>FWPV01010372.1_pt1 | contig 15290 bp, 12 predicted proteins | sample 2228371 | NCBI WGS metagenome assembly FWPV01 (sample SAMEA103939776, study PRJEB20133) | metagenome | reverse complement strand
GTCAATTTGATTCCAAATGTTAGGAACTGGGTAAGGTTAAGCTGGTCTTTGATTATGCTGAAAATATCTATGCATTTTTCTTTCGTAGCTGGAAAATGCAGGAGATTTTCGTTCAGCTGCATCCGAGTTTGCTGTATAAGGCAATCATTTTCAGCATTGAACATTCGCGCGCCGTCTGGCAAATGCTGGAAGTTTGTATATAAATATCTTTCACTAATTAACGCGTATAAGCGGTTCATATCGGCAGGCTGGAACTGTGCTGGTGGATAAATAATTCCCGCCGTAAACCGTCTGCAAGTCAGAAGCTCAACATTCATTGGAAAATTATCCTGTTCAAGAATGGCTAGATTTTAGCACCGAGGCATATAGAGGTCAAGGAATGATTTATTAAAAAGGCAGGCTCATAAGCCTGCCTTTCGCGCTTTGAACTGTTATTTTTTTATTAACGCCTGCGTAAAAATGCTGGTATGTCGAGGTCTTCATGCACGGGCGGTGTTGGAATTGGCGATTCCTCCAAGGGCTTTTCTTCCGTTACCTGTCCTAGCATCTGCTCGGACTTGCCGGGAAGTCTAGAATCAAAACCCGTTGCAACTAAGGTGACACGAATTTCATCGCCGAAATTGTCGTCAATGACCATTCCCATAATAATGTTGGCTTCGGTCTGGTCAGTGGCTTTATAAATAGCATCGGCAGCTTCGTATACTTCGGAAAGCGTAAGGCTGGAGTTTCCAGTTATGTTTAAAAGTATGCCGCGCGCCCCTTCGATAGATGTCTCAAGCAAAGGACTTGCCATCGCTGATTGAGCGGCGCGTGTAGCTCTTCCTTCTCCACTCGATGTGCCAATTCCCATTAAAGCCGATCCCGCATCCTGAATGATAGCTTTGACGTCGTTGAAGTCCACGTTCCAGAATCCGGAAACCGTCACTACGTCTGAAATACCTTGGACACCCTGTCGCAAGACGTCGTCAGCAATCCTCATAGCTTCAAGCATTGTTACCTGGCGCTCTACAACCTCTATTAACCTGTTATTGGGGATTACGATCAATGTGTCAACGCACCGCTTTAGGTCTTCAATGCCTTTTTCCGCAGCCTTCGCGCGGCGAGGCCCTTCAAACGTGAACGGCTTGGTAACAACTGCAACCGTAAGCGCCCCGGTTTCCTTTGCCATTCCTGCCACTATGGGCGCTGCTCCTGTGCCTGTTCCACCGCCCATTCCAGCAGTTACGAAAACCATATCGCACCCTAACAAATGCTGCTTGATTTCCTCTGCAGATTCCTCGGCTGCGCTCCTCCCTACATCAGGGTTTCCGCCAGCGCCCAAGCCTCTTGTCAAATTGGCTCCCAGCTGCAATTTTTGAGGAGCACTGGCATTCTGAAGCGCTTGCATATCTGTATTCATTGTACAGAACTCAACGCCGCCCAATCCCGCTTCTATCATGCGGTTTACTGCGTTAGAGCCGGCCCCGCCAACTCCTATGACCTTAATCTTCGCGGTCCGCGATTCACCGGTTGGGTTATTCATCCGACCGTTTACCCCTCCTGGAACGTATTTTATATTTTTAAAATTGATTTTTATCCCCGCTTATTACGCAGGGCTTAACTACTTTTTAGCCGTAAAAACTGATTTCATAAATATTAGCCGCCGATGTGCAAAAGCCTTTTAATCATTCCAAAAAATCCGGCGAATATTCCATCACCATCGTCATCGTGTGCTTCCAAGGCTTTCGCGGCGTATTGGACCAAACCTACCGATGTAGAAAACACAGGGCTATTTATTTCCTCGGCCATTCCAGTGACATTTCTTGGATAGCCTACTCGGGTAGGCAATCCTGTTATCTTTGTCGCTAGTGGCACTATGTCTGGCATCAATGATACGCCGCCGGTTAGCACCATTCCTGCAGGAATCAATCCCAAGCACCCAGACTTGGATATTTCTTGCTTAACCTTCTCGAAAATTTCCTCCATTCTGGGTTCTATAATGTGCGTCAAAAACTTTTTCGGAATTTCCCGAACTTCATCGGTCCCGAGTCTTTTGTAAGAGAACTCTTCTTCCTCGTCGCACAAGCTTTCCATTGCGCAACCATATTCAATTTTTATCCGCTCAGCCTCTTCTGGAGAAGCCTGAAGACCCACCGATATGTCGTGGGTCACATATTCACCACCAAGGGGAATCATTGCGGAGTAGTATATTTCACCTTGTGTGAATAGCGCAATGTCGGTTGTGCCGCCGCCTATGTCCACCATGGCGACGCCCAAGTCTTTTTCTGCCGGCAACAATACCGCCTCGCTAGTCGCTAAAGAAGATAGTATCATACTTTCAACTTCAAGGTGGGCTTTTTCAACGCATCTCTGGGAGTTTTGTAAAAATGTTACACCCCCGTGCACGAGATGAGTCTCAACTTCCAATCTAACTCCGGACATTCCAATGGGATCCCGCACGCCGTCTTGTCCATCGATGCTAAATGTCCTCGGGACAGCGTGTATGATTTCGCGGTCTGCAGGAAGGACTACGACTTTTGAGGCCTCCATCACCCGTTCAACATCATCGACAGTTATCTGTCTATCGCTGCGCGTGATGGCGACAACGCCTTTGCTGTTCATACTGGAAATATGCTCGCCAGTAACTCCTAGGACAACTGACGTCAATTCAGTCCCAGACATACGCTGTGCCTGTTCAACAGCCTGCCTTATGCTACTAACCGTGTTGTCGATATCAACAACGACGCCTTTTTTTATCCCACAGCTAGGCGCGCTGCCCACACCAATAATATCCAAACGCCCTTCAGGGCTTAGCTCGCCAACCGTCACATAAATATTTGCACTGCCTAGATCAAGCCCAGTTATTATTTCGTTTTTTGCCAATGGTCCAGCCCCAATTGAATGTTCCGCTTCTCAGCGTTCAACTGCCCCATCCTTAACAGATGCTGACATCCTCGCAAGCCAGTATCTACGTATTAGAGATAGGTTGAGAAAGACCCTGCCTCCCAGTGCCACTACGGCCGCCAAAAGCAGGTCGACTCCTATCAAATCTCCTAAATATGCGATTGCAACAGCCAAAAGTGTATTGAAAATGAAACCAGACAGGAATATATCGTTTTTGAACTTCCCTTCCAGTCCGGCTCGCACTCCACCGAAAATTGAATCCAACCCGGAAAGCGCCGCAAGCGCTACGTAGTTAGCCAGGTTCAATGGAACCGGTATATTAATGGCGAATATTATGACAAAGCCTAATAACGCTCCAATAAGCGGAAGAATAAAGGTCATCGCTGTTCGCCACCCTCTGTTACAAGCTTCGCGTAGCGGAACTTGGGTACTCCCGGATATCCTGGGATTCGTATCGAATTGCTTTTTACCATCGTTACCATTCCGAGCTGATCGAGGTCATCGTAAATCCCCCCCGGCATTTTAACCCCGCCAGCCAGTGTATCGGGATTTCCTATCGCCTTTATCACAAATGGCGATGCGTATTTGCGTTCATTGATATATGTCACATTGCCAGAGCAGCGTATCGCCGTAGTTGCAATTAATCTCTCATCGTTAATGGATATCACTTCTGCGCCGGCATTCCTTAATTCATTCACAACTGTCCTAATGTCGGTATCGTGGACAATAAAATCTTCTACTGGCAAGTTTAAGCTGCCTGGCTTCTTAGGGCTGTCTCTTAATGTCAATATTACGCCCGGGCCTTCGACCGGCGCAAGCCCCGCTAAAAGCCGCAGAGCTTGTAACTCCTCTTTGACTATGCTAGCTTTGTTGCTTCCTTGCGCCATTGACTTTTGCAATTTTGCAAGTTGCATCTCTTTTTCGTCGATTGTCTTTTTGAGGTTTTCATTTTCCGCTCTAAGTTCTCTGAAACTAGCTGCTAGAGCCGGAACTCTTGTCGAAGGCAGCCCGCTGTCTTTGCGGATGCTTTGCTGGGTTTTTAATGCCAGCGCCAAAAGCATGCCAAGTATAACTCCCAGTATGGTTACTTGAATCAGCCAAGATTTATTTTTTGGAATAGTCGCGGTATCCATAATAGTAGGTCATTTCCATTTTACTGCGGGTGCCTTGGGGCAGGATATGTCAACATATTCTGCCCGGTTAAACAAGTCAGGGTAACCATCCAGCAGTTTTTCTAAAACAACGAGCTTCTGATCGAGGTATTCAGCCGCACCTAATTTTACCTGGAAATTACTAAGCACATTTAAACATAATTCACCCGCTGGGTCAACGGACATCTTGTGTATATTTACTCCAAAATCTTGTGCTTTTGCTACACATTCTACGGCTTCTTTTACTAAGCCGGAACACTTTTGGCCTAGCCTTAACTCTCCGCCGCCAACGACAATCCAAGGCAAGCCACACGTTTCAGGGTTAAAACATTTTTTAAAAGCAATGCCCTGTTCATCGATGAACACTGTTCCGTTTTGCGTTGTAACTGTCGCGAATGGTTTGCGAAGTTTTACGCTCAAAACTATGGTCCTTGGAAAATCACGTCGCACTTGTGCTGATTTTATTTCCAGTTCGCTAGATGCCAATGATACTATTTTGTCCTTTCTGATTAGAAAAATATTACGATTGATCGCGATCGGAGCAACCGCCAATTTCAATCTTCGCTCCAAATCTCCTTCTGCTCCAACGACTTTTATTTTCTTTACTGCAAGTTTAGGATTATGCAGAATAAAATATATGGCTAAGGCAATCGCCGTTAATGTCACAATGGTTAGAAAGAAAAGTCCAATCCTTCGCCAATTTATTTTTTTCCTTCGGCGAGGGCGGTATCCTTGCCTGTAATACGTGCGTTTAGCGCGAGTGCGCGGCAACTTCACGTCCCTCCAATGCAAAGCCGATAAGTTTATCTAAGAGTTCTGGAAAATCAATACCGGCAGCTTTGGCTGCTGTGGGTAAAAGGCTTGTCGGCGTCATTCCTGGTATCGTATTTAATTCAAGCACGAAAATGTCGCTGTTTCGGATGATCATATCTACCCTCGACATCCCTCTGCATCTAAGAGCCTTATGAGATGACAATGCTATCTCTCTAGCTCTCTCGGCAATATCCTCGGGTATCCGCGCAGGCACTATCTCGTCAGTCGCTCCCGGAGTGTATTTCGCCTCATAATCATAAAAACCGCCCTTGGGCACTATTTCAACCAATGGCAATACTTCGGGGTTGTCATTTCCCAATAATGCGGCGGTAATTTCGATGCCGGAAATAAACTCCTCGATCAGGACGTTTTCGTCGTAAAGCATTGCCTCGCTTATTGCGCCCATTAGCTTGTCGGCTGTATCTATTTTTGCCGCTCCAATCGTAGAACCTTGCCTGCTGGGTTTGACTATGACCGGGAAACCTATACTAGACGCAACCTCCTTAGCCAAGTTGCGGCCCATAAGTTCGTATTTCGAAAGGACGTCAACAGATCCCGGCACCCGGATTCCATGAAACCTCAAAACCTGTTTGGCCATTATTTTGTCCATCGCCAGAGCGCTTCCCAGAACTCCCGAACCAGTATAAGGTATGCCTAATAATTCGAGGAAACCTTGTACAGTCCCGTCTTCTCCATATTTGCCGTGAAGCGCTAAGAAAATAACGTCAGGTCTATCGGGAGATCCGTGCTTAAAAACCTCTGCCGATTTAAAAATGTATCCAGCTGATTTGATTTTTTCATAACCGGGCAGCGTCCCCGGGTCTACTCCACATAAAACCGCTGCATCCACAGCGTAAGCTTCATACTTGGAGCGGTCGAGGGCTTCCATAATCATCCCGCCTGTGGAAAGAGAAACTTCCCTTTCAGATGATATGCCGCCCATTAAAACTGCAACCTTCAATTTTTTCATTGCCATTCTCCAAGTATTCTAATCTCGTATTCTAATTTTACTCCAAACTTGTCCTCAACAAGCTTTATCATCTTTTTCGATAATTCAAGTATATCCGACGCCGTCGCGCTGCCATCGTTCATTATGAAGTTAGCGTGTTTGTCCGAAACATAAGCTCCCCCGACACGCATATTTTTTGCGCCTGCTTGTTCAAGCATCCATCCCGCATGGTCATTTGGAGGGTTCTTGAACGTGCATCCGGCGGTCAGCCCATATGGAGGGTGTTCTCTAAGTCTGTGCTCTTTCATTCGTTCCACTTCCGCTATTAGCTCTTCTTTTGGCTTTGGCGTCAAATGAAACTCAGCTTCTGTGATAATGCTTCCTCCCTCTTGTAGGGCTGTTGTCCGGTATCCAATTTTTATCTCGTCACGGTTCAAATCTTGTATTCCGTTTTCGGTGGCCACCCGAACCCGCTGTAAACAATCTCCTACTTTGCCGGCATTTGTTCCAGCATTCATTATGACTCCGCCGCCGACACTGCCCGGAACGGTTGCGGCGCCTTCAAGCCCGCCAAGCCCTTTTTCCACAGCAATATTGGCTGCCTTTGCAAGCTTTGTCGCGCTACCAGCAACCAAAACATTCCCGTCAATGCATACATAATCAAATGACGGTCCAAGCTTCAAAACCAATCCCCGAATCCCTTTATCCGATACCAACAGGTTTGCCCCATCGCCGATGACCGTCCAAGGTATATTTTTTTCTTTTGCAAAACGCAAAAGTGCTACGATGTCTTTTTCAGACAACGGTTCAGCATAAAAGTCGGCAGGACCTCCCACACCGAACGTGGTATGTTTCGACATGGGTTCGTTTTCAATCACAGGACAATCGGATATTGCCGCTATGTCTTGCGCTTTCATCATCAGCTTGCCCCTTCGCGGAGTATCTCTAGCAGCTTCCATCCTTCTTCCCAAATGTTTCCAGCGCCCAAAATCAATACGATATCTCCTTCTTTTAGCTCGCCCGCCAGCATTTCAGGTATTTCAGTTCTGTCTTTGACAAACACAGCTTTGCCGGGGTTGCTCTCGTTAATTAAATTGACTATATCTTCTGCGCCGGCACCTGGAATAGGAAACTCTCTGGCGGCATAAACGTCAGTTACGACTACACGATCAGCTTCATCGAAACTTTGCGCGAAATCGGTGAGAAAACTTTGCGTTCTGGAATACAAATGCGGCTGGAAAACGGCTATTATCCTTCCGTCGATAGCGACGTTTCTTGCTGCTTCTATTGTAGCTCTAAGCTCAGTTGGATGATGGGCGTAGTCATCTACAACGGTGATTCCTCTCACTTCTCCAAGTATCTGGAACCTTCTATCGACGCCTCTAAACTTTGCCAAAGCGTTGGCTATGGTCTCGAATGGGACTCCCAGTATTGTGCCGACGCCAACCGCAGCAAGAGCGTTCAATAGGTTTTTTTCGCCGGGAACGTTGAGTTTTAAGCGGCCCAATCGCTGGCCGTTAAATAAAACTGTTGCGCTAGATGTCATTCCCGAAGTAAGCACTTCGACTGCCCTGATCGATGCCTGTGAACTGAAACCGTAACCCAAAAGCGTTTTTGGAAGAAGCGGCCATTCTTTCAACAGTTTTCTAGCCGTAGGGCAGTCTTCGCAGGCTATTACCGCGCCTTCTTTGTCTACCCCGGCCAGAAACTTATCGAAACTTCGTACCACGCCTTCGAAGTTTTTGTGATAGTCCAAATGATCGGGTTCTATGTTCGTAACCACTGCGATATTGGGTTTTAGGTATAAGTAAGAATCAAATGCTTCACAGGCTTCAGTAAGGATAACGTCAGATTTGCCTATTCGCGCATTTCCGGAAATATAATTCCAATCGCCGCCAAGAAGCACAGTCGGATCCAATCCAGCTTCAATAAGCACTATAGCTGTCAGGGCAGTTGTTGTCGTCTTGCCGTGTGTGCCGGCGATGGCAATGCGCGTTTCATATTCGGATAATATGCGCCCAAGCAGGTCTGCGCGCCAGACAAGCTCAATATGCCTGTTATGCGCCTCGATAAGTTCCGGATTCTCTCGTGTCACAGCGGAAGTAGCTACTACAATGTCAGCATTGCCAACATTTTCGGGAGCGTGGCCAATAGTTACAGGTATACCGGCATTTTTGAGTCGTTCAGTTATCGAACTTGATTCGCGGTCGGAACCGGTCACTTTGATTCCGCGTTCGTGAAGAATCCAAGCTAAACCACTCATTCCCACTCCGCCTATGCCGACAAAGTGATAAGTTTTGTTGGGATCAATTTGCATAGCTTATTCGGAAATTAGTTGTTCTGAAATGCGAACAATTTTTTCAGCGGCATCAGGTTTCCCTAGATTTTTGCTTGCGTCGGCCATTGCTTTTAACCGGCTAGAATCATAAACGATTTGTTTCACTGATTCCTCCAATAGATCAGCGCTGAGTTCGTTTTGCTCGATCACCACCGCAGCGCCGGCATTTGCCATTGCAATTGCGTTATATTTTTGATGGTCCGCATAAGCCGCCGGGTAAGGGATCAATATTGCCGGCAACGCGCAGGCCGTTATTTCAGCTATTGTGGAAGCCCCGCTCCTGCAAATGACTAGATCTGCTGCCGAGTAAAGGACATTCATCTCAGAAGAATATCCGATTGGATGGTAGTTCTCGCACTCGCTTTTGGCTTTGGCAAAAATAGCTGAGAAGTTTTTTTCGCCAACAAGATGCAAAATTTGTATGTCTTTAAAACTTGGTTTGGCAAGCAAACCAAGAACCGCCTCATTTATTGCCACAGCTCCTTGGCTTCCGCCCATTACCAGAACTACTGGTTTGTTTTCTTTTAACTTTAGTCTCAAACGAGCTTCAATTTGCGAGGGGCGTTCAAGAATGCTCTTTCGCACAGGTATTCCTGTTACCTCTATGCGGGTCTTGATTCCTTTGAAGTATACAGCCGATTCTTCAAATCCAACGCATACACATTTTACCCAACGCGATATCCAGAGATTTGTCCGTCCCGGAATAGTGTTCTGTTCTTCGAGAACAACCAACTTACGCCGCAATAGCCCCTGTGCTAATACTACCGCGGCGCTTGTGTAACCGCCCGTTCCTATAACGATATCAGGAGTGAACTCGTCTAAAATCTTTTTTGCTCGAAAAACTCCTCGAAATAGAAGCCATAACGCTTTAAAGGAGTTTAACGAAAGGCCTTTAGAAAGCGGTTTGCTAGGAATTGCCTTAAAAGCTATGTTATTTTCGGCGGCGAGCGTTGCTTCCAGGCCGTGCTGGCTGCCTACGAACAGAAGTTCTGCTTCTGGATGAAGTTTGCGAAACGCTTCGGCCGTGCTCAGCGCGGGATAAATATGTCCGCCCGTTCCTCCGCCCGTCAATACAACTTTCATGGCTCATTGGCTCTTTAATTTCTATTTTTTGATGGCGCGACACATTGATAATTAATCCGGATGCGATCATAGTTATTACAAGTGATGTGCCGCCGTAACTTAAAAAAGGCAACGGTATGCCGGTTGCCGGAAGGCTGGATGTTGCTACCCCGATATTTACAACGGCCTGCAGCCCTATCATTATGGTGAGGCCTATAGCTGTTAATGAACAGTAAGGGCTTACGCACTTTTTCGCTATTCTGAAACCAAGATAGACGAATATTGCAAATAGAGCCAATATTCCTACAGTTCCAAAAAGGCCAACCTCTTCGCCGATGGATGCAAAAATGAAGTCCGTGTGCATTGCCGGCAAATAATATTTCTCCCTGCCTTCACATAGCCCAATTCCGGTTATTCCTCCGGAACCCAGCGCCATTAAGCTGTGGCAAATTTGGTAACCATATCCATAATAGTCTTTCCAAGGGTTCGTGAACACCATAATTCGCTTAAGGCGGTATTCTTCCATTTTTACGAGAACCGTTGCACCGGCGATGCCCATCAATGCAATGCCCATCAAATGACTGAATCTAGCTCCCCCTGCCATAAACATAAGAAAAGTAGTTATTAGTATAATGCTTCCCGTGCCAAGGTCTTTTTGCAGAATTGACACTATGATTCCCAAAAATCCTATTATCAAAAGATGAGGCAGCATTCCGCTTTTGAAATCCCTGTTTTCAAACTGCTGCCTGGCCAACACGTTCGCAAGGTATAGCACTGCGAATACTTTTGCTAACTCTGATGGCTGAAACCGCATAAAACCGATTTCTATCCACCTTCTCGCGCCATCAACTTCTACTCCAACACCTGGAATAGCAACTATCCCACAGGCAATTATCGCTAAACAAAATAAAACCGTTGTGTATTTCCTTAAAGCGAGCAAGTTCATTCTGCTGGCAAAATATAGCGCAATGCTCCCAGTAAATGCCCATAAAAGCTGCCTTTTAAGAAAGAACATAGGGTCCCCGTATGTTCTCGCAGCGCGCGCAAAGCTGGCATCAAAAACCATCAATATTCCCAAAACCACCAGCAAAAAGGTGATCACCGTGAAAGCCATATTGGGAGCCAGCTTTCGCAATTTTTTCATTGCTCGTTCACTTCCTTGATTTGCAACGTCTCAATCCTTATTTAATTTGGCGACTATCGCCTGGAACTGCTTTCCTCTATCTATGAAATCTTTGAACATATCGAAGCTGGCGCAGGCCGGGGCAAGCAATACGACGTCCCCAGATTTGGCTTCTTCTTTAGCTTTATAAACCGCTGATTCAAGCGAACCACAGACAGTCAATTTTTCATAACCTTTCGATCGGACGGCTTCTTCGAAATCGGTTGCGCTTGCCCCAATAAGCACCAAATGTTTCGCTCGGTTTACGAAGCAAGACGCCAGTTTTTCGATGTCGCCGCCTTTAAACTTGCCCCCCGCTATTACAATGAGGGGTTCTTTCAAGGACTCGATGCTTCCGATTGCCGCTTCGACATTTGTGCACATAGAATTATCGATATACTTAACGCCGTCAATATTCGCGACTGTGTTCATCCGATGGGGCAGGGGAACCGTTTCGCGTACTGCTCGAGCCATACTCTCTGATTCAACACCCATTGCTTCGGCAACGCAACAAGCTGCTAAAACATTTTCTTGGTTTATGGTGCCAGGCAATGGTATTTCACTGGCTGGCAATATTTCCTTTTCTTTGCCGTCAATTCTCGTTATGACCATCCCATCACGAATGAAAGCCCCATCTTCAGGTTCTATTTTGGTGCTGAACTTGAGCACTCGAGGACCGTTTATAGGAGCTTGTGCCAATGATGGTTCATTGTCGGCATTTACAATTGCCCAGTCGCCAACTTGCTGGTTAGAAAAAATGCGGCCCTTGATATTCGCGTAAGCTTGGAAATCCGGATGCCTGTCTAAATGGTCAACTGAGATATTCAGTAACGCTGCAACTTTTGGCCTGAAATCGATAATACGTTCGAGTTGGAACGATGATACCTCCGCTACAATCACGCTGTCAGGTCTTGCCAAATGTGCGGCAGTTATCAACGCCATCTTATAACCTTCGGCGGCGATATTTCCGCCTATCAATGTATGCTTTCCGCCAGCCGCCATCATCTTTCCAGCCATTACCGTTGTCGTTGATTTTCCATTGGTGCCCGTTATTGCGATAATCGGCGCTGGAGATATGCGATAAGCAAGTTCAATTTCCGCCATAACCGGGATACCTCTTGTTTCTGCTTCAAGCAATGCAGGCATTTCAAAAGGCACACCAGGGCTTACAATTACAAAATCAACATCTCCAAAAGAATCCGAACCGTTATAGCCATATACAGTCTTTGCGCCGATTTCTTCGGCGATAGAAGGACTGTCGCCTAAAGCTGAAGGGTTCTTAGCGTCGTATAAAACAACCTCTACACTTCGCTCCCGAAGGACTCGAGCAGTTTCTATGCCGGTTTGCGCCATTCCCAATATGGCCGCTTTTTTTCCTCTTAACTCCATTTTTAAGGCCCAACTATAGCGATTCCAAGAACCGCAGCTACAACTCCGCTAATCCATGAAATAGTCACTATTTTAGGCTCAGACCATCCACTTAACTCGAAATGGTGGTGAAGCGGAGCCATTTTGAACACTCGCCTTTTGGTAAGTTTATACACCACTATCTGAATGGCTACCGATGCCATTTCGATCGAAAATATAATGCTGAAGATGATGAAGATCAATTCTTGTTTGCTCAGAATAGCCGCTGCGGCAAGGGCAGGGCCAATTGCCAATGCGCTGGTGTCGCCCATAAATATTCTTGCCGGGTTTGCGTTATATACCAAAAACCCAAGGCAAGCCCCGGCAAGCGCCCACATTGTTCCGGGCAGCCATTCTATGCCAGGAAACTTCATTCTCAGAGCAGTATACGACATTGCAGCAGCGCATATCGCTGCCAATCCCGCCACGTGCCCGTCTAGCCCATCGCTTATATTGACGGCATTGGACATCCACACAAAGAGCAAAACCACATAAATGTAGAAAACCCAATTCAGTATCCCTCCAAAAGCCGCCGGCCACAGGGTTCCAGACGGAGCAAGAAAACCCAATCTGTTCAAACCTACTCCCGGTCCAAGATAGTTAGCTAACCATATTGTGAAAATTATCGCTATCCCAAACTGGGCTATTAGTTTTTGCTCTCTATTTAGCCCTTCGGACCTGCACTTTGAAACTATCAAATAATCGTCAATCGCGCCAAGCAGTGAATATGCGGTGGTCACCAATGCAACAGCGATAACGGGAATAATCCAGTTGCCGACTTGATACTTTTGTAAGGCAATCCAACTGGCAAAGAGCAACCCGAATAAAAATCCCAATATGATTCCTATTCCTCCCATTGTAGGCGTTCCTTGCTTGACTTGATGGCGCTCCGGTCCATCATTGCTAATTACCTGTGTCGCTTTTAATTTAATCAAAGCTGGTATAAGCTTAGGCAGGAACAATACTGTAAATACAAAAGCTCCTAAGAACGACCAAACAGGATTCATTCCGCCAGCAGAGCCTCCACAATAAGTTCCATTTTCATCATGCGGCTACCCTTGATCAAGACTACATCTCCGCTCTGCAATAAAGGTCTCAAAACCTTTGTCGCCTCTTCACTCGATTCAAACTTGTATATCGATTTCTCGGGCAAACCCGCGTATCTTGCCCCTTCTGCAAAGCCTGCGGCTCGTTCGCCAACACATATCAACAAAGATGCGCCGGATTCCACTGCCAGCTCACCAATCTCCCGGTGCGCCGATTCTGACTCCTTGCCTAGTTCTAACATATCGCCCAATATTGCGACTTTCCGGTCTCCTCTAAGCGTTCGCATAAGCCGAAGCGCAGCTGCCATTGACGCAGGACTCGCGTTGTAGGTATCATCAACAACTGTAATCCCATTTGCGGTAGTCGATACCTTCATCCTCATTTCGGGAAGACTGCAATTGCGCAGCCTTTCAGCAGAATCATTCAAAGAAACCCCAAATGCGAGTCCCAAAGCAATCGCAGCCAATGCATTGATGGCATTATGCTCACCTGGGGCTGAAAGCCGCACGCGGGCGGACTTGCCTTCGTGCCAAACATTGAATATTGGACAACCTCGGTCGTCTGTTTCCAAATCGCTGCCTCTTACTTCGGCTTTTTCGCTGAATCCAAAACCCATCACGCGGCATTTCGCTTTTTTCGATAAAAAATCCCACCACTCATTCCCGGCTTCCATCAAGGCGATTCCAGATTCCGGAAGTCGCGCAAAAAGTTCGCCTTTGGCATTTGCTATTGCCTCGATGCTTCCAAGCCGCTCTATATGAGAAATCCCGATGTTGGTTATGATGCCCGCTTCAGGTTCCGCTATCTCAGCAAGCCGGTCGATTTCTCCCGGGCCGCGCATTGCCATCTCTAAAACAGCAAATCGGTGTTCCGGTTTCAATTCGAATATTGTTAGAGGGAGGCCGATTTCGTTGTTGTAATTACCCGCATTTTTTAAGGTGGGGGCTTTCGCTTCCAAAACGCAAGCAGCCATTTCTTTTGTAGTGGTTTTGCCCACGCTTCCGGTAACGGCTGCCACTCGCACGTCAGCTTGGCGAAGATACCATTTCGCTAGTTCTCCGAGTGCGTATAACGTATCTTTTACCTTGATGACCGGTATATTCCCCAACGCACCCTTGACATCGCGTGAAACAATAATTCCCGACGCCCCTTGTCCGGCCGCATCTTCTAAATAAAGGTGCCCGTCGTTGTTTTCGCCAATTAAGGCTACAAATAGATCTCCCACGTGAAGTTGCCTGGTATCAGTAGATATACCTGTCACTTCAACCGAAATATCGCCGCGAACTATTTCGCCGCCAATGGCTGACGCTATTTCAGTAATTTTCAGTCTCATTAGTCTTTATTGGTTCCCTTTATTGGTTGATATTTTAGTCCTGCCCAACGCTTCCCAAGCGACTATCCTATCATCAAACGGAACGATATGGTCCACAAATATTTGTTCGGTTTCGTGTCCTTTGCCTGCGATAACTACTATGTCGCCTTCAGAAGCCATTTCTACGGCTTGTTCGATTGCAGATTTTCTATCAGGTTGGATAATTACCCGACTTTTGGCGTGAGCCGGTATACCAGCGGCGATTTGCTCGATTATAGCTTCGGGATCTTCCGTCCTCGGGTTGTCGGATGTAACAATGCTTACATCGGCAAGCCTTGCCGCGATTTCACCCATCAAAGGGCGTTTGCCTTTATCTCGGTTTCCTCCGCAGCCAAACACGACGATAACTTTTTTTTCTGTCAGGCGCCTCGCGGAGTTCAATACGTTTTCAAGACCATCAGGAGTGTGGGCGTAGTCTACAACTACGCCGAACTTCTGCCCCCGGTCCACAGCTTCAAACCTGCCCGGAACTCCTTTTGAGGTATTCAAGCCTTCAACCACGGAATCGATACTGACTCCTTTTGATAGCGTTGCAGCAGCAGCGGCAAGGGCATTATGGACATTGAAAGCACCGCCTATCGGCATTTCGATTTCAGCCTTGCCAAAGTCTGATATTATCTCAAAATTGCAAAAAGAAGCTGAAACGTTTATTTTCCTCGCTCGTATGGCTGCATTATCACCAATTCCATAGGTAAATACCGAACCTTTAGAAACCTTTGCGATTCTTTGACCATATTTATCATCCGTATTTATAGCCGATGTGAACTCTTTGCTCGACATCGAAGGGTAGTCTGTGAAAAGTCTGAGTTTAGCATCAAAATATTCTTCAAAGCTAGAGTGGAAATCCAAATGGTCTTGAGTAAGGTTAGTGAAAACTCCACAATCGAACTCGCAGTAGTCGGTTCTCTTAAGTGCCAAACCGTGAGAAGAGACTTCCATAACTACATCCTTAACACCCAATTCAACCATCTCTGCAAATGTCTTCTGGAGGTCAAGAGATTCAGGTGTGGTTCTTTTCGTCTCGATCCATTTGTCGCCAATCCGTGTTCCCAAAGTGCCTATAATGCCTGTTTCTAAGCCCGCGCGACGAAGTATGTTTTCAATCA
>FWPV01006998.1_pt1 | contig 15291 bp, 17 predicted proteins | sample 2228371 | NCBI WGS metagenome assembly FWPV01 (sample SAMEA103939776, study PRJEB20133) | metagenome | reverse complement strand
GGGTCGTGCTCAAAGCGACGGGCGTCGCCATCGGTCTGCTCTGGCTGCGCGCAAACTGGCTGCCGCGCCAACGTCCGCGCTTGTCGGGGCGATACTGGCTCACGCTCATGCTCCTGGCAGCCTTTAACGCGCTGCTCACGGGCATCCTTTTGGCGTTGAGGCGCTGACGATGACCACTTTGTCCGTGCTCTTGGGATTGGCCGCGCTGGTCTCGGCAGCGGCTGTGCTGGCCGCGCGCCGCCCGGCGCACGCCGGGATCGCGTTGGGGGTCAACGGCCTTTTGCTGGCGACCATTACTGCATGGCTGGGGGCCTCGCTCGTCGCCGTGACCTGGGCGCTGCTTGGCGCGGGCATACTATGCTCCGCGCTGGTCATTCGCAGGCAACGCGGCCGCGAGACGTCCCCCGCAACGATCCCTTCCGGCAAGTTCATAGCCCTTGGCGCGGCCCTCCTCTCCGCCGCGATGCTTATGGGCGGCTTGATCGTGCACTATGCGCCGGGGCAGGTCGGGGCGGGCCTCCCGCTTGCGGCATCGGGGGAGGTCGAGGGCGGGTTAGCGGCGCTTCTTTCCGCGGATTATGCGCCGGGCGCAGTGGCGATCGCGCTGATCGTTGTGGCGACCCTGCTCGGCCTGCGCCTGCGTGGAGGCGAGCCATGATGCCTTTTTGGCTGGGCGCGCCTTTGAGCGGTTTGTTATTCGCGCTTGGCTTGGCAAACCTGCTGTGGCGACCGTCCCCCTTTCGCGCGATGGGCGTTGTGCTCATGCTGCATGGCGCGGCGCTGTTATTTGTAGTGGCAGGTGCTCAATTGGGGCAGACCAACGGACAGGCATTGGCGCTACTCGCGCTGGCCCTGGTTCCCGTCGAATATGTGTTGGGGCTGAGGCTGTGGCAACACAAGTAGCGGCATCCATCGCGATCCTGGCGTGCGCGGCCCTTGGGCTGATCGTTTGGGACGCTTGGCGGCCGCGCGGCCTCAAGCCACTTTTGTTCGGCCTGGCGTTAGCCACCCTGGCGCTCGCTTTTGCCTTTTGGATGGGCGGCATCCCTTTGCCGCGTCAAGGCATGTTGGCTGTGGATAGGATGCCGTGCGCGCTGGGGGCGCTCTACCTGATGGCCGCCGCTTTGTCGCTGCTCGTCGAAGAGGACGCGCCGCAGCATCCCCGTCGGGCGGAGAGCTACATCTTGCGGCTCCTGGCCGCCGTGGGGGCGCTGCTCACACTTTCGGCGCAGGACGCGATGCTGCTGGGGATCGGGCTGGAATTGCACGCGATAGCCCTCGATCGGGCCTATCCGGGCGCGAAGACGTCCGATCACAACGCGCGCCCGTTGGGGATGGGCGCGCTTTTCTTCGGCCTCGCCCTGCTTTACGCTGCGACGGGCACGTCGAGCTTGGCGGTTATGGGCGAGCGCCTTTGGGTGTATGGCGGGCCACGCGCCGGAATGCTATACCTCGGCCTGGCCCTGACTTTGGGCGGCATCGGGCTGTTGGGGGGATTGCTGCCCCCTTATGGCCGCAATGCGCGCCCAATCGCCGAGAGCGCGTTAGTCGCGGTCGGCGCACTTGGGCGTTTGGGCCTCGATGCGTTGGGGGCGCTGGCCTGGGAATGGTCGTGGGCGTTTGCGGTGGCCGCGGTGATCGCCCTGGTCTGGGGCGGACTTGGGGCGGCGTGGCCCTCCGACCTGCAGGGGCGGCTTATGAGCCTATCGCTGGCGCAGCGCGGGTTTCTCCTGCTGGCGCTCGCGCTGCTCTTTGAGCGGCGCGGTCTGCCCCTTTTGCACGCGACGCTTTTCGCCTTTGTCCTGGCCCAGATTATTCTCTCCGCGCACCTGTACCAAATAGCGCAGGCCGCTGCCCCCCACGAGGCGTACCTCGCGGGCCTGGCAAAGCGCAACCCCTGGCTGGGGACGCCTTTGCTCGTGGGATTGCTCTCGATGGGAGGCATCCCCGGAACGCTGGGCTACGTAGGGCGGCTTGAGAGTTTTCGGATGTTGCGCGAAGCGGGCCACGACGGGCTTGTGGTGGCGTGGGCGCTGGCCGGCGTTCTGTGTCTCTATGCTTGTGCGCGCTGGGTCTGGCTGCTCGTGAAGGGACGATCCCCGTCCGCACCGTTGCCTGGCACGCCTTGGCCCTTGCGCATCGGCTTGGCGCTGGCCGCCCTGGGGTTGTTGGCTTTCGGCCTCTATCCTGTGCCTTTGCTCAACCTGTAGCGCGCGGCATGTGGGCATGTAGGCAAGACTTGTGGCCCGTCAACTTGGCGAGGCAGTCTCATTTGTATCCCCAACTTTTTGCGGGCCAACCGTGCCGGAGTATTGCTTGGATCGAGAGTCTTTCAGCGATGGAGCATAGCCGATGAGCACTCGAGAGATTTACAATTATCGTTACGTTAGCGATCAAATCATCACCGGCGGTCAACCGACGGAAGAGCAATTGCGAGCCGCCGCACGCGAAGGGTTCAAGGCCGTCATCAACCTGGCCACGCTCGACGATATGCGCGCCCTGCCGGACGAGGCGGGCCTGGTCAAGTCGCTGGGCATGGCCTATCACCATATTCCGGTGGTCTGGCAAAACCCGACTGAGGCCGATTTCGCAGCCTTTGAGCAAGCGATGTTGCAAGTCTCCGGCCAAAAGACGCTGATCCATTGCGCTGCCAATTTCCGCGTGACGACATTCTATGCGCTGTATGCCCTCAAGCACTTGGGATGGTCACAGGCTGAGGCCGATACGTTCCGCGCCTCGATCTGGCGCGGAAGCAACTATCCGGTCTGGGAGCGCTTCATGAGCGAGATGAGCGCGAAAATCCTCTGCTCTCGCCGAACATCGCCCCAATAGAGGGCGCGCGTTCCGGCACGCTGATCATCGCAGAACCCGTCGCGCCCGACCAGACCGTCTAGACCGCCGCGAGCGCCTGGTCGAGGTCTGCCAGAATGTCCTCGATCGTCTCCAGGCCGATGGAGAGCCGCACAAAGTCGGGCGTGACGCCGGCCAGCGCCTGCTCTTCCTCGCTCAACTGCTGGTGCGTGGTCGAGGCGGGATGGATGGCCAAACTGCGCGCATCGCCGATATTGGCCAAATGGCTGAACAGCTTCAGGGCGTTGATGAACTTGCGCCCCGCTTCCTTGCCGCCCTTGACGCCAAAGCCCACCAAACTCCCCGCCCCCCGCGGCAGGTAACGCTGCGCCGCCTTGTAGGACGGGTGCGAAGGCAGACCGGGATAGAGCACCCAGGCCACCTTAGGATGCCGACTGAGGTGCTCGGCCACCGCCAGCGCGTTCTCCGAGTGTCGGGCCATGCGAAGCGAGAGTGTCTCGATCCCCTGCAAGATTAAAAAGGCATTGAACGGGCTGAGGCAGGCCCCCATATCGCGCAGGATTTTGACGCGCGCGCGCAGCGCAAAGGTCAAGTTGCCAAAGGTCTTGAAAAAGGGCAGGCCGTGGTAACTGGGGTCCGGCTCGGTGAACTCGGGGAAGCGACCGTTATCCCATGGGAACTTGCCGCTATCCACCAGGATACCGCCGATCGAGTTGCCGTGGCCGCCCAAGTACTTGGTTAGGCTGTGCATGACAATGTCCGCACCGTACTCGATAGGTCGGCACAGCGCGGGGGAAGCGGATGTGTTATCAATCACCACCGGCACGCCGCGCGCGTGCGCCACCTCGGCGATGCCGGCCAAATCGGGGATGGTCAGCTTGGGGTTGCCGATGGTCTCCAGAAACACCATCTTGGTGCGTGGCGTGATGGCGGCGGCAAAGGCGGCGGGATCGTCGCTATCCACCCAGATGGTATGGATGCCCTGGCGCGAAAGCGTCGTGGTGAAAAGCGTCACCGTGCCGCCATAAAGGCGCGTGGTGGAGACGATCTCATCCCCCACCGTGCACAGGGTATTGACCGCTGCGGTGATGGCGGCCATGCCGCTGGCAAAAGCCAGCCCGGCCACGCCCCCCTCCAAGGCGGCGACACGCTGCTCCAGCACGTCCGTGGTGGGGTTCATGATGCGCGTGTAGATATTGCCGAACTCTTGCAGGCTGAAGAGACGCGCCGCATGGTCGGTGTCTTTGAAAACATAGCTCGTGGTCTGGTAAATGGGCACCGCACGCGCTCCGGTCTGTGGATCGGGGGTATAACCTGCGTGCAAGGCCTTGGTGTCGAACCCGTTAAACGTGATTTCCGGCATGATCATCCTCCGTGTTTGATATGATGCGAATGGACAGGCCCATTCAACGGTGTAACATCCAACCTTTTCAAAACGTTTTGGCGGGATGCTTGCGCCGATAATCCGTCGCGATGATCAGATGTCGAGCGCCGAGTTCTTTCGCCAATGCCTGAGCCTCGGCCAACTCGCTGCGCGGCAGGGTCGGCGAGTCGGCGGTGATGGCCAGCACACGCTCTGCCCCTAACACTTGCAAGCAGCAGGCCAGTAGAAGCGTGCTGTCGGTGCCGCCGGAAAATGCTACGGCGACGCTGCCTAGTTGCGCGATGAACGCGCGCAAACGAGTGAGCTTGTCCATGGTCGTCATCTCTAGGCCTCAAAGAGAGGAGTACTAAGATAGCGCTCTCCCGTGCTGGGAAGGACGACGACGATCAGCTTGCCGACGTTCTCGGGTCGGGCGGCTACCTTGAGCGCCGCGCTCACGGCCGCGCCCGAGGAAATGCCCACCAGGATGCCCTCCTCGCGCGCCAGGCAACGCCCCATGGCGATAGCCTCGTCATCCGTGATCTGAATGATCTCGTCCAGCAACTCTTTTCGCAGCACGGCGGGAACAAAACCGGCGCCTATGCCCTGGATTTTGTGCGGCCCCGGCTGGCCGCCGGAAAGGACGGGTGACCCCGCCGGCTCCACGGCGATCGCCTTGAAGCTCGGCTTGCGGGGCTTGATGACCTCGGCCACGCCGGTGATGGTGCCCCCCGTCCCCACCCCGGCGACCAAGATATCAACCTTGCCATCCGTGTCGTCCCAGATTTCCAGGGCCGTGGTCTCGCGGTGGATTTTGGGATTGGCGGGGTTCTCGAACTGCTGCGGGATAAAGCTGTTGGGGATCTGCTTGGCCAACTCTTCCGCTTTGCGGATGGCTCCCGGCATGCGCTCGCTACCGGGGGTAAGCACGAGCTCGGCCCCGTAAGCCTTGAGCAGTTTGCGCCGCTCAACGCTCATGGTATCGGGCATCGTCAGGATGAGCTTGTAGCCGCGCGCCGCCGCGACCATGGCCAGCGCGATGCCCGTATTGCCGCTGGTCGGCTCGATGATCGTCGTTTCCGGAGTGATCTTGCCCTCGCGTTCGGCGGCTTCGATCATGCTCAGGCCGATGCGGTCTTTGACGCTTCCACCGGGGTTGCGCGCCTCAAGCTTGACCACGACCTCGGCTCCCAAGCCCTTGGTGAGGCGATTGAGCCTCACGAGCGGAGTGCGGCCGATGGTTTCCGTGATGTCGCGATAGATCTTGCCCATGATTCCCTCCTTCGCACGCCCATGTTTTGTATGACGCGGGTTGCTTGGCGCGTCGCCTTATCCTAGTTAACTAATAGGATATATATGAATTATATGCAAAACGGGCGGGATTGTCAAATGGCAGAGGATGACCAAGATAGCCGGCATCCCGATTTCCAAAAGGACGAGAACGCATATCCCTCATTGAGCATCCAAGCACTATTTTGACATCGCATGCCTTTCCGCTATAATGCAACCTAGTTGCAAAAAAGGATACGGTTCCATGTGCCAGAGCACGACTCATTTTAATCAGCCCCTTTCTCAGGAGGCTATCGAGGCGGAGCGCAAGCGCCTCCAACAAGCGCTGCACGACGGGGGATATGCGCTGACCTCGCAACGTGCCGCCGTCTATGACGTGTTGCTGGAAACGAACGACCACATTTGCGCGGAGCACATCCTCGAAAGCATTCGCCGCAAGCATCCTTCTTGGCGCGTCAACAAAACGACGATCTATCGTACGCTCGACCTTTTGCTCGCGCTGGGCATCATTTACGAGATGAAGCGCGATGACGGTCGAGCGCAATACGAACCGGCCTATCGAGGTCCGCATGGACATCTCATCTGTCGCCAGTGTGGCGAGCTGCAAGACCTAGTCCCTGCAGCAGCGGCATCGTTTCGAGCCGCGTTGTCCGCCAAATGCGGATTCGATGTGGATATCGTCGGCCACGCTTTCCCCGGCATTTGCCAGCGCTGCGCAAGGACGAGCTAGCGCGTTTTTTTGCGTGTTAAATGCAACTTGGTTGCAAATAAGATCAGGAGATAAGCACATGAGTCAACAGGAACTATTGGAACGCGCCATCGCCTTTCACGGCCATTTCTGTCCCGGCCTGCTGATCGGCTATCGCGCTGCGCTGATCGGCCTACGTGAGCTGGGCGTGGAGCGCGCCCAAGACGAGGAACTGGTCGCAATTGCCGAGACCGATGCCTGCGGCCTGGATGCCGTCCAGGTACTCACCGGCTGCACGATGGGCAAAGGCAACCTCATCTTGCGCGATTGGGGCAAGCAGGTATTCACCTTTGGCCGCCGATCGGATGGGCGCATGGTGCGCGTGGCGCTGCGCTATGGCGTGCTGAACCGCGAGGGGGACCAAACGCTCTCCGAGGCAGAACGTCGCCAACGTGCGCGCGAGCGCCTGCAAGAGATGAGCGACCAAGAACTCTATGACGTGCGCTGGGTGGACGCGCCCCTGCCCGAAAGGGCGCGCATCTTCAAGAGTGTACAGTGCAGCCAATGCGGCGAGGGCGTCATGGAGGCGCGCGTCCACTTGCGCGATGGGCAACCCGTGTGCCCCGAATGCTACGGCGAGGTCTATACGCGGCGCTTTTGAGCAAGCGTCCCGCATAGCACATCTTATCACAATGTTGGAGAGAAAAAGTCATGCAAACCCGTCACGTCGTGTCCGTTCTTGTTCTTCTTGTAGCGATGTTGCTTACAAGTTGCGCGCCCGCGGCGCTGCGCGTAACGCCGACCCCTCCGCCGACGGCCACCCCTATCGTCACCAAAGCCCCCGCAACGGTTGTGCCCACCGCGCGCCCGGAGCCTACGGCAACTCAAGCCGCCGCAGCTTCACCCACAGCGGCCCCCGCCGCCGCGCCCACGACCAAAGATAAACCGATCACCTACGTCATGCCCGGCGATGATTGGGGCTACCCCTCGCCATTTGCTTTCTACTCGCGCGGGCCAGGGTATCTGCGCATGTCCTATTTGTTCGACACGCTGGTCTGGAAAGACGAGAAGGGCTATGTCCCCTGGCTCGCGGAGGAGTGGAAAGTGGCCGAAGATGGCGTCACCTGGACGTTTCGCCTGCGCCAGGGCGTCAAATGGCATGACGGCCAACCCCTGACGGCGGAGGATGTGGTTTTCACCTTTCAGTACTTCAAGGACAAGTTCGAAAAGGGCATGATCAAGTGGGGATGGCCGCTCGATAAAGTTGCTTCAGCCGAGGTGGCCGACAACGGCAAGGCCGTGATCGTGCGCATGAAGGCTCCCACTGCCGGATTGCTCACCGACCTGTTCGGCTCGTTGCCCATCATTCCCAAACACATCTGGGCCGGCGTAGAGGATCCGCTCAAAAAGCTGGATGCGCAAGCCGTGATCGGCAGCAGCCTCTTCCGTCTGCGCGAGTACAACAAGGAGCAGGGGCGCTATATCTACGAGGCCAACCCCGACTTTTTCCTGGGCAAGCCCTCGGTGGATCAGTTGAGCTTTATCAAGGTCAAAGACGCCGCGTTGTCACTCGTTGCCGGCGAAGTGGACGAGGCCGGCTTCTCGGGCAAAGGGATCACCTCGGTGCGCGAGCTAAAAACCAAGCCCGAGTTCAAGATCATCGAGGGACCAAGCGACTGGGTGCTAAAGCTGTATTTCAATACCACCCGCGCCCCCTTGGACAAGCTGGTCGTGCGCCAGGCGATCGCGCATGCCATCAACCGACAGGAGTTGGTCGAAAAGGCCCAGATGGGAGGCGCCATCGTGGCGAGCATGGGGATTTTGTCGCCGGGGAGTTATTGGCACAACCCCAATTTGCCCACCTATGCCTTTGACACGGACAAGGCCAAGGAATTGCTGAACAAGGCGGGCGTCGCGCCTTTCGACACCACCCTACTCACGACCGCCGATTACGTGCGCGAGGCCGAGCTGATCAAAAACACCCTGCAGTCGGTCGGCATTAACGTGACGGTCAAGACGGCGGACCGCGCCACAGTGGATAATCTCCTCAGAGAGGGCAATTTCGACCTATTGATCACCGGGCATGGCGGCACGGCCAACCCGGATATTGATCACCCGAGCAATCCCAAAGTCTGGACGAGCGCCGAGTATCAGGAAGTCTATCAACGTTCGACGACGGCGGTGGACGACAAAGTGCGCCGCGAATACGCTTGGAAGATGCAGGCAATCATCGCCGAGCAATTGCCCGTCTTGCCACTGTGGCATCCCTTGATGTGGGAGGTCTACCGCCCGGGCAAAGCCACGCCCTTTTTCACGCCCGAAGGCGTGGATGGCGGCATTCCCACGGCCACTAACAAGTTGATGTTCATACCCAAGCGCTAGGCAAATGCTATTGAGGCATTGAGCCCTGAAAGGGGGCGCGATATGTGTCAGGTAAAAGTATATCTCGATGGGGAAAAGGTCTTGGAGAACGTGATCTGGATCGAGCCGACGCAAGACGGATTCTTGCTCCGCACCTTTTTCGACGACCCTTGCGAGGTGAAAGGCAGGCTTCAAAGCATCGATCTACTCAAACACCAGGTGCGATTGATGCGCGTCACACCTACCAACGAGCCGCCGCGAGGTGAGCGATGAACGATGTTGAGAAACTGCGCTTGCTTCTACCTCACTGGATCGCGCACAATATAGAACACGCGAACGACTTTCGCGCTTGGATCGAGCGGATGCGCACAAGCGGCCGTAACCACGTGGCCGAACACCTGGACGCTGCCGTTGAGAAACTAGAGTCCGCCAATCGCGAGCTCGAAGGTGCGTTGGAGCACCTGGGGGCGGCTTACGATGCAGCGGATCATCGGAATATGCACCATCACCACGCCTAGGTAGTGAGGAGTGCGCGAAGAAGGCGGGAATGCCGACTCGGCCTCACGAACATCAGTAGGCGGCGTGTACCTGCCGACCCTGTGGTGCCACCCACAATATGTCTGGCACAGGCAAGTGCCGGACGTATTGACCTGTTAGCCCTGCACAACCCGCTGGGCGATCGGGTGCGCGGCCTCCAGGGTCGGCAAGGCCCCCCGTGATCCGTCTTCAGCTTTCAATGTCCTAAAAGCCAGGCATATCGGAGATTGTGCCGAATGATCGGTCAAACTAAAGCGGGCATGCCCGCCAAGATTTTACAATATGCTTTTACCATTTGGATCGTTCTAACACTCAACTTTGCCTTGCCGCGTCTCATCCCCGGCAATCCTTTGGCCGAACTGGACAACCCTCAGGGGTTGCCCATTCCCCTCAGCGAGGAGCAGCGCCAGCGGCTGATGGCCTACTATGGCCTGGACAAGCCCCTTCTGCGGCAATACGGGGATTACCTGGCCGGGCTTGTGCGCGCCGACCTGGGCTGGTCCATCTCGTATAACGCGCCCGTCCTCGTCGTCTTGGGGGGACGGCTGCGCTGGCTCTATGTATTGCTCGGCGTTCTCTTGGGCAGCCTTTCCGCCTGGCATCAACGACGCCTCAGCGATGGCTTGTTGCTGACCATCACTTCCATCGCCGGATCCTTTCCTTCGTTTTTCTTGGCCATGTTGCTCATCGTGCTGTTCGGCGTCAAGCTCGGGCTGCTGCCTCTAGGTGGGGCGCAATCCCCCAATTTACTGAATGCGCCCAGGATGGCGCGCAACCTGGATCTCCTCAGGCACGCCATCCTGCCCGTGTTGACCTTGCTGCTGACGAACGTAGGGGAGGTCTATTATTTGACACGCAACTCAATGGTTCAGACTTTGGGCGATACGTACATCACCGTCGCACGCGCCAAAGGTTTGAGAGAGCGCGAGGTGCAACTGCGGCACGTGTTACCGAACGCCCTCTTGCCCATCATCACCCTAGTTGCCCTGCGATTTGGTTTTCTGGTCATGGGGGCCGTGATGGTGGAGACGACCTTCGCCTATCCAGGCATCGGCTCTGCCATCGTAGAGGCCAGCGTGAGCCGCGACTATCCTTTGCTCCAGGGCGCTTTTGCCCTCGTCATGGTCTCGATCATGGGAGCGAATCTCCTGGCGGATCTCCTGCACGGTTTGCTCGATCCGCGCATCCGTCACGGTGCGTGAAGATGAACGCGATCACGCGAATACTCGTCAAGACCCCTTTAGCCCTGGTCGGGCTGGCTATTTTGGGATTGCTGGCATTGTGCGCTTTGTTCGGCCCTTGGCTATCGCCCCATGCGGCGCAAGAGGCCTTTGCTCTCATGCAACCGCCCTCGCCGGGGCATATTTTGGGCACCAACGACATGGGCTATGATCTATGGGCCGAATGGCTGCAGAGCGCGCGCTTTTCGCTGGCGCTGGGCGCTTGTGCGGCGCTCATCTCCTCTGCGGTGGGGCTTTTGGTCGGCGCCATCGCGGGATACAAAGAACAGGTCGGATTCGTGTTAATGCGCCTGGTGGACGTGTTCCTCGCCGTGCCGCGTTTTCCGTTGATCGTGCTCATGGCGGCGTTCGCCAAGCCCGGCTTCTGGACACTGTTGGTCTTCTTCTGCCTGTTCGGTTGGCCTCCCGTCGCGCGCATTATCTATGCCCGCATTCGCTCAGAGAAGACGCGCGAATATATCGTTGCTGCAATCGCTGTAGGCGTGAACGAGCCGCGCATTCTTCTGCGGCACTTGCTCCCCTCCACGTTGCCCCTGGCCTTGGTGCGCTTGGTGGCAGAGATGCAGCACGTCATTATGGCCGAATCGGGCCTGAGCTTTTTGGGGCTGGGCGACCCAACGATGAGAAGTTGGGGTATGACGCTATCGCACGCTTTTCGCTATCCGGCGCTTTTACTGACCGACATTTGGCAGTGGTGGGTACTACCTCCGGGGCTGGCTATCACGCTCGTTTGTCTGGCATTGGTGTTTCTCGGTCTTGCGCTGGACCCTTTGGCCAACCCACGATTGCGAAGGTAATCTCCTCGGTCAAAACTTTTTGGGGAGGGATCGTTATTGTGAGTCACATTGAAGTTTGGAAAGCCAAGGTGCGCGCTGCGCACGCCGCACGACCTGCGAATGAAAAGGATCAGCAGGGCGGCTTCTGGGATGAGAAGCGCGCGGCATGGTTCAATCGTTTCGCGGGCAAAAGCGACCGCAGCCACACGTACCGATTCATCGAACCTTATGTCAAAGGTCAGGTGCTGGAGATCGGCCCGGGGCCGGGGGCTTATACGCGGCTTCTGGTGGAAAAGGCCGACCGCGTCGTGGCGGTGGAGCCTTCGCCTTTTATGGTGCAACGCTTGCGCGAAAACCTGCCGGGGTGTAATAAGCTGGAGATCGTGACCAGCACCATCGAGGACTATTTGGATCATTTGGAGTTCTACGATTTGGCCCTGGCGGCCAACGTGCTTAGCGGGATCGAACGCATTGACGAGGTGCTCTGCGCCGTGACGCGCCACGCGGCGATCTTGGCGATCGTCATGTGGTCGAACGCCGTCACGCCCGAGTGGTCCAAGGCGGTCCAACGAGAGGTGCTGGGCCGCATGAAACCCGATCCCGATATGCCCAGCAACGACGACCTGTTGGCCGTCCTGGACGAGCTAGGTTTGGCCTATGAGGCACATCGGGTCGATGTGCCCATCCATACCTTTGTCCGGCGCGATGATGTGGTGGACTGGGTGCAAGGGTTTTTCTCTCTGCCGGACGAGCGCCGCCGTCACCTGGAGGGCGTCCTGTCGCCATTCATTAGCGAAAGCGGGGGCAAATACGGCTTGCCGAGCGGCCGCGAGACGCAAGTGGTCTTGGTGCGCAGCGCATAGCGCCCCCGCCCGCGCACAGAACGCTATTTTGCGGCCAGGGCAGCCGACCCGGCAGGGTCGTTAAAGACCGTGGTAGCCGCTTGCGCCATGGCCCCGAAGCGCGGATGGCGGCGCGCGGCAAAGGCGACCAAACGGCTGGCCATCGCGCCGAAAGAGTAGCCGGCCACCTCCGCGGCATAGGCCATACTGGCGCTAGAGCTCAAGTCCGCATTGGGATTCACGTCCAGCACGTAAAAGGTGCCGTCGCGTAGGCGAATGTCCAGCCGCGCATAATCCCGACACCCCACAGCGCGGTATGCGCCGAGGCTCACGCTGCGCACTTGGGCCATCTCCTCGGGCGACAAGGGCGCCGGCAAGCGCAAGCCGATGCCCTCATAGGCCGCGGATCCCGGCACGAACTTGGAATCATAAGTGCACAGCCGATCGTGAATGTCGGTGAACGTGGCAAAATCCATCTCCGCGGGCGGGAGCAGTTGCAGTTCTCTCGCCCCCCAGATGGACACGTGAAACTCGCGCCCGTCTATAAAGTCCTCTACGAGGGCCGGCTGGCAAAAAGTATCCAGGATATGGCGTATGCGGCTGCGCAGTTCTTGCGCGTTCAGCACCACGGCCTCGCGCGTTAGACCCAAGCTACAATGTTCGTAGGCCGGCTTGACGATGGCGGGGAACGTATGCCATCCATTGTATGGGATTGAGCAGAACAGGCGAAAGTCGGGCGTCGGGATGCCGCGTGCCCTCAGCAGGCGTTTGACGCGCGGTTTATCCCAGCTCAGGGCGAGCGCTTCCGCGTCCGCGCCTGTGAACGTAAAGCCCATCGCTGCCAACTCCTGGGCCACGAGGTGTTCGCTGTGGTCAACGCCAGGCAAACTTTCGCACACGTTCAGCACGACATAGTCCCACGGGGAAAACCCCCTGAGGCACTGGCGCAGATCGCTATCGCGCACGAATACAACCTTGACGGGATGCCCGCAGGCACGCAGGCCCGTTTCCAGCTCATGGGCATGGTGTAGCACTTCTTCGCGCTCACGCTGCTCCCAAGCGGGGTCGACGTTGCACAAAAGCAAGACGGGGATGAAGGGCATAATGGCCTCGGGCACGTGTTTGTCTGACCTCTCTTTTGCGATGATATGGTTTGTTCAGCATAACGCGACCGCGGTGCGCCGGAATCCGGCAATCGGCACCTGCGCCTCGTGTTTCCGGCGGATCAATCCCGTACGCCCTCTTGCACGTAACGCACCAGCTCGCTGACGCTCAGGCCGCGAATGCCCAGCTTTTCCAGCGTGCGCCCGCGCCGCCAGTAATCGGTGCGGTGGACGATGCAAGCCAGGCGGATGATGCTGTCAATCCCGCGCACGGACACGCCGTAGGCCTCCCCGAGCGCGGCGATGGGCACCAGGCTCATGGGCACATCCTCAAAGATGTAGCGATGGTTAAGGGTCTTGGGCGCGGTGATGCCGTAGTAGCCCGTCTGGTTATGGATCGCCTCGTAAAGGTTCGCTCCCGAGGCATCGTAAGCCCTCTTGAGCCATTCTTGGGCCGTTTGTGCGCGGATGCCCAAGGCGGCGGCGACGGTCACCCTTTCGCGGTCGAGCTCCTCCAGGACGCACGCCACCGACGGCGTCACCCCGTCAATGTAGAACTGGAACTCGCCTCCGGTGGATTCGATGCGCCCGGCGTTCAACAACGTGAGCGCGGGGTGAAAGATGGCTCCCATGTTGTTCAGGCCGGTGTGGAGCACGCTGACGCCATCGATGAACTGCGGATAGGCCGATATCACGGCGTCGAGCACTCGGGGGGTCTGGGTGGCCGGCAGCGCGGCCACCGGCACGCTGTCCTTGATGCGAAAGATGTGCGCTTGGGCAGGGCCGTCGGACCGGCTGGCGTAGATGAGCGTCTCCGCCTCGGCGATGATGGCCTCGCAGGTGCAGCCATGAGTGCGCAGCACCTGGCGGAACTCGATGGCCCCGCAGGTGCGGCCGGGGTGCAGGATGACGATCTGCCCGTCGCGCAAGTAGGGCGCCATGGACTTGGCGATGTCGGCATGGGCCGAGGAGGGCACAACGACCATGATCACCTCCGCCCCATCCAACGCTTCGGCCATGCTCGAGGTGACGCGCTCCAGCCGCCCAAAGCCGCGTGGCCCGCCCTCGTAGCTATCCAGCACGATGCCGCCCCGTTTGAGGATCACGCTGACGTTCTCCGGCGTGCGGTTGTACAGGGTGACGGAGAATCCCTCCAGGGCCAGGTGGGCGGCCATGGCTTTGCCACCATGTCCCGCGCCGATCACCGTGTATCGCGTTTTGCCGCTCATCTGACCTCCTTATTCGTTTTGATCGAGTTGGTGAAGGCGCTCCTCTTCCGACAGTGCCCGTCCGGTGCGCGGGTCAACGGCCACACAAGCGCCGCGGTGGTCAATCCGCGTAACGATGCGCCCGCGCGCAAAGGGGTTGTTGAGCAAATGCGGAGCATCCAGTATTCCCGTGGTGACGGCGCGAGCCAAGGTACAAGCATCCGTCAAAGGATCGGCTACTTCAGGCCCGGCCAAGCGGCGTATGGCTTCTAGGGTGACTTGGGCCTCACGCACCAGTTCCTCTTTACGCTCCTGCAAGGCGGGGTCGAAGGTCATATCGGGCTGGCCATGTAGCGCATTCTCCACGGCGCGGCGCGCCAGCTTGCAGGCTTCGATCACATCCTCGGCGGTGGCGGCGTGGTGGGCTTCGGTATGCCCCACCACGTGCAGAATATGAGGCCGCAAGGCCATCTGCAGGTAGATGCTGGCCACCAGGTGCGCGCGGGCAGCGTCTTGATCCAACGGATAGCTCAGCAGGCCCGTGCGCGTCTGCCGCCAGATACGAAAGTCGGGGCCGGCCAGCGGCTCGATGAGGTCGAGCAGGGCCAACATCTTGGCCAGGTCCATCGCCTCGCTATGGCCGGGCGGGCTGTTGAACATCATGGCGGCGATATAATCGCGGACGCCCCAGGCGCGCGCGTTATACGCCGATAGATACGCCGAGACGACGAAAACAACATCGGGGGCGTCGCGCATGCCCCAGTGGTGCGGTTCGTTCAATTCCACCGGAATGCCGCGCTCCCCGTGCCAGGCCATCAACGCCTGATGCTCGCGGATGGACTCCTCCAAGCCCAGGGGGCCGCGCCCGTCCATGCGGTTGAACCAAAAGATCGGCACGGCGCACCAGGCGATGTGAATGGTTTCCACATACATCTCCGCCAGCCGGAGCAGGTCGTCGGTGCCGGCGTAGGTGCGCAACAAGGGATAGTTGCCCCGCCGGCTGGCGGCATAGAGCGCACGATAGTCCTCGGCGCTGCGCACGGGCACGCCCCCCGCTCCCTTGCGGCGCGG
>FWPV01010370.1_pt1 | contig 15293 bp, 20 predicted proteins | sample 2228371 | NCBI WGS metagenome assembly FWPV01 (sample SAMEA103939776, study PRJEB20133) | metagenome | reverse complement strand
CCAACAATTTACTTATTCATGTTTTGTGCAATTAAGGCTGCACCATAGGCTCCCACGATCTGAGGATGTTCATGGACCATCACCTCTCTTCCCAGTGCCTCGACCAGAAGATGCCGAATACAGGGATTTCTTGCTACACCGCCTGCGAACACGATATCCGGTGCTGTCGAAACGCGCTTGAGCAGGGAGAGGGTCCGATTTAAAATCGCCACATGAATACCTCGGGCGATGTCCTCTCTTTTTTGTCTTCTCGCCAGAAGGGAAGTCACTTCCGATTGAGCAAAGACCGTGCACATACTGCTGATCTGGATGTTGCCATCCGCTCCCAATGCCGCTTTCCCGAATTCCTCCAAATCGTACCCAAGAGTTTTAGCAATCGCTTCCAGAAACATGCCTGTACCAGCCGCACAGCGGTCATTCATCTCAAACTTGGAAACGTTACCCTTCTCATCCAATGCAATGGCTTTTGTATCCTGGCCCCCAATATCGAGAATCGTTCGGCAGTTTGGGAAAAGGGCTTTTGCTCCACGAGCAAAAGCCTTAATCTCTGTTACGGTAGGAACATCAAAGTGCGTCTCAAAAAAATGCCTCCCATAACCCGTTGCCAGAATCCTGTCAAAGGAGACCTTCTCCAGAAGTTTCTTGCATTGCTCAAGAGGGTCATGGGTGGTATCCGCGAGGAAGGATGTAATTATCTCATTTCCTTCCACTGCAACCAGTTTAATCGTTCTTGAACCTATGTCGATGCCTGCTGTCTTCATCTCATCCTCTAACCATCTCCAGAAAGGCTTCAATGCGGGTCTTGAGTTGGCCCACGTCCTCCATTCCATAATCGGTCTCGATCTTGAGCATGGGAATCCCTTTCTGTTGAAGTGTCTTTTCGACCTTATATGCCTCCACGGTGTAAGGCGTGCAGAACTGGATGCTATAATGAATGACTCCATCTGCCTTAAACTCTTTTACGAGATCCACGATGTGATCTAACCGCTCTTGATTCGGTGTGAAACAGGCACAATCGATCTTGAAATAACGATCGACAATGGCATCGATCATCTCTTCCAGAGTCTCTCTACTCTCTTCCACAAGATCCCTGGTGCTCCTTTCTCCCACACACGATTCTTCTGCCACAACGATCGCTCCACTCGTTTCAATGATGAACGGAATCTTCCAATTTGGAACAGCCATTGGAGAACCTGACACTAAAATTCGTGGAGTTCCATTCTTTATCACACCAATTCCTTTTTTCACGCGTTCCTCAAGCTCGTCACAGAGATCATTGACAGCCTTGATAAACCGTAAAGGATCGTCATAAAAAGCAATCTGATTTACCAGGAGTGCATCAAGCCCGGAGATTGGGGAGGGAATGGCTTTCCGAAGTGCGCTCAATCGTTGAAGGGCACGGCGTTTGTCATTGGCGATCTTGATTCCTTCTTTCAGGTTTTCTGCTGTGATCTTTCTACCGGTCAGCTCCTCTACTTTCTCTTTAAACTGGATGATTTCGCCTCTCCAAAGGGCGCGATCCCGTTCTGTCTTCATCTGCGGGATTTCCATCACATAGGTCTCTTTGTAATCGTTCAGAATCTCATAAGCTTTCTTCTTCCCATCGCAGGTCGTCTCTCCAACAACCAGATCACTTGCCTGGATGTAAGGACAAAGACCCGCAAGCTTAAAACCCATAAAAGACTTAATTAAGGCACATGTATTTCGAGGAAGGACCTTCTCTGCCTCATCGATCCCTATCTCCGCACCGGCACAGAGCCCAACGCAAGTCCCCCCAACCGCCAGGATCAATTCCTCGGGGACATAAACGCAGAAAGTTCCGATCACCTTGTTTCCTTTCTTTCTGGTTTCCATCAACTCTTCGATTCGAAGCCCATGAGCCTCTGAAATCACAAAATCGAAATATTGCATACCCCTGGGGCGGTTTTCCTGTTTCATATAGATATCTTTATAGGCTTGCCCGAGAACATTTAAAAGCTGATCATGACCTTCTAAATTCAAACCCAACTCTTTCCACATTGGACGATAGTCTTTCTTTTCCATAGATTCTCCTCCTGGTGGAGTCTTAAATGTTGTTCGTGTATGGAATTGATGAGAAGAGAAGTACGATGGGATGAGGGACCGATTTACTCGAGGCGATTCAGAAAGGGGTAAGAGCCCTTTCCTGGAGTGATCCGCTCCCTTCCCATCTTCTTCCTCTGCTTAAGCCCAATCCGATGGGCTCGGGTCATAGATAATCAGGATTGGTAATGATACGTAAATTCCACAGGCTCTCACCTCCTTTGCTCCGATGAAGGAATATCCAATCGAAATCGTCTTAATTCGAGTCACAGCGAAATGGTCTCGTTCAGGTCTTTGAGGATCTGATCGAGATTCAACTGATATTTCTCGGCCAGCTCTTCAAGGGTCTTGAAAAGAGCCTGGCAACAGATACAGACCCCTGCCCGTTCGTCGTATCTTCTAAAGACAGCCTCCGTCTCTGGATAGCGATGAAGGATGTCCAGAACCGTCATTTCAGGCGACACTTTTGGGACCTTGCTCTCCTCGTTTATCAAATTCCCTCCTTTTTAGCATTTCCTCAATGCCACAGGGGATATACTGGATGATTTCATTCACCTGAGTTCCGGGAGAAGGGTTCGCGTAGGATCCAGCGAGGCGGTTTGCTCGAGCTGCGATCACGGCAGCCTCTCCAATGTCCATCCCCGAGGCAACGAGGGCGGTCACTATTCCAGTTAAGGTATCCCCTGTCCCCCCAATGGCTTCCATCGCCTCTTCAATGGGTTCCTCTACAATGGCCAGGATGCCTTTTTCGTTGGCGATGTAATCTTTTCTTCCCTTGACCAAGAGATATTTCGCCGCATTTCCGTGTGCGTAGGCCCTCGCGATGAGATCGGGGACCCGGTGCTCCTCATGTAAAAGAAAACCCCTCGTGTAGAAAGGGTGAGGAGCCAATTCATCTGCAAGGAAAGCGAGCTCTCCAATATCCGGGGTGAAAAGATCGTAAGCGCTCGCGCGTCCGCTCATTTTAGCCACGTACATGAAGCCGGCATCCGCAATGAGGATAGGCCTTCGGGGCATCTTCTGAATGATCAGCTGTAATCGGCTGTGCCATCCCACGAGAGGCTGTAAGTAGTGGAAGACTATTGTCTCATAGTTCGCTTCTTTGAGGTAATGGGCGAGATATTGGTATAGCCTCTCGCTCCCGTCTCCGCGACCGATATCCCCCACAAGGTAGCCGATCGGACCTACCTCACCTAAAACGTCGCCCACGCTCACGGCAGCAGCCAGAAGAGCAGGGGTTCCTCGTTTCACGGTAACGGACTTACCGTCGATCCAGACATCTCCATTTTTTAACGTCACCCTTCCTTCGACTAATGGGAAGGCGGGATCGGGAACCGTACCTATGACAGCGTACACCTTCGTTTCATCTCCTCGTAAGCCAGTTGAAGCGCGTAACCACAAAGGGTATGTCCGATCTCCCGTGGGTCTGGCGCCTCGGTCAGCTTCTTGCCGATCATTTGATCCGCCAGATAAGGGACGTCGGGACAGCCCCCGCCCGAGATATTGACGATCGTCAGCGACTCCTTCTCCACTGTCAACTTCATGTTGGCTGCCTGAACCATCAAATGCGTGCCGAAATCCTTGATCTGATAAAGATCCACCGGTTCCAGCAATGGGCTGGATACGGGGACCACTTGAAGGGGTGGAATGCCGGCATCTTGCAAGACCTTTCTAATCCTGAGCTCCTCGATCAACGGAAATTCTACGACGAGATCACATCCGCTCCGAATCTCCGGGGGCGGTCCCATCACCCTAATCTCCCACCCCTTCTTTTTGAGGAGGCTTTCCGCTCGAAGGACCTCACTCGTATTTTCAAATACCAGAAAGCCCCGGCCGACCCTTTCATCCTGCTCGACCTCCGGTTGATTCCTTCTCAGAAATCCCAGCGGTGACATCGCTAATCCTTTGAAATACGGATGCGGTACCCGGTTCCGTCTGGTTCGATTCCCTTTACCGTCCAACCCTGAGAGCTTGCAGCACGGGAGACGTTCTCCTTGGAAGTATCCGTATCGACGAGAATGACAATCTCCCCTTTTCCCAGGTTCTTCATTTCGTTTAGGGTCAAAAGCACGGGTTGGGGACATGAAAGTCCACGGGCGTCAACGATCTTGCTCATCTTCATCCCTCCTTTTTTCTCATCGTAAATCCAATAAAGAGACAAGTTAGAAGACCAATGACCACGGCTTGGATGCCATACGGTCCTATCCCATCTGGAGAACTCGCAAGGCCGAAGTTGTGGGCAAAACCTGCCCCAACGATCATTCCGAGAACGAAAACGGCTGCATCCCCATCACCTTCTCCAGCGAGAAAGAGCTGCCGACCGGGACACCCCCCCGCCAGGGCAAAGGCCAATCCCGCCAGGACCATGCCTGCGAAGTTCCAAAGGCTCATCGTGTGAGCCACCGGTTGCTTTTCAAAACCGGGTTTGAACTGTCCCAAGATCAAATTGGTGATAAAAGCAACCACCACGAGCGTGACAAACCCTGAGAGAAGATGGGTCTGCTTGAAAAGAACAAAGTCGCGAATGGCCCCCATGGTACAGAACCGGCTTCTCTGTGCCAGAAATCCGATCGCGAGGCCAACGACGAGCGATACGACGAGGGGTGCGTGCATGGATCCAGGACCTTTCTGACTGTAGAAGAGAACCCCGCTCTTATCCTGACCCTGAACCTGAGGAAAGATCAACATCAGGACAAGAAACCCAAGCATCACCAATGGAAGTAACCACCCCACCGATGTATGGGTGGCCTGGGAGCGACCGAGGTTATAACCCCCTCTCAAAAAGAGTGTTCCAACCCATATCCCTCCGATGAGCCCAAGGAGACCAAAAATCGCATTTCCATCGCCTCCGGCCAAGCGGAGTACGGCTCGCCACGGACACCCCAAGAAGACCAAGGCTCCGATCATCGCAAATGCACCCAAGATAAATCGCACAATAGGAGCCGAACCCGCTCGTGCACGGAATTCCCTAAAGGCATAGGCGGCAATGAGTGAACCCAGGACAAAACCAATGATCTCCGGCCGCATGTACTGAACAACAGCCGCCCGATGTAGCCCCAGAGCCCCTGAGATGTCCCGTTCGAAACAGGCGACACAGATACCCATGTTTGCCGGGTTCCCCCATCTCTGCAAAAGGGGGGCAAAGACTCCAATAAAAGCTCCTACCGAAACGATGCCCCAACGGGTTGCAAAGAAGTTCTTCACGGTTGTCATGAATTAACCTCCTTTAGAATTGGATTTCGTTGACAAATCCGGCTTTCAGTGGACAATGGGGAAAAGAGACGGGAGGGGCATTCAGAGCGCGACAGAACAAAAATAATTGAGGGGCGCCCCATTTCTCTCTCCCCTTCTTGCTATAGCGAGGCCTAACCTAGGTCTCCCTGGGCCATAGGAAGCCCTTCATTCGAGAGAAAAGGAGCGTTGGGTCTCTTCCACGGCACAATCTCCCTTTCCTACCTGCGTACAAGAGTGCCACTTATTATGCCTATCTGGAAAATTGTCAGGTGTCAAATCGGATTTTCCGATACCCGGAGCCCTTTCTATTGAGAATTTCGATAGGTACGCGACCAACGAGGCTCCGAGAAGTACTTATACTGAAAGAGGGACTATAGGATTTTGCTGCGGGAAGGGAGGACGGAAAGCCCCCGCGCTGTGGTCCTTGACAAGGAAGGAGTGGCAGGTTAATATATACCGTAGGAGGGTAAGGTATGGCTCGTGAAGAATCCAAAAAGGACGTTCTCATGAGGCTCAAAAGGATCGAGGGACAAGTCCGCGGCCTCCAGCGTATGGTCGAAGGGGGCAAGCCCTGTCCGGAGATTCTAACCCAGATTGCCGCCGTGACGGCGGCAATCAAGAAGGTGGGGACGCTTGTAGTGCAGACTTACATGGATGAGTGTATTGAAAAGAGCAAGAAGGAAGTCTCCACGGAGCGGGGAGAGAGTCTGAAGGATTTTCAGAAGGCCATTTCCCGCTATATCGATTGGGCTTAACGTGGACTGCAAAATGAGCACGTTTGTAAAGATTCTTTCGGCGAGGGTGGAGGAGGTTCGGGCATGAAGGAGAGAAGAATTGTAACAAGAAGAGATTTCATTAAAAAGGGAGCAGTCTTGGGCGCTGCGGGTATCGCTACCTTTGCCGGAATGAGGGGGGACGCCTCGGCGCGATCCAAGAAATATGCGACCCTTATCGATTTGACGAAATGCGACGGATGCAGGTACGAAGGTGTTCCCAAATGCGTGCAGGCTTGTCGAAGGGTGAATGAAAAGAAGTTTCCGAACCCGAAAGAGCCTATCAAAGACCTATGGCCCCAAAAGACGCACGACGACTGGTCGAAAAAGAGGGATGTCATTGACACCCTCACTCCCTACAACTGGTTAACCGTTCAGAAGGTCGATGTGGATGGTGAGGAGATTTTCATCCCTCGGAGATGTATGCACTGCGATAATCCTCCCTGTGCAAATCTCTGTCCCTTTGGCGCCCTGAATAAGTACTCGGACGGTTCCGTGGTCATCAATCCCAATCTCTGTCTGGGAGGGGCTAAATGCAAAGCTGTCTGTCCCTGGCATATCCCTCAAAGACAGAGCGGGGTTGGGCTCTATCTCAAGCTTCAGCCTGTGCCGGCTGGGGGTGGGGTGATGTATAAGTGTGATCTCTGTCGCGACAGGATTAGGTCCGGACAAGTCCCTGCCTGTGTGGAGGCTTGTGACAAAAGGCTGGGCGAGAAGAGACCCCTTTTTTTCGGGGATAGAGATCGCATCTTGAGCATGGCCCATCAAAGGGCAAAGGAGATCGACGGATTTATCTATGGAGAAAAAGAGAATGGAGGTACGGGCACGATCTATGTGAGCAGGCTCTCTTTCGAGAAGATCGACGCACGCCTCAAAGAGAAGGGAGCGAACCTCCGGATGGGGAAGGTCCAGAATCCTCTCCACGCCGTGAACCCCTGGGCCAAAGGTTTTCTCATCGGACCGATCGCCGCGGCGGTTGGGGCAATCGGGCTTGTTTTCTATGAGAAGAAGCTGAGCGCTGAAGCCGTGACTCAGCGTGAGGACAGGCGGAAAGGAGAAAGAAATGGGAGCGCGGATGACGAAGGAAGAAACGGTTGTCCTCCGACATAGCTTCGTCGAGCTTGCGGAGCACTGGGTTTTGGCGATTTCGGGTCTTCTTCTGATCTTCTCCGGGTTTGGCGAACTCCCCATGTATAAGAGGTTCATGGTGACCCGTATTCCTGGGCTCGGTTGGGCCGGCGATTTTCTTATCAACTTGAAGATCCACTACTTGTCGGGAATTGCCTTCGTTTCGGTCATGGTCTTTCATGCCATCTATCATGGTTGGCTCGGCCACCAAGGGCTCCTTCCGAGGAAGGGGGATCTCAAAGCGGCACTCCTCACCATCCTCAGCATGTTTGGTCTCGGCGAGGAGCCAAAGGCACACAAGTACCTTCCGGAACAGAGGCTCGCCTATGCCTATCTTGGAGGGGTCGGACTGGTCCTTGTTCTCACCGGCGTGGTCAAGGTGATCAAGAACCTTCCCGGAACCACTCTGTCACCTACCCTGATCACCTGGAGTACCCTGATTCACACTTTTGCCACGGTCTTCTTTCTGATCGGCGTTCTCGCGCACGTAGCGGCTTTGTTCTTCAAGGTGAACCGACCTCTGGTTAAGTCGATCTTTACCCGAAAGGTCGATCTGGACTATGTTCGCCGTCGGCACACGATCTGGTATGAGGATCTCCTTAAGAATGTAGAAAGAGAAAATTTGGAGGATGAAAAAGGGGTTCATGTGACCGAAGGGGGTGAAGGGGGTGAAGGGGCTGAAAAGAAAGCGGAGACCCCAAGGGTTGAAGAAAAGGAGGGGGAAGGGATGACGTCCATATGGAAGGTGAAAGGGATGAGCTGTGAGCATTGTGTGATGTCGGTGACGAAGGCCCTCAACCAGCTCAATGGGATCAAAAATGTTCAGGTGAACCTTTCCAAAGGGGAGATACAGTTTGATAATACGAGCAATCTTCCGCCCGATCAGATCCAGAAAGCGATCGAGGATGCTGGATATCAGGTCCTCTCAAGAAGTTGAAGGTCAAAAGGGGATGGTGAGCATCAAATTTCAACGTATTCCCTGAGCTCGGAAAGGACCCTATGCAACTTTTTTTGGTTGTTTGGGGTTTGGGATTTGGAATTTGAGATATTCGACACTGGCCCTGCCCATGCGATTTGCTAATTCTAAGGAGGAAACCATGCCCATCTACGAATATCAGTGCCAAAGGTGCGGAAAGATCTTCGAAAGATTTCAGAAGCTCGGGGAGGGGGGAGAGAATCTGTCTTGTCCCTTTTGTGGAGAAGAAAAACCACAAAAAATCTTTTCCACATTCTCCTCTTCAAAAGGGGATGGGCTCTCTTCCTCTTGTGGGAGCCCGTCGTCAAAATTGACTTGAGCTTAGAGGATTTCCGGCAGTTTGCCGGAACCTCACTGAAGGGAAAGGCCACCGAGATTCCGAAGGGGCCTTTCTCTAATTATTGAACTGGGCCGAGTTAATCCTTTCTTCCTTTCGATCCCTTTTCTTCCTCTTTTTTTCCCTTTGCTTTCTTCTTCGGGGCTACCTTCTCAAGGACTTCCTTTGCCTTCGTGACTGCGGATCGCTTCTTCTCCCCTTTCGGGGAATAGGTCACAAGCTCAACCAAGGAGAGGGGAGCTCCGTCTCCCTGCCGCCATCCCACCCTGTAGATGCGCGTATATCCTCCTTGCCGATCCTTCAATTTGGGAGCGATTTCGTCAAAAAGTTTCTTCACCATCGCATGATCCCGGAGAAGGGCAAAGGCTTGTCGTTTTGCGTGAAGCGTCCCCTTTTTCCCCAGGGTAATCATCTTGTCGGCCCAGCTCCGAAATTCCTTTGCCTTGGCCAAGGTCGTTCGGATCCGCTCATGCTGGAGCAAGGAAACCAACATGTTACGAAACATCAACTCACGGTGTTTGGTATGTCGACTTAGCTTTCTACCGGCGACACGATGCCTCATCCGAGCCTCCTATCCCGCCGCTCCTGATCCCGCCTCTTCTTCCTTTTTGGGAGGCCAATTCTCCAGCTTCATTCCAAGGCTGAGTCCCATTCCAGCGAGAATTTCCTTTATCTCGTTAAGGGATTTTCGTCCAAAATTCTTCGTCGCCAAAATCTCGGCTTCCGTCTTCTGGACCAAATCTCCGATCAGCTTGATATTGGCATGTTTCAGACAATTCGCGGAACGAACAGAGAGTTCCAGTTCATCGACGCTGCGGAAGAGATTCTCGTTCAACTTTTCGGCCTCGGCATGTTCTCGCGCCTCTTCCTCCTCTTCTTCTTCCTCCTCCTCAAAGGTGATAAAGATGGAGAGCTGTTCCTTCAGGATTTTTGCCGCCTGAGCCACCGCCTCCTCCGGGGTGACGCTCCCGTCCGTCCAGACCTCCAAGGTCAACTTATCATAATCGGTGATCTGGCCTACCCGCGCGTTGGTCACGGTGTAGTTCACCTTTTTGATCGGAGAGAAAATAGCGTCCATCGGAATGGTCCCGATCGGTTGATTTTCTTCTCTGTTCCGCTCCGCGGGAACATAGCCCCTCCCCATCTTCACCGTCATCTCCATAGAAAGCTTGGCATCCCTCGAGAGGGTCGCGATGTAGAGGTCCGGATTGAGGATCTCGACGGCATCCCCTGTCTGGATATCCCCTGCCTTTAACACCCTCGGACCTTCCGTTTTCACTCGGATGACCTTTGGGCCCTCGGTATGAAGCTTCAGACGGACCTCCTTGAGGTTGAGGATGATCTCCGTGACATCCTCTTTCACCCCTGTAATGGTCGAAAACTCGTGAAGCACCCCGTCGATCTTGACCGATGTAATCGCCGCTCCCTGCAACGAGGAAAGCAGAATCCGGCGAAGAGAATTTCCAATGGTAATGCCAAACCCCCTCTCGAAGGGTTCGGCGGTGAATTTTCCGTAGAAAGGTGTCAGCGTTTCCTTCTCGACTTCCAACCGCTTGGGGCGAATCAGACCTTTCCAGCTTTTGTATTGCATATTCCCTCCCTTGTCAAAAAGGGTTCAAAGGGTCCTTTCAGAGCTCCGCGAGAATCATTGGATGAAAAGTTTCCTCACTTCTCATCGCCTTCATCTGGAATAGAGCTCGACGATCAACTTCTCCTGAATCGGAAGGGTAATCTCCTCCCTCGTCGGTATCGATTTCACAGTTCCTTTCATTTGCTCTTTATCCAATTCCAGCCACTGAGGGATGCCCCGACGAGCCACTCCCTCCAGCGCTTCCTGAATTCGAACGATCTTTTTGCTCCTCTCCCTCACCTCGATGACATCGCCGGGTTTCACGAGATAGGAGGGAATGTTCACCTTGGACTGGTTCACCAAGAAGTGATTGTGTCTTACGAGCTGCCGCGCCTCATTTCTCGAGCTCGCAAACCCGAGTCGGTAGACCGCATTATCCAATCGGCGTTCAAGCAAAGAGAGAAGAACCTCTCCAGTGATTCCCTTCCGTCTGTCTGCCTCCTTGAAAAGGTTTCGAAACTGCCTTTCCTGAAGACCATAGAGCCGCTTCACTTTCTGCTTTTCCCGTAGCTGTGCTCCGTAGTCCGTAAATTTCCTTCGGTCTTGGCCGTGCTGCCCCGGGGGATAATTTCGGCGATCGAAAGCACACTTCTCTGTATAGCACCGCTCCCCTTTGAGGAAAAGCTTCATATTTTCCCTTCGGCACAGCCGACAAGCCGACTTTGTATATCTTGCCAATGTCTCCCTCCTATCTGAAGTCCGTTGGGCTCAATGACCCAATCCTCTCTAAACGCGTCTCCTCTTGGGAGGACGGCATCCGTTGTGCGGAATGGGCGTCACATCCTTGATGAGGTGAACCTTCAGTCCCGCGGCCTGAAGGGAACGGAGCGCCGATTCCCGACCCGCCCCTGGACCTTTTACGTAGACATCAATAGTCCGCACCCCATGCTCCATGGCCTTCTTGGCTGCGTCCTCCGCCGCCATCTGTGCCGCGAAGGGGGTACTCTTTCTCGACCCCTTAAATCCCTGCGTTCCAGCACTCGACCAAGTGATGACATTACCCTCGGGGTCCGTAATCGTAATAATCGTATTGTTGAACGTCGCCTGTATATGGGCGATCCCAGTCTGGATATTCTTCTTTACTTTCTTCTTCTTTCCCGGACCTGTCGCCATGTCTTCTCCTTCCCGTGAGGAAAATCACTCCTTTTCCTTTTTCCGACCAATGATCGCCCGTCGAGGTCCCTTCCTCGTCCGAGCATTGGTATGGGTCCTTTGACCTCGAACGGGAAGCGACTTACGGTGGCGGAGACCCCGATAGCAACCGATATCCATGAGGCGTTTGATGTTGGTTGCCACTTCGCGTCTGAGATCTCCTTCGACTTTGTATTCCTGTTCAATGATATCCCGGATTCGGACGACTTCCGCTTCCGTCAACTTACTCACCTTCGTGTCCTTGTTGATGTTGGCCTTTTCGAGAATCTTATTTGCAGAAGGCCTCCCGATCCCATAGATATAGGTGAGCGCAATCTCTACCCTCTTATCCTTTGGAAGATCAATCCCTGCAATGCGTGCCATAAAGAGCTCCTTCGTTGCCGTCCGAGGATCGAGGACCGCTACGCGCGAGGCCGAAGGCGAAGGATCTCTCGTTAACCTCACCCTTCGCTTCGCCCCTTAGCGGCACGTTCCTCTACGCTTTTTCTACCCTTGTCTCTGTTTGTGCTTGGGATTCTCGCAGATCACCCGAACGACGCCTCTTCGTTTGACGATCTTACATTTGTCGCAGATTTTCTTGACCGATGCCCTTACCTTCACAGTTCTATTTCTCCCGGAAAATGATTCTTCCTCGAGTCAGGTCATAAGGCGAGAGCTCAACGGTCACCTTATCTCCGGGTAAAATCTTAATGAAATGCATTCTCATCTTTCCGGAGATATGAGCCAATACCTTATGCCCGTTCTCCAATTCCACTCGGAACATCGCGTTGGGGAGCGTCTCCAGGACCTTCCCCTCCACTTGGATGGCCTCCTCCTTTGGCATAGAACACCCATCTCCTTTTCAGCCGACCGGCGAGCCTATCGCGCTCGTGATTCGTTCAAAAATCTGATTCTGCTCCCCCACCCCTGAAATCGAACGAAGTTTCCTGCGCTCTTGATAATACTGGAGGAGCGGAGCGGTCTGTCTCTGATATTCCCTCAACCGTGTCCGAATCGTCTCCTCTCGGTCATCGTCCCTTTGATAAAGGACGCCACCGCACCGGTCACACACTCCTTCCTCCTTGGGAGGATGGAAGAGAATATGGAACATCGCTCCGCAGTTTCTGCACGTCCTTCGACCCGTGAGACGGCGAACCAACTCTTGCTCATCCACTTCTATGTTGATCACGTGGTCGATCGATCTCCCCATCCTAGCCAGGAGGCCTTCCAGGGCCTCCGCTTGCGCAATCGTTCTTGGAAATCCATCCAGGATAAATCCCGGACGGCAATCGGGTGCCTTCAACCGTTCCTCAATGATTCCAATGACCAGCTCATCTGGCACCAGTTTTCCTTGATCCATAAACTCTTTTGCCTTCCCCCCCAAGGGCGTCTTTTCCCTGACGGCCGTTCGCAAGATATCCCCCGTGGAGATCTGGGGAATATGATAGCGATCAACGATCCTCTGTGCCTGCGTCCCTTTACCAGCTCCCGGAGGCCCTAACAGAATCAAATTCATCGGTAACTTCCTAATGCGTCAAATTCCCAATCACCAAGAGATTCTGAGTTTCTCTGAAAATTTGGTCTCCGAAGCTTGCTCATGAATGGGTTCTTGGTGCTTGGGATTCGGTGCTTCCTCCCCTTTATCCTCTTCTGCCTTTCAATCTTCCCTTCTTCATCAACCCCTCGTAATGTCTCGTCAGCATGTGGGCTTCAATCTGTTGAACCGTATCCAACGCCACCCCAACGACGATCAAGAGGGAGGTTCCCCCAAAGTAGAAGGGGACATTAAACTTTCTGTAAAGGATGGTCGGAAGGACGCAGATTGCAGAAACATAGATCGCGCCCCCCAGAGTAATTCGCGTCAGGACTTTATCAATATACTCAGCCGTTTTCTGCCCGGGTCGAAGCCCGGGGATATATCCACCGAACTTCTTCATATTCTCCGCCACATCGTTCGGGTTAAAGGTCACGGCCGTGTAGAAATAGCAGAAGAAGATGATGAATCCGACATAGAGCAGGTTGTAGAGCAAGGCCCCTGGTCCTAAACTGTTCAGAATGGACTGGACCCAGGGATGTTCATCCAGCCAAGGCTTGGGCATAAAATTGGCGATCGTTAGCGGAAACATCAAAATCGAGGACGCGAAGATCGGTGGGATGACACCGGACGTATTCAATTTAAGGGGGAGATGCGTGCTCTGCCCCCCGTAGACCCTTCGTCCCACAATCCGTTTTGCATATTGAACCGGAAGTCGCCGTTGCCCCGTCTCGACGAAAATGATCACAGCCACCACGAGGACCATGATCACGATGAGGACGAGGACGGTGATGATATTCATCTGTCCCACCCTGAAAAGTTCGTAGGTGCTCGCGATCGCATTGGGCATTCTGGCAACGATGCCAGCAAAGATGATCAAGGAGATCCCATTCCCGATCCCCCGTTCCGTGATCTGCTCCCCTAACCACATGATGAAGGCCGTCCCCGCTGTCAGCGTGATAACGGTCATGATCCGGAAAGACCATCCTGGAACCAGAACGATCATTTCACCCGCCGCTCCCCTCATGTTCTCCAGGCCGATGGCAATGCCGAATCCTTGAATCATGCTGAGGATGACCGTCCCGTAACGCGTATACTGGACGATCTTTTTCCGACCAACCTCCCCTTCCTTTTGAAGACGGTCCAAGTATGGGATGACCACGGTGAGAAGTTGCAGAATGATCGAAGCGCTGATATACGGCATGATCCCGAGAGCGAAAACGGAGAGCCTCTCGAAGGCTCCCCCCGAGAACATATCGATGAGGCCGAAAAGCGTGCCGCTCATCTGTTTGAAGAAGGACGCTAAGGCGTCCCCATTGACGCCCGGCGTCGGGATATGAACGCCAACCCGGTAAACGGCCAGGAACAGGAACGTGATGAGGATCCTTCGCTTCAGCTCGGGAATCTTGAAAATATTCGCAGCACCCGAAATCATGCCCCAAGAACCTCCACCCTTGCCGACGCTGCCTCTACCTTTTTCAACGCTGCCTTACTGGCCCGATGCACCCGGATCGTCAATGGGTGTTCAAGTTCTCCGTCCGAGAGAAGTTTGATACACCCCTTCTTTTTGACAAGGCCGGATTGACGGAGGAGTTCAGGGTCCACCACCGAATCTTTCGGGAAACGGTTCAAATCCTTCAGATGGATGATCGAAACCTCTTCTCTAAAAGGGGAGCGAAACCCCCGTTTGGGGAGTCTTCGTTGAAGAGGCATCTGCCCGCCCTCAAACCCAGCTCCCTTGGCCCCTCCGGACCTCGCCCGCTGTCCCTTGGATCCGCGGCAAGCAGTCTTGCCATGACCCGATCCCGGTCCTCGACCCACCCTCTTTCTTTTCTTTCTCGCTCCCTCCGGTGGTTTCAATTGACTCAGAATCATCTCTCTTCCCCTTTTCCTCTAATCGATCACTTCCAACAAATGAATCACACGATTGACCATCCCTCGAATCTCAGGACGGTCTGGCAAGACAAGGGTCTGATTCAATCGTCTGAACCCGAGGCCCTTGATCGTCTCCCGCTGATCTTTGGGATAGCCGATCGCGCTCTTCGTCCATTTGACCGTTAAGGTCTTTTCGCTATTGGGCGTTTTCGTTCGCTGCCTCTGGTTTTTCACGCCTCCTCCTCAACACCTCCTCTGGGTCCTTTAACTGGCTGAGCGCCTGGAAGGTAGCCTTCGTAAGATTATACGGATTATTCGAACCGAGGGATTTGGTCAAGATGTTTTGGATACCGGCCGACTCGGCAATTGCCCGGACAACCGCCCCTGCAATGACCCCTGTCCCTTCGGAGGCGGGTTTGAGCATGACCTTAGCGGCTCCAAACTCTCCCATGACCTCATAGGGAATCGTCTTATTCACAATCGGAACTTTGATCAAGTTCCTTTTTGCATGCTCAATGCCTTTGCGAATGGCCTCGGGGACTTCGTTTGCCTTTCCCATCCCGCTGCCCACATAACCGTTCCCATCCCCGACGACGACCAAGGCGCTAAAACTG
>FWPV01010369.1_pt1 | contig 15295 bp, 12 predicted proteins | sample 2228371 | NCBI WGS metagenome assembly FWPV01 (sample SAMEA103939776, study PRJEB20133) | metagenome | reverse complement strand
GATTTCACCTCCGAACCCAAAAGGACGATCCCTGCCTCTATTCTATCTTCGATGAAATAGTTGTGCCGCGCCTTCTTGTTCTGGCAGATCAATTTTTCAGCCATTTCTCAGAACCAAGCAGACGCCAAGACCATAGCGCAAATGATAAATGAGAAATCGAATACCTTAATAATTTTAGCTAATTAATTGAATTAAATCAACAACAAAATCCTCGCCCTCCTAATACGTCATTGAGGCGCGGAGAAGACCGTGTCACCCGACAGGGATATCTTCGAAAATCTTAACAAGCGAACGATCCGAAATGATCACTTCGCAAAGGTCACTTCGCCCATGACAGGAGAGCCCACCCAATTTCTAATTGAATTCTTCGAGCCACGGGACAAGCGGAGGCCGCTCGAAGATTTTCTCCGACACCCCTGTCCGATTCCATTGAATTTCCCTGGTAGACTGAGCGATCACTCGCCCTCTTTTTCGACAGGGTAAAAAAGGGATTCTCCTTCTCATCCCTTCTCCCCATGCCCTTGGCGGTTTCCGCGTCGTTAGACGCGGACTGGAAGCTCAATGAGGAACGTCGTTCCCTTGGGTTGGTTGTCTCGAACCCGGATATAGCCGTTGTGGTCAGCAATGATGGCGTTGACAATGGTCAATCCCAAACCCGTACCCGTCTTTTTGGTCGAGAAATAGGGTTCAAACAGTCTCCCCTTGTCTTCGTCGGGAATTCCACAACCATCGTCGCTCACTTCGAGACGAACCATCTGAAGCTTCGGGTCATAATGGGTCACGATCTTGATCTCTCCGGCTCCATCGATCGCGGCCAGGCTGTTCTTAATCAAGTTAATCATGACCCGTTTCATCTGATCCCGATCTATGTTCATGATGGGAAGATCTCCGGGAAGGAACGTGAAGCGCACCTCCTTGTGGGCCTCCTGAAAGAGGACCAAAGCCTCTCGAATGACCTCATTGAGGTGATTGGGCGTCGGCTGGGAGGCCGGCATTCGTGCAAAATTTGAGAACTCATTGACCAACCCTTTCAGTTCCTCCACCTGTTTCACGATCGTGGTCGTGCATTCATCGAAGACGGTGCCGTCTTCCGAGAGTTTATCGAGATACCTCTTCCTCAATCTTTGGGCCGAGAGTTGAATGGGCGTCAGCGGATTCTTGATCTCATGAGCAATGCGGCGCGCCACCTCCCTCCACGCGGCCATCCTTTGAGCCTTGATCATCTGCGTGAGATCGTCGAAAAACGCCACCACGCCGAGCGATCTTCCTTCCTCGTCCTTGAGATTCGTCAGGTGGATGAGAAGGGTGAGGGTCTTTCCCTTAATTCTTACGGTCAGCTGTTTTTCGATGGAATCCTTTTTTGAGAGTTGAAGCTCTTTCAACAATTCCTCGATCTGAGCCACATACTCCTTGCTCAGCACCTCGAAAAATCTTTTGTCCAGGACATCCTCCCCTTTGATCTCAAGGATCTCCTCGGCGGAGGTATTGATCGTGGTGATCACTCCCTGATCATCAATCGAGATCACCCCGGCGGCCACATTCTTGAGGACGATCTCCATATATTTTTTTCGCTGCTCCAATTCATATCGGCTTACCTGAAGGTCGCGGGTCATCTGGTTAAAAGATTGAACTAACATCCCGATCTCGTCCGCGGCCTTCATCTGGATACGGACATTAAGGTCCCCCATCGAAATTCGGTGCGTCGCCTCTGCCATCTCCTTAATCGGAACGGTGATGTCCTTCGCCAAATAAAAACCGAACCACGTGGCTGAGAAAATGATGAGAAGGGTGACCAGGAGGAGGGCCATCATATAGCTCGTCTTAATGGGCTTCTTCAAGATCTTTAGTTGCTTATAATCAACGAAGGCCTGCGAGATCTCGCGCATCTTGTTGGTTAAGCTTTTGGGAACGAAATGGGAAGCCGCTACCACCGCGACAATCTTCTTATCCTCCGCTGAATCGAAGATGGGGGCAACCCCTGCAATGACCTCGCCTTCTCCCACAGGCAAGATTCTGGAGACCTCCTTTCCTGCGAAGCCCGCTTCCAAAACTTCTTTCGGCAGGGAGAAAAAGATACCCCTGAGCGACGGATCCTCCACCCTCGCCGTCTCTTTTCCACCATCGACAAAGATCCCAACGGTGCTGAGATGATACTCCCTTCGCTTCTCTTCCAGCTCCTTTGTCAGAAATGCCTGGCTGCGCTCCCCTTTCAACGATAAGGGATCGTTCAAATGTCTCCCAATCTGTTGAGCGGACGAGACAGCATGGTTTGCAAAATCCCTGTAATACTGCTGAGCGACCTCTAACGAACCCTGTAAGGATTGCTCGACCTGTACCTTGAACCAGTGCTCCACGCTGTTCGTGATGAATCCCACCGCCACGAAAAAGAGGAGGATCGTTGGAACCAGGGAAAGGCTGATGAAAGCGACCACCAATTTGGTTCGGAGCTTCGCTCCAAGAACCTTCCGTTTCCGCTCGAAGATGAGCTTCACCAGATTTCGAATGACAAGAAAGATGAGAAGGAGGATCAGGATGACATTGATATTGATGAGACTGAAGACGACGATATTGTTCCCGATCGGGATCATCCCACCGACCTGGGGGATCTTCATCTCGATGGCCGTGAGGAGAATGATGAGAACCGAGATGATCCCGATGATTATGAGTTCATTTCTTCGCCTTCTCGACTCGGGGGAAAGTTCTTTCTCCATCGCTCCCCTAAAAGAAAGAAAGGGAATGGTCGAAGAAGAGCTATAAGCCGAGTTCTGTACCCCTTCTCCCCACGCCTGTTGACCGGCATGAGTCGAATTGGGCGATGGCCATTTCTCTGGGATCTTGATTGCTCAAGACCTCAAGCGACCCTACCCGCCCCGCCTTGCTTCGGATTTCTCCGGTGCAACTTGAACGGGCCACTCTCGTTTCCAACGGATCGTTGGAAAAGCGGGGCCTATTTGGTCTTGCTCCGAGTGGGGTTTACCAAGCTACCCCGATCACTCGGGGTACTGGTGAGCTCTTACCTCGCCTTTTCACCCTTATCCCGCCGACGGCGGGACGGTATCTTTTCTGTGGCACTTTCCTTGTCCCTTGCGAAGCGATGCCCGCAAGGAACAGTCCGCGTTACGGACCACTCTGCCCTCTGGAGCTCGGACTTTCCTCCCCTCATCTGAACCGCTCAATCGAGCCCGGATGAGGAGCGGCCATCTGTTCTCCTTCGACCTTCCCCCTTTCCCTTTTGCTTGGCAATCGTCCTCCGGATCGCTTCATTGGCCAAACGGTCCGCCTCTCGATTCTCTTCCCGGGAGATGGCCTCAATCTCGAAGAACGGAAAGGCTTTCAAATTCTTCATGACCTCTCGGTGGAGCCCTTTCAAATTCGGATCCTTCACCCGATAGACGCCCTTTACCTGTCTTGCGATCAACTCCGAGTCGGTGAAGATGCGGAGAGGCCGCCTCCCGTATCGAAGCGCCTGCCTAATTCCAATAAGAAGAGCCCAATACTCCGCTTCATTATTCGTCTTATGGCCAAGGTATCGACTCACCGTCAGGAGTTTCCTTCCCTCTTGGTCGGCCACCCAAGCGCCGGCCCCTGCCATGCCGGGGTTTCCCTTGGAAGCCCCATCGACATAGAGGTTCAATTCGGCAACCTTCCCCACCGACAACGAAGTCGCGGATTGACCCGTCATTTTGTCTTGCCTTCCCCCTCGAAAAAGAGGATGCGATTGCAGTTGGGGCACCGAATGATCTCGTTATTCTTCTGAACCTGTATGAACATCTGGGGCGGAATATGGACAAAACAACCTTGACAGGTTTCTTGTTTCACATTCGCGACACCCACCCCGCCCCTCTTTTCTCTGAGCGTGCGATACAGTTGATAGAGTTTCGACTCGATCTGTTTGGAGAGGACCTCGCGACGCTCCATCTTTTCTTTCCAGGCGACCTCATCCTGAGTCATCCGCTCCTGAATCATCTTCTTTTCGGCCTCGATCTTCTCCAGGAGGGAGGCCACCTCCTTCTCCCTCTTCGAAAGTAGCTTCTTCAGCTCGTCGATCTCCTCCAGAACCTCCAGAATCTCCTCTTCCTCTCGGCTGCTTGCTCCCTTGATGGCCTCGATCTCCGTCAAGAGCGCCTGGTATTCTTTGTTCGTTTTCACCTCGAACATCCTGCTTTCCGCCTTCTTAATCTTCTCCTGGGAAAGGCTCAGGTGTCTCTCCTTTTCCCGCCGCTCTTTTTCCAAAAGATCCACCTTCCCCTTTTCTGCCTGGAGTTTCTCCCTTTCTATCGCCATCCTTTCATCCAACTTTTTTATTTCTTTCGGATACCGCTCCCGTGAGGCCTCGATATGTTTCAGGTCGAGGTCGATCTTTTGGAGTTCCCAGAGAAGCTCGAGCTGCTCCCTCAATCTTTCCCCCCATTTCTCTGCGATGGGCCCCTAAGCGTAGAATCCCTGAAACAGAAAGAGCGCACCTCCCTCGTGCACCCTTTCTTCTCTCCCCTGGCCATCCAAATTTCCTTGGCTTCCAACATGCCCACCGATCCCTTCGTTCTAAAACATCCAGTGGGCCCACCTGGGTTCGAACCAGGGACCTACCGGTTATGAGCCGGTGGCTCTTCCAGCTGAGCTATGGGCCCCCTTTCCTACCATTATATTCTGTGTCGGGAGGGTGTCAACCCCTCGGGCTTCTCGGAATTCGAGCATCCGAATGACCAACGGAATGCCAATCGAAAGAACAGTACTGTCTGGGCTGCCAGCTTCCGCCACCCGTCCCTCGCCGACCCGGTCCATTCCCTGAGAAGCCTTAATTTTCGAGAAAGGCCTTCAGTTGCTTGGCCCGACTCGGATGTCTCAACTTCCTCAACGCCTTTGCCTCGATCTGTCGAATCCTCTCCCGCGTCACATCGAAATCCTGCCCCACCTCCTCCAAAGTGTGATCGTATTTTTCTCCAATCCCGAACCTCATCCTCAGAACCTTCTCCTCCCTGGGGGTCAGTGTGGCCAGAACCTTTCGCGTTTGCTCACAGAGGTTGGAACTGATCACCGCGTCCTGGGGGGAAATCACGGCCTTGTCTTCGATGAAATCGCCCAGGTGACTGTCTTCCTCCTCGCCGATGGGGGTCTCGAGGGAAATCGGCTCTTTCGCTATCTTCAACACTTTCCTCACCTTCTCCAAAGGCATCTCCATCTTCTCTGCAATTTCCTCCGGCGTGGGTTCCCTCCCAATTTCCTGGACGAGATATCTGGAGGTGCGAATCAGTTTGTTGATCGTCTCGATCATATGCACAGGGATTCGAATGGTTCTCGCCTGGTCCGCGATGGCTCGTGTAATCGCTTGCCGAATCCACCAAGTAGCATAAGTGCTGAACTTGTACCCCCGCTGGTATTCGAACTTATCCACTGCCTTCATCAAACCGATATTCCCCTCCTGAATGAGGTCCAAGAATTGAAGGCCTCGATTGGTATACTTCTTCGCAATAGAGACGACCAGCCTCAGGTTGGCCTTCACCAACTCACTCTTCGCCTCCCTCGCCTTGGTCTCCCCTTCGACAATGGCCTTCACGGCACTCCTCAATTTCTCGACGGGAAGTCCGCATTCGTTCGCCACCCGGTTGATCTTGCTCTGAATCGCCTTTACCGTCCGATCGATCTCCTGAAGCTCTCCCTTCGTCAACCTTAGGTTTCGCTGGATCAATTTCTCCGATACCTTTCCCGTCTTCAACTTCCTCAAATAGTCCCGGACCTCTTTTACTGAGAGGCCTATCTTCTCCTCAAGTTTTTTGATTTCGCTTTCTCCCTTTTCCACCCTCGCTAACATCTGCTTCATCTTCTGGACGATCTTGTTGATCTGGGTATCTCTCAGGTTCATCTGTTTGAAGCATTCCAGGATCTCAGCCTGTTTCTTCTCAATCTGCTCCTGAATCTTGCTCCGCGAGCCCCCCTTCTTCTTTTGAAGCCTTCGGATTCCTCCGTCAAGGCGTCGAATTCTGTCGATAAATTCCAGAACCTTTCTTTTCTGAATCTGTTCCTCCTCTGGACTTGTCTCCTCTTCGTCAATCTCGTTGGTCACTTCCTGGATCTCTATTTTTCCCCCTTTGAGTGCGTTTCCCAAATTGATAATCTCCTTCACAGCCATCGGACAATTGAGAACGACGCTCAGGACCTCTCTCTTTCCGCTCTCGATCTTCTTTGCGATCTCCACCTCTCCCTCTCGAGTGAGAAGCGACACAGATCCCATCTCTCGAAGGTACATCCGGACCGGATCGGTCGCCCGGCCGACGGTTTCCATCTCAAGTTCATCCTCTTCCTCTTCTCTCTCCAGAACCTTCTCCTCATCCACCTTAAGCCCATGGAGATCTTCCGCCACATCAATGTCCATCTCATCAAACATCATGAGGACATCGTCTATCTGGTCCGAGGAGACAAGGTCGCCGGGAGGGATCTCGTTCTCGTCAAAGGAGAGAAAGCTCTTCTCTTCATCCATGGAGATGAACTGTTCCACCTCTTTGATTTTCCCTTCCTTTCCCATCGACCCCTCCTGATCCTTTCTGAAGGGTAATTCTCCTAAAGGCTCCTTTCCTTCCTGGCTAGCTCCTGTCGGGCGAGAAGCAAGGCTTCCAGTCCTTTCTCACCTCGTTGCTTCTCGGCCTCCTTGATCCTTTTCAACAACTCCATCTCATCCTGCTTGATCCTCTTTTTGCGAATCCTCTGGATGCAGTCCCTCATGATTTTCTCTTGGTTCGCCCCTTCCAGTCCACTCTCCTGAAAGCAGAACTCCCGAAATTTTCCCTGCAGGCCTTCCTCAATCGACCCCAGTGCCTCGGAAAGATCGACCCTCCCTCTTCTTCCAAATAGATCAAGCAAATGCTCGCCGATCCTCCTAAGAGCAGGGCTTTCGAAGTCCTGCAGAACCCCCTCTCTCGACACCGAGGGGATCCATTCGGGATGGTGGATCATGAGACGAATCAGTGTCTCTTCCGATTTTGGAAAGCCCCTCTCCGCCACCGTCCTCTTCAACTCCTTCTCCAAGCTCACACGCTCCTTTGGAGAAACTCGGACCATCTCATGCAATAGCGATTCCTTCAATCCCAACCGCTCGGCCAGCGTTTTGACGTAGAAATCCTTTCGAATTCTGTCTGGAATTTTCCGGATGAGGCCAATGCCTTCCTCCGCAATTCTCACCTTTCCGTCGATGGATGTGGCGTCATAAGTATGAACAAGATGTTCGATGAAGAAATCGGCGAGCGGGGTCGCTTCAGAAATCCTCCGTTCGAATTCAACGACTCCTTCCTTCCTTAAGAAACTGTCAGGGTCTTCGCCCCTCGGAAGAAGCATCGTCTCTCCCGAAACTCCTTCCTCCAAAAAGAGAGGAAGCGACCGGAGGCTTGCTTGAATTCCTGCTGGGTCAGCGTCGAAAACGGTAATCATCTTCGGTGCATATCGCCTTAGTGTCCGAAGATGTTGGGACGTTAATGCGGTACCTAAGGTGGCTACACTGTGTTTCAGGCCGTTCTGATGGAGGGTTAACAGATCGAAATAGCCCTCGACAATTATAACATAATCTTTCGAAGGAATGTACCGTCTGGCCACCTGAAGACCATACAGGGTCTCTCCCTTGTGGTAGACGCTCGATTCAGGAGAATTGTAATATTTTGGCTCCCCCCCGCGGATGACTCTGGCCCCAAACCCAAGCACTCGCCCGTGAAGATCGAAGATTGGAAAGATAATCCTTCCTCGGAAGGCATCATACCATCCCTCTTTTTTTTTCGGGAAAATCAAACCCAATTCCCACGCAAATTCCAAAGGAACTTTCTTCTCGCGAAGGTGCTGGACCAAACCGTCCCAGCGGTCCATGGCACACCCCAATCGATATTCTTCGATCGTTTCCCGTTTGATCTCCCTCTGAGAGAGATACCGCCTCGCCTCCTCCCCTTCCTTTCTCGAGAGGAGAAGCTCGTGAAAGTAGTCAGAAGCGATCTGATTGATCTGAAAGAGCATTTCACGCTTGGCCATCTCCTTTTTTTGGGCCTGGGACCATTCTTTCGATGGAAGTTTCACGCCATAACGTCTGGCCAGTTCCTCAACCGCCTGAGGGAAGGAAAGGTGGGCCACCTTCATCAGAAAAGTGAAGACATCCCCTCCTTCTCCGCAGCCAAAGCAGTGAAAGATCTGCTTCTCCTCATTCACCATGAAGGATGGTGTTTTTTCGGAATGGAATGGGCAGAGGCCCTTGTAGTTCTTCCCCGCCTTCTTCAAACGGACATAGTCCGAGACTACTTCGAGGAGGCTTGCCCGATCTCGAATCTCCGAAAGCTTTTCTTCCGTAAAGAATCCCATCGCCAAAAAATTCTACCTCAGCTCCACAACCGTAATCCCTCGACCACCCCTCGTCGCCTCTCCTGGAGCAAACCCCTTCACTCCCCGGTGGCCGTGGAGAAATTTACCAATTGCCTCCCGCAACCTCCCTGTACCAACCCCGTGAATGATCTGAACCCTCTCCAATCCATGCAATAGCGCTTGATCAATGAACTTGTCCACCTGAGGTAAGGCATCCTCTACAGTCAGGCCGATCACGTTCAACTGAGAGGGAATCTGCTCTTCATCCTTTCCGACGGAGAAGCCTTGGAGGGGCTCCAACCTTCTTTCCTCCATGCCGTCAACCTTTACAATGTCTGAAAAGGAGGTCATCACCTTCGCCCTGTCCGTCATGACTTCAACTTGCGTGGAGGAAGGTTCGATCTCTACAACCACCCCATGCGTCCGAAGGCTTAGAATCTTAACACGGTCCCCGACTCGGATGCCAGCAGTCCGGCCTTCCGTCGTCCCACCTCGAAGGGACGGGAAGATTCTTTCTTTGAGCTCTTGAATTTCCTTCCGGGGCACAGAAATTCGCATCGCTTTCGACTGACTTTTTTCCTCTTTCCATCGTTGGGCCCAGCTCTTCAGCTCCTCTTCCAATTTCTGAAGCGACCTTCTCGCCTTCTCCTCCGCTTGCGAGAAGATCTCTTGCCTCTTTTTCTTGACACCCTCTAAGACTTCCTTCAGTTTCTGCCTCTCCCGAGCCGCTTCCTCCTTCATTCGAAGGAGTTCGACACGTTCTCTCTCCGTATCGGCCCTGAGCTTCTCCAAACGTTCGAGGACCCGACCGATCTCCTGCTCGCCACCCTCGCGGTGCAGCCGTGCCAACTGGAGGACTTCTTCCGAAATCCCAAGTTTCTCGGCAACCAGGAAAGCATTGCTCATTCCCGAAACCCCATAAAGCAGCGTATATTTCGGCTCCAAGGTATTTTCATCAAAGGCGACCGCAACGTTCTCCACATTCGAAGAAAGGTAACCATAGGCCTTGAGACGATCGTAGTGGGTGGTGACCACAATCGAGGCCCCTCGCTCCCGGAATTTGTCCAGGAAGGCCATCGCCAACGCGCAACCTTCCGAGGCATGGGTTCCCACTCCCAGCTCGTCGAGAAGAAGAAGGGAGCCCGGTCCAGCCTTTTCAAGGATTCGATGGAGATGGAGAAGGTGGCTCGAGAAGGTACTCAAACTCTCTTCCATATTCTGCTCGTCTCCGATCACCGCAAGAACGTTTTCAAAAACGACAGCCTTACTCCCCTCCGCCACGGGAATGGGAAGGCCACATTGAACCATCAGTGTCAGAAGTCCAAGGGTCTTGAGCGCAACCGTCTTTCCTCCGGCGTTCGCCCCGCTAATGATGAGGGTTTGTATGCCCTCTCGCATGCGTAGATCGATCGGGACAACCTCCGGCTCCTTCTGAAAGACCAGAATCGGATTCCTCGCTCCTCTCAAATCGATTCGTCCGTCCTCCGCTAAAATCGGTGCCACCGCCCTCAAGCGGAGAGAGAGCTTTGCCATCGCATAGAGGAGATCCAACTCCCCCAAGATCTCGAAATCGCTCCAGAGATGCTGTTTCTCTCTCCTCACCCTATCTGACAGATTTCTCAGGATTCGGTACTCCTCCTCCCTTTCCTCTCCACTGAGAATGCTGATCTCGTTATTGAAACCCACGACTTCAAGGGGCTCAAAAAAATAACTCATCCTACTCTGAGACTGATCATGGATGATCCCTTTCAATCGGTGTTTCTGGTCGGATTTAACCAAGAGAACATACCTTCCGTTTCTCAGAGTAATGAATTGCTCTTGGAAAATCGATTGGAGATCCTCCCGACGCAGCAGGTGTTCCAGAACTGCCTTTGCCCTTTCCCTAACTCCAGCTAACTGGGTGCGGATCTCCTTCAAAGCAGAACTGGCCCGGTCGAGGATCTCCCCTTTCGAGTTGAGAGCTTGAAGGATCTCCCTCTCCAGGTCCTTCAGCGTCGAAAGCCTTGAGATCCGTTGTTGAAGGTGAGGGACCTCTGTCTCCTTCAGCTTCTTGAAGAAACGCTTAAGGTTCTTGCACAGGTTGATCTGTCTGTAAATGTCGAGGAGCTCCTGAACGTCGAGGACGCATCCCTCGACCTCCAATCTCTTTAGAATCTCTTCGATATCCTTCAGTCCCTGGAGAGGAATATCCCCCATGGTTTCCAGGAGATTCTTCAATTCAATGACTTCAGCTAACCTGAAATGGATCAAGGAAAGGTCGGTGCAAGGCCTCAGTGCCTCACACCGTTTTCGGCCCAAGGGTGAGACTGAGTAGGACTTCAAGACTTCCAATAATTGGTAGAACTCTAACGCCTTGAGGGAGCGTTCATCCATACTGCTCGAGACGCAGGAATGAATGGAATCGGAGGAGGAGAAAATTAAAGGGAAAGTCTCTCTCTGACCAATTGGTTCACGAGTGCTCCGTCGACTTTCCCCCCCAATTTTGGCATGACGGTTTTCATTACCTTTCCAAGGTCTTTCAAGGATGAAGCCTTCGTCTCTTCAATTGTCTGATCAATAATTCTTAAGACTTCTTCGCGGCTCAAAGGTTGGGGTAGAAAAGACTTCATGATCGCGACTTCCATCATCTCCTTTTCCACCAGGTCCATCCTTCCGCCGGCCTTAAACTGTTCGATTGAATCCTCGCTTTTCTTCACCATCCCCTGGATTACCCGGAGGATGGCTTCGTCATCGAGCGGTTTCCTAACCTCGATCTCTTTGTTCTTCACCGCCGAACGGATCATACGAATCGTCGATAGCTTCGCTTTGTCGTTGGACTTCATCGCTTGCTTCATTTCGTCAAGGAGTCGCTCTTGCAAACCCATCCGTCATCCCCTCTCCATCATCTTCCTCATCCTCTTCATCGCCCTTTTCTTTGCAGCCAATTGTTTCTTTTTCCTCTTGATGCTTGGCTTCTCGTAATGTTCCCTCTTTCGGATTTCTGACAAAATCCCAGTCTTTTCAACTTGTTTCTTAAATCGTCTGAGGGCATTCTCAAAGGATTCGTTTTCTTTGATTTTAATGCCTGGCATCCATCCTTCCCCTCCTTCCTTGGCTTATTTTAAACAACTAATTATAGTATTTCCAGTCGCAAAGTCAAATAAATTTTGTCCCTTTGCTTCCGCCCCCCTTATTTCAAAAAATGGCGAAACGATTGACGAAAATCGATCGTACCTCTTCCCAAAAAAGAAGGGCTACCAATTCGTCATTCTCGCCAATGGATTCGATCTCGGAGATAAAACTATATCCTTTGGCTAAGGAGAGGCATCGGATCAACGAAGTGTTTGTCGAGGCCCAGGGCTTGGGGCTCCAACCCAAACGCCAAACCCATCATCTGAGTGAAGTAGAGAATGGGGAGGTTGAAGCTTTCCCGAAACAGTTTCTCGATCTGCTTTTGACGGGCATCGAGGTTGATGTGGCAAAGGGGGCAGGCGACGACGAGGGCTTCGGCTCCCACTTTCTTCGCATTTCTAAGAATCTTCGAACTCAGTTCCAGTGCGATGGAGGGTTGAGTGATTCCAAGAGAGACGCCGCAACAACGAGTCTTATACGACCAATCCAGGGGAATGGCGCCCAGAAGACCCATCAGTCGATCCATCTGCGTTGGATACTCGTAATCCTTCAGGCCTGTGATCTTCGGAGGACGGGTGATCACGCAGCCGTAGTAGCAGGCCACTCTTAGCCCTTTCAACGGACGAACCACCTTCGAGTGAATCTCCTGCTCTTCGATCCGACTGGTCACAGTAGACAAGAGGTGTTCAACCCTCGTTCCGTCGCAATCGAAGTTTGGAAGTTCCTGGGCGACCTTTCTCCTCAACTCTTCTTTTTCCTTCACCTCTTTTAAAGCGACCCTCATTCGAAGAAAACAGGAAGGGCAAGGGGTCGTTATCTCATCGTACCCCTCTCCTTTGATCAAGGCCATATTCCTCATGGGAAGGAAGGTGGCAAGGTAGGGGTCTGTGGAGTGAGCCGGTGTCGTTCCGCAGCACCCCCATCCATCGGGTTCATGGAGAGGAAGAGCCAACTTTTGGAATACGGCACGGATGGAAAGGTCATATTCCTTTGACGTTCCATGAAGGCTGCACCCCGGAAAATAGGCTATCCCCTCTCTCTTCACTCCCCCCGACCTTCCGATCTTCGGCCTTCCGAACGCGGGGAAGAGCTTGAGCTTCCCTGCCTTGAACATCTTCATGGCCATAGGCATGTCGTTCTTCCAAATCTGTTGGTAGTTGAACTGGCCTGCCATCATGCCCCGGAGATAGAGCTCTCCCATCAGCCCAGCTTCGTACATTCGGCCAAACCACTTGATTCCCCTCAATGCTGCCTGATAAAAAAGCGGTACGGTTGGAACCTTCGCCTCAATCCCTTCTCTCTGGGCCATGATTTTCAGGGCATCCATGATCTTTGTGATATTGATGTCATGGGGACAGCGGGTGGCACAGGTCTCACACATGGCGCAGAGCCAAATGGTTTTGGAATGAAGAATCATTTCGTGCTGACCCAACTGGATAGCCCTCATCAGTTGATTGGGGGCAAGATCGAAATGTTCTGCAACTGGGCAACCGGATGAACATTTCTGACACTGATAGCAAAGAAAGACATTCTCCCCCGTCTCCTTGCGAATCCTATTTGCCAAATCTGTACTCAGCAGTGTCGCCATGAATAGAGATCCTTTTCATGCATGGAGCGTAGAGTTTTAAAACCTCTGCTCTCTGCTTATGGAAATTGTGGTCTTGGCAGAAGACCGGCTGCCTCGACGATCTCCGCGACCTTCTCCTCCCACTCAATCGCCATCACATGAATCCCCCTCACCCCAGGAATCTCCCTCAACCTCTGTATCGTCTCCACACAGATCTTGATCCCCTCCTCCGACTGCCTCTCCTTCGGCACCCCCTTGAGCCTCTCGATCAACTCATCCGGCACATCCATCCCAGGAACCTGATTCTTCATGTACCGCGCCATCCCCACCGACTTCAATGGCGTCACCCCCGCCAAAATCGCACACCGCTCATGCAACCCCCTCCCCCTCACCTCCTCCATCCACTTCGAAAACCGCTCCAAATTGTATATACACTGCGTCTGTATAAACTCCACCCCTGCCCTCACCTTCTTCCCCAACCGAGCCGCCCGTATCTCAAAAGGATCCGCAAAAGGATTCTCCGCCGCCCCTATGAAAAGCATCGGCCTCCCCTTCACCTCCTCCCCCTCCAAAAACCTCCCCTCCTCCCGCATCCGCCTCACCGTCTGAATCAACTGAATCGAATCCATATCAAAGACATTCTTCGCCTTCGGATGATCCCCAAACCTCTGATGATCCCCCGAAAGACAAAGAATATTGTTAATCCCCAACGCCGCCGCCCCCAAAATCTCACTCTGAATCGCTATCCGATTCCGATCCCGACAAACCATCTGCAAAATCGGATCAAATCCCATCTCCTTCAAAATTAAACACGACGCCAATGAACTCATCCGCACCACCGACGTCTGATTGTCCGTCACATTAACCGCATCCACAAAACCCCGAAGAAGCGCCCCCTTCCTCCGAATCACCTCCGCATCCGCCCCCCTCGGTGGCCCACACTCCGAAGTCACCACAAAACCCCCTGACTCCAAAATCCTCTCAATGTTCGACTTCGTCCTCATCGCTCCCTATCCCTCTCCACCTCTATCGCATCTGCTTCATGAAATCCCAATGACCAAACCCAAAATTCCAAATAAATCCCAATACCCAATGTCCAAATGGCCGAAATTCAGGATCTCGGTCATTAAAGTTTGGTTACTATTCGGTCTCTGGTGCTTAGAAATCGGTCCTTCACAACTTCAAGTCCTCCCTCACCCTCCGGCGCGGACCCCCATCCCTCGAAGTCGTCCAATCCTTCACCGGCAAGATCTCCTCATACCTGTCCAGCTGCCCCAACTCCTTGAGCCGATCAATGATCAACTGCCAACCACAATCCACCTCCCGATCCACCTCGCACTTCCCCTTGGAGGATCCCCCACAGGGACCATTGAGCAAACTCTTCGCACAACGCGCAATCGGACAAATCCCCCCCGTCAAATGCAATATACACTCCCCACAACCCTGACACCGCTCCGACCATACCCCCTGCTCCAACGTCACACCCAAAAACGTCGTATTGACCGCAGGCAACACCACCTTGTCCCGATACCTCTCCGCCACATACTGAACCCCAGCCCCACACGCCATCGATAAGATCACCTCATACTCCCCCACCAACGGACGCACCTGATCAATATACTCATAATCACACTGACGCTCCAACGTCTGCTCCCGAACCTCTATCTCCCGCCCCTCCTTCCTATACCAAAGCCTTAACTCCGAAGCCAATACCCCAACCTCCCGCTCCCCCCCCACCGCACATACCGTCACACACTCATTACAACCCAAAAGCAATACCCTCCGATAGGGCTCCACCATCCTCAATATCTCCTCAAACGACTTACGATTCGCAACGATCATCGAACCCCTCCAACCTCTAACCTTCTTTAACCCGCCCCCTCTTCACAGGATTCGGTCCCAACGCCCTGATCCTCTCCGTCATCTCCCGAGCCACCTCCGCAAACCTCTGCCCCTGTGCCGAACTCATATTGTACATCTCCAAACGCCCTCCCCCCAAACCCACCTCCTCCAACAACGTCTTCACATACTCCACCCGCTTCCTCGCCCGAAGATTCCCCCTCAAAAAATGACACTCCCCCTCCAAACATCCCGCTAAATAAACCCCATCCACCCCAGACTCAAACGCCTTGAGAATGAGAATAATATCCACACGCCCCGTACACGGAACCTTCACCACCTTCACATTCGTCGGATAGTTGAGCCTCATCGAACCCGCCAGGTCCGCCGCACTGTAAGCTCAATGCTCACAACAAAAAGCCAAAATCTCAGGCTCAAAAACCCTGCCCA
>FWPV01010368.1_pt1 | contig 15300 bp, 12 predicted proteins | sample 2228371 | NCBI WGS metagenome assembly FWPV01 (sample SAMEA103939776, study PRJEB20133) | metagenome | reverse complement strand
AGGCGTCAGCCGAAGCATCTCATAAGATTCTTCGCGTTGCTCAGAATGACAGAAAGTGAAGAACAGGGTGACATAAAACATCATATCATTGCGAGCCTGCGCCAGCAGGCGAAGCAATCCCCTGCGGATCACAGTGGTCGCAGGAGACTGCTTCGTCGCTTCGCTCCCCGCAGTGACACGGCTGTCGGGGGAGATTTCAAACACTCTCGACCAACCTCTTGCAATCGCCGGAACACTGTGGTAGAATGGATATAGTTAACGTTAACGTTCTACGGTGAATGGAATGCGCGTGACGATTAAACATATCGCGGAAGAGGTCGGTGTATCCGCGATGACAGTCTCCCGCGCCCTGCGTAACCATAAAGGGGTGAGCGAAGCCACGCGCCAGCGTATCCTGCAGGCGGCAGAACGGCTGAACTATCGCCCCAACTTGCTGGCACGGGGACTGGTGTCACAGCGCACATATCTGCTCGGTGTGCTCATCCCAAATCTGCGGCACTCCTTCTGGCTGCACATGGTCATCGGCATCGAGGAGGTCGCCAAGCGCAAGGGCTACACGGTGCTCATCTGCCACTCCGACGACGACCCGCAGGTGGAACAGCAGGAGATACGCTCGCTTATTGGTCGTCAGGTAGAAGCCTTGCTCATCGCCTCGTGCAACCCTGACCGCAATGTGGAACTGCTGAGAAACCTGCAACATGAGCGCATTCCTTCCGTGTTGTTTGACCGCTACTCGCCTGCCCTCGACCTTCCTTACGTCGGATGTGACGACCGCCTGGGCGCACGGCTGGCAACCGAGCACCTGGTACGGTGTGGATATCGCAAAATCGCACACCTGGCAGGCGAACAGTCTCTCAGCGTAGGACGTGACCGTCTGCTGGGTTATCGGGAGGTGATGCAGGAAGCAGGGCTGGAATCCATCGTGGAAGTTTGCGGTTTCGGCGAGGAGAACGGCTACAGAGGCTTCAAGCGGCTTTTCAGCCAGCACCGCCCTCGCGCCATCTTCGCCTCGCATGATCCGGTGGCTATCGGCGCGATGCGCGCCGCATTCGAGATGGGCTTGCGCATTCCCGAAGACGTCGCCATTGTGGGTTTCGCGGACATGGACTGCGCAGAGCACCTCTGGGTTCCGTTGACCACCGTCTGGCAACCCAAAGAGGAGCTGGGGAGGGCAGCAGCCACTCTGGCTCTGCAGATGTTAAGCGGCGACGCCAGCGCCGCACACAGCCGCGTTGTTCTGCGCCCTCACCTTGTCGTGCGCGACTCCTGTGGCGCTGGCAAGCTCCGCGCACAGATCCCGAAAGAGGCTGTCGTCCAAACAAATCCCTCACCTTTACCCGAGGAGGTAGACCGGCAATGAAGCGATTCACAGCATTCACCCTGATCGAACTGCTGGTAGTCATAGCGATTATCGCTATACTGGCAGCGATCCTGTTCCCCGTCTTCGCACAAGCACGGTCCAAAGCTCGCCAGGCATCCGACATGAGCAACCTGAAGCAGATCGGTCTGGCTCTGCAGATGTACGCGCAGGACTACGACGAGACTCTGGTACCGGCGGGGTTCTTTATCTCACCGCCAGACCCCGATACGGGAGGCACCTACACCCCGTGGATGGTGTTCATCTTCCCGTACCTCAAGAACAAGGGCATTCTGGTCTCGCCGCAGTTCGCGCAGGTGTGGACGATGACCGATGCCCGCAATCTGGGATGGAACATCGGGCTCTGGCGCGACATCGTGGATGGAGTCGGAGAGGGGCGCATTGTCCGCGTCTCCTACGGGATCAACAACTCTGACCCGTGGGATGCCTGGCGTGTCACTCCCTGGCCGGACGACCCGTACAACCACTACGGTCCCGGCTTCTGGGGGCGAGGTGGTGTACGCATGGCAGAGCTGGCGTTACCGGCACAAACCATCCACGTCATCAACGCCAAGTATCCAGACCTCTGGTCCACCTGTGACCGCGACCTGGTGCTGAACGGCGCCCTGCCCTGCGGCTTCACCTCCGTGGGGAAAGACTGGACATCCACCGACCCCAACGTACAGGGCTTCTTCAGCGGAAGGCTGAACGTCCTCTGGACGGATGGGCACGTGTCCACGCGCCGATGGGGCGATTACTGCCCGCACCTGTGGACGGTGCAGGATGACCAGCAGATAGACCCGTTCCCTGCCTGTCGCAGCTGATTTCAGCATACGGACTGGGCAGGGGCACTTTGCCCCTGCCCTCCCCCAGCGCAGAACAACAGGAGGAAGCAGATGCGAAACCGAGAGGTGAATCCCGTAGTGGCTATCGTCCTTATCCTTGTCGTGCTGGCGATCGTGGGCTACGTGTTCTATTCGCGTGGCGTCAAACGCGAGGAGAGTCGTGGAGCACCGCCCGAGTTTTACCAGTACCAAAGGGGTGGTGCTGGCATGCCTGCGTCCCCGCCTTCGGCACGATAGGTGTGGACATTCCGAGGCAGTGCGTGTTCTGTTGCGAAGATGCAACGTGACGTTCATTCTCAGGGGAAGTGCGCCGTTGCCAGCCACGAAGAGCCAGCGCGACGCACTCCTCTGCCCCCTGCGCGATTCCGCGCGGCTGTCGCGCTTCTTGTCGGCGTGGGCGGGGTCGCACTCCTCTGCGCCATTACCCCCTACAACGACTACCACCTGAAGAATACCTTCCTCTACGGCAACCACCTGCCTATCGGTGCGCTCTGCCTGTTCACCATCCTCGCGTGGCTGTTGAACCCGCTTCTGGGGCGCGTGCATCCTTCGCTGGCGCTCAGCACCGCTGAACTGATTGTCGCATGGAGCATGTGGGCAACGGGAGCCTGTCTCGCTTCCTCAGGACTGTGGAGGTACCTGGGTCCGATGGTGGTAGCTCCCGCCTACTTCGCCAACGCTGGGCGGCGGTGGCTCGACGCCTTCTCGCGGTCGCCAGACTGCCTGTTGTTGAGCAAGGACCCTAACTCTCCACTCATACGCTGGTTCTACGAGGGCATACCTCCCGGCGTAGCCATTCCGTTCCGCGCCTGGCTTCCGGTGCTGATTAGCTGGGGCATTCTTTTTGCCATGTTCACCGCTTTGTTTATGGCACTATGTGCACTGTTCCGCAAGCAGTGGGTGGAGCGTGAGCGTCTGACTTTCCCCCTTGCCCTTTTGCCTCTGGAGATAGCAGCCGGCAGGGCTCTGTACCGGAATCGGTTGTTCTGGGCAGGCGTGTTCATCGTGTTCGCACATCATGGCATCAATACCGCTCACGCGCTCAGTCCAGCGATACCCACCCTGCTTGCCCCGGTGGACACCAACGCCTGGTTCCCGGACCCACCGTGGAACGCGCTCGGGCTGGGAGTGATGGAGGTTTTCTTTGCCGTGATCGGCGCCGTATACCTCCTGCCCCTGGAAGTGTCGTTCAGTCTGTGGTTCACCTTTCTGGTGCTTCATCTGGTCAGGGTGGTGAGAGTACAAATGGGCATGGACCCGCTGATGATAGGTCCGCTGCACCACGAGGGCGCGATGGGCACCGGTGCCCTCATCACATGGGCGTTGTGGATGCTGTGGGTAGCGCGCCCCCACTGGCGCCACGTGTGGAGTGTTCTCAGCCGTCGCGAACCCGAAGCCGACCAGCACGAGCCAATGCGTTATCGCTCGGCTGTCGCTCTTATCGGCATTTGCCTTGTGGGCATTTTGCTCTGGATGCACTGGGCAGGCATCCCTCTGTCAATTGCCCTGCTCGTTACCCTGCTGTTCGTGCTCATTATGGTGGTGCTGACGCGCGTGGTAGCCGAAGCGGGATTGTTGTTCGTCCAGACGCCCTTTATCCCTACAGATGCCATGGCCTTCTTTGGTACGAGTTACTTCAACACGCAGACTGCCAGCGTCACCCTGTTGATGGAAGTGGTCATCATGCACGATCCGCGCGAACACCCTATGCCTGCCATCGCGAACGCTTACAGCCTTGCTCGCCCCCACCTACTCCCAGCCAGATGGCTCACACGGGCGCTGGCTCTGGCGCTGTGTGCGGGCTTCGTTACCGGCTTCTTCGCCTTCGTGGGGGTATCGTACCGATACGGAAGTGTGACGCTGGACTACTACGGTACCAACATGGCACCACACTGGTCGCTGGACAGAGCACTCGGCTATGGCGAATCTCCACTGCACCCCCATTCGGGTGGCATTCTGGCGATGGGTGTCGGCGGGGCGCTGTCGTTGTGGCTGGGCTGGATGCGAAGCCGATACATCTGGTGGCAGGTCAGCCCCATCGGTCTGGTGATGGCAAGCACCTATGCGATGGGGCGCATCTATTTCTCGGTGTTTCTCGGGTGGCTGTTGCGGTGGCTGTGCGTGCGGGTCGGGGGATTACACGGCTACCGCCGCTTCCTGCCGTTCTTTCTGGGGTTGCTGTTGGGCGAGGCGCTCTATGGAGGACTGGCTGCCCTATTCAGCGCGTTGACCGGGGCGCCGGTTCCCCAGTTCCTGCCGAATTGAACAGATTGAGTACAGGAATACAAATATATATCATTCCGATTTCTAAACAGGTAATGTCTGCAGATTCTTCGCGAAAAATCATCTCCATTTTTTCGAAATAGGCGCAGGAACCCTTGCCAGTGGTACGAATCTTGCATTATAGTAGTAGTGGAAGCTACGTTAAGCCCCTGTGTGGGATGAAAGGAGGTACTGCCGTGCTTTACAGCATCTACCGTCGGATAGGGCTGGTTCTGGTTCTGAGCCTGTTGCTGGGCAATGCGGCGTACAGCTACACTCTGCTCAACTCCATTGTCTGGTCAGGCAATGGGCATATGTATCTCGTATACGGAGGCTCCAGCTACTGGAGTGATGCCGCGGAGTTCGCCACTACCGTCACAGCTCCCGGATTCCACAATGGCTATCTGGCGACTGTGCACAGCGCGGAAGAAAATGCCGTAATCGCCAGCCTGCTGACCCTGCCCGCCTGGTTGGGTGGGTATCAGCCTCCCGGAGAACTCGACCCGAACGCGAATTGGCAGTGGGTCACGGGTGAACCATGGACCTACACGAACTGGGCGCCTGGGCAACCGAACGATAACCTCGGTCCGGGTAGCGAGCAATACGCGGTGATATACACCAGCGGGCTATGGCACGATTATCCTGACAGTACGCGCCCGTCGTTCGTGGTGGAGCTGAACCCGGTGCCCGATCCAGCGAGCATTGCAGGTCTGAGCATCGGTCTCGCAGGCTTGCTGTTGCGCCGCCGCAAGCGCTAGCGCCGAGTTACTGAGCGAAGGGGTTTCACACCTGCTCCGGCGCTTGTATGGTGCTGGATCAGGGGGGGAGGGTTTTGTTGCGACGGCAGGTGTATAGCCTGCCGTTTTCGCTTGCCCCTGCTTACCACAATTCGCTATTCGCCCACGCAGGAATCTCTCTTGAGACATGGAACACAGTGGTAAAGTATCAACCGCGGAGGACAGACTATGTCCGAACTGTGGCTACCGTTCAACAACAGGCACGTATGGGGGTTTGCCAGAGGCATCCAGATTGCCATCGCTCCCGATGAGGTGGAGGAAGGTGGACGTTCTCCCCGCGGCTTGTTTCGTGTCGGCTATCCTATCCTGGACAACGGCAAGAAAACCGGACTGGTGAACTTCATCGCCGTCGAGCCGATTGTGCGCGGACAGCGCGGTTTCAGCGAGCTGGAGTGGAGCCAGACCGACCAGCAGCACGGCAAACGCTTCTGGTGCCTCAAGGATAGCGAACCCTCGGCAGAGCCTGTGCCTGGCAGCCGGTCCAAACAAGGACGGATCGAGTTGCTCAAAGTGCGGTTTCTGGTGGAACGGTTCGAGAACGGAGCAGAGGTGATGATTGAAGCCACATTCCGCAGCGACCGATCCGATGAGGTGTGCCTGGTGGTTCAGCCCACCCCGAACAGCGCGCCGCTTGACCAGTGTGTGCTTACTGCCACCATGGGCAATTATATCCGGGCGCGCCAACTGTGGCTGAAGGACGCCGTAGTGCACAGCCGCGACCTGTTCGGCAACTATCAGGGCGAGCACTTTGCCCCAGATACCTACTTCCCCCTGCAAAGGCTCCCGCGCAACCACGCGGGCGATATCGTTGTGTGTCTGACCACCGACGAAGCGGACCCGGCGAAAGAGCCTGCCGACCCGCGCGCTCCCTGGTGGCGGTATCGGGGTTCGTTCCCCGTCACCCAGTACTGGCGCAAACCGAAAGGAACCTGGAATGTGGACCTGCAGGTGCGTGTGAATGCCCGCCGCGTCTACTGGGCGAGCAAGGTGGAGATTCCGAACGGCATCGCCTACGAGAACTTTGATCTCGTCGAGCGGTTTCACGCGAACAGCCCCTTCTGCTTCGGCATCACGCGCAAACACCCGCGCGAGCTGGCGATACTGAGTTACACAGACCGCTAAAAGGCCCCATCCTGTATTGCACACTCACGCATTTTGTGGTATATTATCTCTGAAATTAACTAAACAGTTAGTTACAAAGAGGTAACGGCAATGCGACGGCTCGTGTTTCTCTGTGTGACCATTACCATGTTTGCCTCGCAAGTGCTGGCTCAAGAGATACCTGCACAGTTGAGCCTGCAGGAGGCGGTGCAAATCGCTCTCCTGCGCAATCCGGAATACCGCGCCTCTGTGCAGGAGGCTCGCATCGCCACTGCGCGGCAGCGACAGGCACAGGCTCTCCAGCAACCGCGACTGGAACTGCGACTTTCCCTCCAGCATCTGCCCGAGCCCCCTGCACTGCGAGTAGCCCCTATCACTCTCCGGTTGCCGGACCCGACGAATCCCGGCTCGTTCCTGAACGTCAGCGTACCGGTACCGGAGATGGAGCTGGCAAAGGCTACTGCCACTCGTGCCACGCTGGTCTTCCAGGTGCCGCTCTACACCGGTGGGCGCATCGAGAACGCCATCAGAGCCGCCCTGCTCGGAACGCAGGCTAGCCGCGAGTCAGTGCGCGCAAAAGCCGGCGACATTGCTCTTCAGGTAACCCAGGCTTACCTGCAGGCGGTGCTCGCTCAGCAGGTGGAAGCGGTGCACCAGCAGGCGCTGGAGGTGGTACAGGCGCATTTCGATAACGCCAGAGCACTGGCTGAGCAGGGAATCGTGGCACAGTACGACGTGCTTCGTGCCGAGGCAGAGCTGTCTGCCCAGCAGAAGCGACTGACAGACGCCCGCAATCAGCGTGCGCTGGCGTACTCCCTGCTGTTCAGCCTGCTGGAGTTACCTCAGGAACAGAGTACCCACCTTTCCACTCCACTGCGCGAAGTTTCCTTCAACGCAGGATATGAAGAAGCGTTGAAGATAGCCACTGCCACCTCGCGAGAACTGCAAGCGATCGAGCTCAAGGCACAAGCGCAACGCGCACTGGCACTCGCCGCAGAGGCGGAGGCGAAACCGCAGGTGCTGTTCTCCGTCAGCCTCGAGACCCTCACCAGGGACCTGTCGGCAATCGAACCTCACGCCTCGCTGACCGTCGGCATGAGATGGAATCTGTTCGACGCTGGCTATGCTCGTGCGGTCGCCAGAGAGTATCGGGAAAGCGCAGAACGCATTGCTCTCGAACGCGAGCGGTTCGAGAACGCGCTCGCATTGCGGGTGAAACAGGCTCTACTCGATCTGGAGTCCGCCCAGCAGGGACTGAAGTCTGCACAGAAATCGGTGGAGCTGGCGCAGGAAAGCCTGAGACTGGCGCAGCGCCGGTTCGAGACAGGCGTGGGTACGAGCGTGGAAACCCTCGATGCCATCCTTGCGCTCTCTCAGGCAAAACTCCAGCGCGAGCAGGCGCTGTATCAGATGAACGTGGCATATTACACCCTGCTGCGTCTCACAGACCACTTGCTTCAGGAACTGGGAGTAACCGCAGGAGGTGACTGAAGATGAAACCCGTCTGGCAAAGGCTCTGGAAAGGTTTGCTCTGGACAGCCGGATTCTTGTGGAAGCCCGCGCTGGGTTTGGCGCTATTTGCCGCGGTTGTGCTGTTCGGCTATCGGTGGCTCTCCATGCAGGCAACCGCAGGAAGCGAACCTGCTACCTCACAGCCCGGATGGCACTACCTGGGCGAAGGCTCGGTAGAAGCCGTCGAGGTGAACGTCGCGTCCAAGATTCCAGGGCGTATCGCTTCCCTGCGCGTGGATGAGGGCGACCCGGTGACGCAGGGCGAGGTGCTGGCGATTCTGGAAAGTGAAGAGATTTCGGCAAAAGTGCGCCAGGCACAGGCAGGATTACAGGCTACCGATGCCCAAATTGAACAGGCGCGTCTAGCTGTCGAACTGGAGGCGTTGCGTGCCGAAGACCAGGTGCGTCAGGCGAAAGCGGCTCTGGACGCGGCACGGGCACGATGGGAGATGGCGCAAAACGGCGCGCGTCCCGAGGAGATAAGACAGGCGGAGCAGGCAGTGGAGGCGGCAAGGGCACAGTGCACGCTGGCGGAGAAGACATGGAACCGCCTCAACGCGCTTGCGCGCGAAGGGGTTATCCCCCAGCAGAAGGCAGACGAAGCAGAATCGGCAATGCTCTCGGCAAGGGCGCAGCTCGAGGCCGCTGAGGCAAAACTGCAGATAGCGAGGGATGCCGTGCGAAAGGAAGAGAAGCAGGCGGCTTGGGCAGGACTGAAAGTGGCAGAGGCTAACCTCCAGCTTGCCGAGCACGCACGCCTGCAGGTGGAACTGCGCAAACGCGAACTGCTTGCACTTTCCGCGAAGCAGTCCGCCAACCGGGCGCAGCTGGAGGAAGCACGGGCGTACCTGAAGCAGACTCTCCTGCGTGCGCCCGTGAGCGGGGTGATTTCGCGCAAAATGGCTGAGCAAGGTGAGACGATAGCTGCCGGTATGCCCATCCTCGCTATCTCGCAGGAGGGGCAATGGTGGGTGGAAGTGTTTGTGGACGAAAGCGCGTGGTCTGGCATCCAACAGGGAGATACTGTCCAGGTAGAGTTCCCTGCGCTTGGCAAGCGGGTGGAAGCCCGGGTGAGCCGAATCCTGCCCGCCGCCGACTTCGCCACGAAACGGGCTACCAACGAGCGCGGCAGTTTCGACGTTCGGACACTGCAACTGCGCCTCGAGTGGAACCAGCCGGTGCAGGGGCTGGTCAAAGGTATGACGGCGCGCGTGTACGCCCGGAAGGAGCGGATGTAGGATGAAAGCGGTATACGACTTCTGCTTCACGTGGTCGCGTGAGGCGCGCCGGTTCTTTACCGACTGGCGTCTGGTGATGATTCTGCTTGTCGTGCCCCTGCTGTATGTGGCGCTGTTTGGGGAGCTGTACAGCCAACAGCGCGTGCGCGAGATACCCACCGTGGTGCAGAACGCAGACCACAGCCCGCTCAGCCGGCAAATTATCCGGGCTATCGACGCCACCGAGACATTCGACGTGCGCGGAACCGTCAAGGACGTTCAGCAGTTCCGCGAAATGAACTGGCGAGGACAGGCGTTTGTCTGTCTGGTGATTCCGGAGGGTTTGCACAGAGACGTATCGGCAGGCAAACCGGCGCGGGTGCTGGCAGTGGTGGACGGCAGTAACATGATTATCGCCAACGCAGCTACCCGCGGAGTAAGTGAAGTGCTGCAAACCTACTCCATCGGCATCAGCCTGCGGAAATGGTCGGCGCGAGGTGTTCCTGTGCATCACACAGGCACGCAGGCGATACCCGTAGAAACCGGACTGCGGCTGTGGTACAACCCGACGTTCAACTACACCAACTTCCTGTTGCTCGGTCTGGTCGGTGCAGTGCTCCAGCAGGTAGTCCTGCTGGCGGTAGCGCTGGCGTGGGCAAAGGAACACGAGGAGGCTACTCTGCAGGAGTTACGGCGTCGCGTTAGCCATCCCATGGCGGCGGCTCTGGCGAAAGCGACCTTCTACTTCATGGTCTCCTTTGCAACAAGCCTGGTGCTGTTCATGTTACCCTTCGGCGCCTTCGGCGTGCCCTTGCGTGGAGAGGCTGGCATTCTGCTGACGACCACCGCGCTGTTCGTGCTGGGGCTGGTAGGGCTTGGCACTTTCATTTCCAGCCTGACTCTGTCTCAGCTCCTCAGCACCCAGATACTGATGCTGATTGCCGTGCCTTCGTTCCTGCTGTCCGGGTTCACCTGGCCGCTGTTTGCCATGCCGGAAGCCATCCGCCAGCTCGCCTGGTGTCTTCCGCTCACACACTATCTCGCCATTCTGCGCAACACCGCAACTAACGGAGCAGGCTGGGCACCCAACTTTGTCGAACTGCAGTGGCTTTTCGCCTTCGCCGCTACCGCGCTCGTACTGCAATGCATTAGCGTCTGGTGGCGCCTCAACGCCAAACCGAGTGAGAACACTATTTCGGAGGGAGACTATGCGGGAGCAACAACAGTCCAAGCGACCAACCGCGCGTGACCGTATCATGCGCGCTGCGGAGGCTCTGTTCGCCGAGTACGGCTTCGAAGCCACTTCCATCGGCGAGATCGCCCTGCGCGCCCACGTCAACCGCGCCCTGCTGTACTACTACTTCGAGCACAAAGAGGACCTCTACCACCAGCTCCTTCAGGAGGGCGTGGACAAACTGCGCGAGACCGTGCTCGCCGCGGTCAATATCACCACTTCTGCGCGCGATGCCATACGCACCTTCCTGCAGGGGTATCTGCACATCGCCCACCAGAACCCCGGGCTGGTGCGCATCGTCTATCGCGAAATCGTCGGAGCTCAGCGGGGCGACAAAGAGAGCAAAGAGCTGGTACAGCAGTTCATGCGCACCATCGCGCAGCTCGAGCAGGTGCTCCAGCGTGGGGTGCAGAGCGGAGAGCTGGTGCCCCACGACACCGACAAAGCGGTCTACCTGTTGCTGGGCATGGTAAACGTCTTCGTCACGCTCACCTATCTGGAGCAGGCGTCCTATCCCACTGAGGAGATCGTGGAACATGTGTTGAAGGTCTTCTTCGAAGGGTTGGGAAAGCGCTGAGTTATGTTATCGCCCCGTGGTGGAGGGCGAGGCTCCGCGCCCAATCGGATTGCCGACCTAACCCCCGCCCCCTTCCCTGCGAGGGAAGGGACGTTGTGCCTCTACTCGCGTCGGTGAGAGGTCGGGAGAGGGGTCAGCTCAACAGGGCGTTCGCCCTCTGCTCACGTCTCCAGCACCAGTTCTGCTACTGTGCTCAGCAGTTCGGCGTCGTGACGGGTGAACTTGCGTGGTTGTAGCGTGTACACCGCCAGCAGACTGGTGGGCTTCTTCCCGCCGATGGGCACTGCCAGACACGACGCCATCCCCTCCCGCTGGACGAACGGGTCGTCGCGGAAGCGCACGTCCGCTGACGCCTGAAATACCAGTAGAGGGCGTCCCGTTTTCACCACCCAGCTCATGCTTGCCATGCTGGTTGCCTCTTCATCGTCCAGAAGGGTCGCCATCCGCGAGCCGCTCACCGCCATCGGCTTGATGCGGTTTGCCTCCACCGTGTAGTAGATTGCCCGGTCTGCCCGCATCACCTCGGCGGCGATGTTGGCAATCAGCTGGGGCACCTCGCCCTGCTTCACCGTGCTCCCGATGGCTTTCGCCACGCGCAGGAAGTACTGCCGCAGGTCCTCCGACTTCTGGCGCTCCTGCTCGTATCGCAGGGCGTTATCGATAGCGACCGCCGCCTGATTCGCGATGGTGTACAGCAATTCCATCTCGGCAATCGTGAACAGCCTGCGCCGACTGCTCATCGCCAGTACCACGCCCATCGGCTCCATCCCCACCTGCAACGGCACGCACGCCAGCGAGACCACTCCTTCGTGGTCCAGGGGAACCGCCGCATTGCGAGGGTCCGCCGAAACGTCCAGCACGTACACCGGGCTCTGGAACTCCAGAACCCATCCGGGTATACCCTGCCCTTTGGCAGGACGCAGGCGGCCGCGGCTGACGGATGTGCGCAGAACCCCTTCGTTGCTGTCGTACAGCATCAGCGCGAACTTGTCCACCTGCAAGAGCCTCAGTACGCTGTCTGCCACCAGGTCCAGCACACTGTGCAGTTCCAGCGACGAGTTGACCAGCTGCGACAGCTCGTAGATAGCGGTAGCTTCTTCCGCCCGGCGATGGGCATCTTCGTACAGCAGGGCGTTCTCGATGGCGATACCCGCCTGCGAAGCCACGCCGTTCAGCAGTTTCAGGTCTGCCTCGGTGTAGGCGTGGCGGCTGGTACTGGTCACCAGAAGCAATCCCAGCGTTTTCGTGCGGGACTTCACCGGCGCGTACAGCGCAGAATGTATCCGTAACCGCGGGATAAACTGTTCCACACCGGGGTTCACATCTGCGGCGTTCACCAGGCGGGGTTCTCCCGTGCGCAATACCTCTGCTTGCAACCCTTCATCCGCCGCCAGCATGACCTCGCGCTCTTCACCCTCCAGCCCACGCTCTGAGGCAATGAACAGATGGGTGCGTTCATCGTTCAACAGGAACAACACCGCGAACGCATGAGGCAGATGCGCCGCGACCTCCTCCAGAACCGTATCCAGCACCTGATTCAGGTTCAGACTGCTACCGATGCTTTGCGCGGCGTGGTACATCACCTCCAGCTCGCGCCGCAGGCGCTCGTTGCGCTGTTCCAGCTGACGACGACGCCACAAACCGGCGATGTGCGAAGCCAGAATCTGAAGGTTTCGAATATCGGACGAGTCGAAACGCGAGCCGTCCCTTCGGTTGAGAACCGCCAGCGCACCCAGAATCTGCTGGTCACACTGTATCGGAACCACCGCCGCTCCGCGCAGGCGGTTGCCCCCCAGCAGGCTTTCCATCACAGGGTCCGAGTGCATCGGGTAGAACGGAATGGCATTCTCTCCACGGCGCACAGCGCTTTCCATCAACGAGTTCTCCACGCGGAACACGGTACCGCGCAGGTCCTGCGCCCCTTCCCCTGCTACCGCCGCCAGCCTCAGCTTCGTATCACTCTCGGTCAGAAACGCGACCGCGCTCGCGCTGGCGTCGGTCAACAAACACGCCTCTTCCGCCAGGCGCTGAAGTGCCTCCTCCAGCGGTAACGGGTCAACCGACAGCTGCGCTACCCGGTGAAACTCCGCAATCTGCTGATCCAGCGATACGACGCTACCTGCATCCATCACGCGCCCCTGTGCTCTGGGCAAATAGACTTACTTCACCATTATTGTTACTGCATCTGTCACAGTTTGTCAAGCAAAAACGCCCATTACAACACTTCGACGCGCCCTTCATTTCTCCTCCAGAGAGCAGGAACACATACTTTTTGTGGTAAAATATTAGGCAATCAAAGTGCAATATCTCCCGCGCCAAGGAGGTCTGACCATGAGTGACGGCATTGCGGAAGCAACCAGAGCGCAAGCGGCTATCGAAGCACTGTTGAGGGAAAACCGAACTTTTCCGCCTCCCGAATCGTTTCGCGCACAGGCGAACGTGAACGATCCCGACGTCTACGAGCGAGCGGCGAACGACCCGGAGGCTTTCTGGGCAGGATTCGCCGGCGAACTGGAATGGTTCGAGCCGTGGCACAAAGTGCTGGAATGGGACCCGCCCCATGCGCAATGGTTTGTCGGGGGCAAGCTGAACGTCTCCGTGAACTGTATAGACAGGCATCTGCGCACTGCCCGTCGCAACAAAGCGGCAATCATCTGGGAAGGGGAGCCGGGCGAAGAGCGCGTGCTTACCTACTGGGACCTCTACCGCGAGGTCACCAAGTTCGCCAACGTGCTGAAGCGTCTGGGCGTGCATCGCGGCGACCGGGTGGTCATCTACATGCCTATGGTGCCGGAAGCGGCGATTGCCATGCTCGCCTGTGCCCGCATCGGCGCACCCCATTCGGTGGTGTTCGGAGGGTTCTCGGCGGAGGCTCTGCGCGAGCGCATCAACGACTGCGGGGCGCGAGTGGTCATCACCGCCGATGGCGGATACCGGCGCGGCAACATCGTGCAGCTCAAGCGTGCCACCGATGAAGCGCTGGAACACTGCCCCACCGTTCAACATGTCATTGTGCTGAACCGCGCGATGGACGCCACCCACGTGCCCATGCTGGAGGGGCGCGACCACTGGTGGCACCGCCTGATGGAACATGCCCCGATGCATTGCGAGCCGGAAGCGATGGACTCCGAAGACCTGCTTTACATCCTCTACACCTCCGGTTCTACCGGCAAGCCTAAAGGCATTGCCCACACCACCGGCGGGTATCTGACCGGCGTCTACGCCACCACCAAATGGGTCTTTGACCTGAAAGACGACGACGTGTTCTGGTGCACCGCCGATGTAGGCTGGGTCACGGGACATTCCTACGTGGTTTACGGTCCGCTCGCCAACGGCGCCACGGTGCTGATGTATGAGGGAGCGCCTGACTATCCCGACCGCGACCGCTTCTGGGAGCTGGTGGAGAAGTATCGGGTCACCGTCTTCTACACTGCTCCTACCGCCATCCGCGCCTTCATGAAGTGGGGACCGCAGTACCCGCAGAAGCATGACCTTTCCAGTCTGCGCTTGCTGGGAAGCGTGGGCGAGCCTATCAACCCCGAAGCGTGGATGTGGTATCACGTGTACATCGGCGGGGAGCGATGCCCCATCGTGGACACCTGGTGGCAGACCGAAACGGGGCATATCCTGATCACCCCCCTGCCCGGCATCACCACCACCAAGCCCGGCTCTGCCACACGACCGTTCCCCGGTATCGAGGCGGACGTGCTGGACGAGCAGGGCAACTCGGTGCCGCTGGGCGGAGGTGGGTATCTGGTCATCAAGAAGCCCTGGCCCGGCATGTTGCGCACTATCTACGGCGACCCCGAACGCTTCGTGAAGCAGTACTGGAGCAGGTTCCCCAACATCTACTTTACCGGTGACGGCTGTAAGCGAGACGAGGAGGGCTACTACTGGCTGTTGGGGCGCGTGGACGACGTGATGAACGTTGCCGGACACCGCATCAGCACGATGGAGGTGGAATCCGCCCTCGTCGACCACCCGGCGGTGGCGGAAGCGGCGGTCATCGGCAAGTCGCACGAGATCAAGGGGCAGGCGATTGCCGCCTTCGTCACGCTGAAGGAGGGCTACCGCGCGGGAAGTGAGATGGTGGACGAGCTGAAGGAGCACGTGGTGCAGAAAATCGGTCCCATCGCGCGCCCCGACGACATCCTGTTTACCTCCGAACTGCCCAAGACGCGCTCGGGCAAGATTATGCGTCGGCTACTGCGCGACATCGCCGAAGGGCGCGCTCTTGGGGATACCACCACGCTTGCCGACCCGTCGGTGGTCGCCGCGCTGAAACAGCGCTACGAAGAACACGAAACATAACATCTTCCGCCGGGGGCGCACCAGCGCCCCCCTGTTGTATCTGTTATCCACTACCTGCACGGGGACTCTGCCCTGGAAGGCGAACCT
>FWPV01010367.1_pt1 | contig 15303 bp, 12 predicted proteins | sample 2228371 | NCBI WGS metagenome assembly FWPV01 (sample SAMEA103939776, study PRJEB20133) | metagenome | reverse complement strand
TATCGCTCCTATCTCCGCTTAATTTGACATCAATGGAGTAATGCCCACATTTCTATTATCCTTTTAAAAACTTATGGGTAATGATAAGACAATCCAAAGGGAGATTTAGAGGGATTTTATAATAAATGATAATTATATTGAACTTGAGATACATTATATATTGGCTGAACTTTCCAGGTCCATGGATCCCACAGCTCGACTTCCCCTTTAGCACGAAAGAAGCATTCTGAATTTTTTGGCGCGCCATAAACCATGTATGCATCACGATTTCCAATTCGACGGTGTAAAACTAGCGGTTTAGCTAATTCTGGTTTATGTGATACACAAGCAAAATCGTGTGGAAAAGCTTTGTCAATAATCTCTATAATATTCTCCAGATTCTACACAAGGAAACCTTTATCAGATAAAAATATCTCTTTGACTATAATGTCTAATTCCTGATCATTGCGTCCAACTCTATCGCTTGCTTCTAGTGTGCATTTGAATGCTATTACTGTTCCCCCTTTACGATAAAATTCAAGCGCTTTTTGAACATTTGAATATTTAACAGCTTTCATCGCTGGAAATATTAACACGCGATATGATTCACTGGAGAAAAATGCAACCTCGCCATATCCTTCTGGTGGATTAATAAATCCCGGTAAGACAACGAAATTCTCATCTCTGGATGGATAGCCAACACGTTTTGATGTATGCATATTTATATTTTTCCTTATAAAGTATAGTTAGGATTTCGCTCTGGTATCTTTGCTGAAACTTGATTTTGCCATTCTTTCAGCATTTCTTTCAGCATTTTAGTTACATTTGGACAATCGTTAGCAATGTTATTTTTCTCGCTTATATCTTCGTTTAAGTCATATAGTTCTAAATGCTCATCTTCAAAGAATTCTATTAGCTTGTAATTGCCTGATCTTACTGATGCGGAAGGAGTTCCACCCTGGTTACCATAGTGTGGATAATGCCAGAAGATAGCTTCGCGTTCAATTTTTCCAGAGCCTGTTAATACAGGTAAAAAGCTTACACCATCACAATGCTGTTCATGCATTAAGCTAAGACCAGCCATTTCAAGTATCGTAGGATAAAAGTCTGTGCTTGTTATAGGAACATCACAGATGCTATCAGGTTCAATTACATCCTGCCATTTAATGATAAGTGGCTCTCGAACACCACCTTCATACATCCAGCCTTTTCCTTCACTTAAAGGGAAATTACATGTGGGAGAGCCTTCCGCAGTTGATAATCCACCATTATCTGAAGTGAAGAAAATTACTGTATTTTCCATTTTACCGCAGTAATCAAGGGCTTTTAATACCCTACCTATATTGTAATCCAGATTTTCAATCATTCCCGCATAAGCCGGGTCTGATTGTATGAGCCTCCTGACAATGCGCTGATCTTTCTTGTGTTCACAAGGGAAAAAACCATCTTCTTCAAACGTTTTTTGCTTATCAAGACCAAGTTCTCTGGCTTTAACTATATATTTTTGTTTATACTTTTCTGGAACCTGTATTGGTATATGAACTGCATAATGAGAAAGATACATGAAGAATGGATCATCTCCGTTATTTTCAATTAGTTTTATAGCTTCATCTGTAATACGGTCTGTCAGGTATTCTCCATCAGGACCATTGGAAAAGTTAGGTATATTATAAGGGCTAAAATACGTTCTCGGTGCGCCCCAATGACATCCCGCAATATTTACAGAAAAACCATGTTTTTCCGGGTAATATTGCTCTCCACCTAAATGCCACTTACCAACATGATAGGTTCTGTATCCAGCATCCTTCAATGCCCGAGCAATTGTTATTTCTTCAAGCGGAAGGTGATCGATATAAGGAGCATCAATAAGTTTGCCTTTCGCATTTCCACCTATATAGTTTGTCAGCCCAAGCCTTGCAGGATATTTCCCTGTTAGTATGCTAGCACGAGTAGGAGAGCATACAGGACAGCTCGCATAAGCATTTGTAAATTTTACTCCGTCTTCTGCTAGTTTATCCAGGTTAGGTGTCTCATAAAATTCACTTCCACAGCATGCAACATCCTTCCAGCCCATATCATCTATCAGGATGAATAAGAAATTTGGCTTTGATTTTCTTTTCATTTATTTCTCCCATAAATTGGCATATTTATCCATAGCTTTTGCTACCGCATTTATATTTTCAATAGGGGTCGGTGGAAATACATACCAGATACAGCTTAATCCTCCTTTGGGTGAACCGAGTTTTTTTATGCAATTGTATATATGTTGCTCAATCTCATCTGGATTGCCAAATACAGTTAACTTCTGGCGATCAATATCTAAATGGATATATACTTTTCCTTTTGCAAGGTTTGCTAAATTATCCAGACCATTAACAATATCTTGAGGATTAAGCCTTGTAACGCCACATTCGATAAGGTCTGGAATAATATCCACGATATAACCATCCGAGTGAAGAGCGGTATGGACTCCGTGTGAACGGCAATAGGACATAATCCTTTTATAAGAAGGTTTTATATATCTTCGCCATGCATCAGGGCTTATAGGCAAAGCATTCTGGAGACCAAGATCATCTCCAAATCCGATAATATCAGCTCCAATATCGACCCAACGTTTCACAACTTGATACCAATACTCCTCAATAATACTAATAAGCTCATCAAGTTCAGGTCGCTCATCTGCAATATCCATCATTAGGTTATTAAATCCTCTCAGATATGTTAATCGAAGAAAAATAAATCCGTGGTCGGTTCCACCATGAGCGACCCGTCCTGCAAGTTTTGTGTTTTTAATATCCTCCTCTGCCTTTTTCCAATCGGTAAACTTTTCAGGGTCTGGAGGAATATAATCTTTTAGCCTATTCCAGGAAATGATTGGATGCTCAATGCATTGTCCATCATGTGATTCAATAGGATAATACCATCGACAACCCCAGACATCCGTCCATTCACTGCCAGCAGGTCGACTCGGATTTCGGTCTATAGAAACTGTTACATTGTTAGAAAAATTTTCAAGCCGGCTGAGCTTATTACCAAATTCTTGCCAGACCTGATACCATATATGTATATGCGATCTAACTATCGGATCTCCATCCAGGCTCATTTCTTTGATGAATTTTTCTCTTTCTGTCATATAATTTTATACTCTCCTTAATTCATCAGTATTTGCTCTGACCTTCTTTATAGCCTCAAGTATCAGGTCCATATCTTCTTTATCCCCAAGGAATGCGGGATGGGGAATACATACAGCTTCTGTCCTATATATACGTTCTGCTTCGGGACAATAAACCTTTGTGTAATCTATTTTACCATAATCCGGGCATTTCAATGGCCATGTATTTCCAGCTTTCATTGATTGAAATAGAGGATTCTGATATACAGGCGCACCATGTGCTCCTACACTAGCGGGAACACCTTCTGCATTAATCGCTGAAAGAAATTTATCTCGTGGAATATCATCAAATTCCTCTTGTATATACTTAAAATTCCAGTAATATATACTCCATCTGGTGACACGTGGATCACGATCAAATGGCTTAACTCCCTTAATCTCTTTCATTCCTTCCGCAAGATAGGTAAAGTTCTTTTCACGAGTTTCTATCTGCTCATCGAGTCTAGCTAATTGGCAACATAGCACTGCTCCCACCCACTCAGGCATTCGGAAATTTGATGTGAAATCGATACGTATGGATTTATCTTCTCTTCCAGTCCACCTGCCCATATCCATATACGCATATAGACGCTCTCTTACATCATCATGGTTTGTTAATATGATTCCACCTTCTCCACCTGCTAATGATTTGCCAGCCATAAGGCTAAATGCACCTGCATGACCGATCGCACCGACACGCGTATTTTTCCACTCTGAACCATGTGCATGGGCGCAGTCTTCAACTATAGGTATATTATATTTTCTTGATACCTCCATTATTGCATCCATATCAGCAGGATAACCTCCGTTATGAACAACGATGGCTGCTTTTGTTCTGTCTGTTATGGCAGATTCCATAGCCTTTGCACTGATACAATAAGAGTCAGGATCAACATCAACAAAAACAGGCACAGCATTAATAAAGAGTGCACATGTTGCAGAAGCAAAAAATGTAAGTGCAGGAGTTAATACTTCATCACAGGGTTCGACACCGACAGCTTTTAGCGCGCATATTAATGATTGAATACCAGAGTTGGTTGTCACTGCATATTTGGCATGTTGATATTTTGCAAAGGCATCCTCAAATTCCCAAACTTTTGAGCCTTTACCTCCGCCCCACCAGCGACCACTGTGTAGAACATCCATTAGAGCCTGTTCTTCTTCCTTGCCCCATATTGGCCATCGCTTACCAATAGGGCGATTTATAACTTTCTCTCCGCCATTTATCGCCAATTTTGCCATTTATATTCTCCTCTCTTATGTATATGCGGAACATATACTATATATTTTTCTTGTATTTGCGCAAATTAAAAGTAGTAGGAGCAGTCTTAGTCTTTTATGTCCAGGTTTTATATAATATAAAAACCAATTTACACGAAATAGATTACCAGAAAACAATCAAAACCTGCCCTACAGCATGTTCTCTTATGTATATGCGAAGCATATAAAATTAAATTATCTTGTATTTGAATATAAGGGAACAAGCTAGACAGCTTGTTTTACCCCAAAATAGCATAATGCTTACTCAAAAAAGCATCTTGCCTACGCCCAAATTTATGAAACCTATAGACAGCATATAGCCTTACTTACTTTATCATAAATCGTTACATTTGTCAAAACTCTAAATTAATCATCAAGCATAAATTTTACGTCCACGAACTCTAAATAACAACTTATACAGAACATAATAAAGGCAAAACACGGAGGCACAGAGACACGGAGATATTTAATTATATTTTTAATCACGAATGTCACGAATAAAGCGAATTACACGAATAATTATTTTTTTATTATATTCGTGCTATTCGTTCTGTTCGTGTCCTTCATGATACTTTATTCGTTCAATTCGTGATATTTTATTTGTGTAATTTGTGATTAATTTTTTCTCCGTGTCTTCGTGTCTCTGTGTTTTTTTACTAAAAATATGGTTAAGCAACTAAAGTTTATGCTTGGAATGAATCATTAAAAATTCTTGAACAATTTATTTATATATGCTATCATATTTTAGTATTAGCGTAAAAATTATTAGTAACAACAAAATTAATACAAAGAATTTGTTAAGAACAATTTATAATCTTAATCTTTGTACAAAAATAAAAAAACTATATCGAGGGAGGATATGGAATCAGCAGAAAAGATAAGTCCCGCAGAACCAGACCTGACGAAATTAGATGAGGTGCTGAAAAACTTTGAGGCAGGCAATGAGAGTCTATTGATACCCGCTTTGCAAGCTGCACAAAACTTATATGGTTATATATCTAAGTCGGTTTTGGAGCGAATATCTGAACATTTGGATATTCCATTGAGCAGAGCTTATGGAGTAGTTACTTTTTATGCTCAGTTTCGATTTGCACCGACTGGTAAATATAAGATCAGAGTTTGTCGTGGCACTGCATGCCATGTTAGGGGATCAAAAGGCATTCTTGAGGCACTTGAGCGCGAATTAGGAATAAAAGATGGTGAAACTACGCCCGATTTAAAATTTAGTCTTGAAACCGTTGCGTGCCTTGGAACGTGTTTTCTTGCTCCTGTTATAATGGTTAATGAAAAATATTTTGGCAAACTAACAACCAAGAAAGTTAAAGAAGTTTTAAAGCAGTTTTAGCGATATTGCTGAAACGATAGTTAAGAACAACGGAAGTTGAGGATAACTCATGGAAAAGCTGAGATCTCCAAAAGATTTGGAAGCATTGCGAAAATCACTTTTGGAAGCTTATGATCCTGATAGAATAAGAATAAGAATATGTATGACAGGCTGTCGTGCCTATGGCGCCGAAGAGATCAGAGACGCTGTCAAAAGTGAAATAGAAAAACATAATTTACAGGATAAAGTCGATATCATTGAAACTGGCTGTCATGGATTTTGCGCGCGTGCACCTGTTATGGTTATTGATCCTCAAGGAATATTTTATCAACAAATGACGGTTGAAGATGTTCCTGAAATTATCACTGAAACAGTTATAAAAGGAAATATTATAGATAGGCTGGTATTTGAACAGCCTGATACTGGAGAAAAAATTCCTCTTGCTAAAGATGTTCCTTTCTATAAGGAACAAATCAAGATCGTTTTACGAAATTGTGGCATGATCGACCCCAAAAATATCATGCATTATATTGCCAGGGATGGATATTCTGCATTAGTTAAGGTGCTTACAGAGATGACGCCTGACGAAGTCATAAATGTTGTAAAGGAATCCGGTCTGCGTGGTCGTGGTGGAGCAGGTTTTCCTACCGGAGTAAAATGGGGATTTGCTAGAGCAGAAAAACAGGAAAAGAAATATATCATTTGTAATGCTGATGAAGGTGACCCCGGAGCATTTATGGATAGAGCGGTACTGGAAGGCGACCCGCATACAGTAATAGAAGGTATGCTTATCGGTGCTTTTGCCATCGGTGCGGAAGATGGATACATCTATGTTAGAGCAGAATATCCTATAGCTGTCGAACATATAAACATCGCAGCCAAACAGGCAGAAGAACTTGGTCTCTTAGGAGACAATATACTTGGCACTGGACTAAACTTCCATCTTCATATCAAAGAAGGTGCTGGAGCTTTTGTATGTGGTGAAGAAACTGCGCTTATTGCATCAATAGAAGGGCGCCGTGGAATGCCTCGTATGAGACCTCCATTTCCAGCAAATTCCGGACTCTGGAATAAACCAACTAATATTAATAATGTCGAAACCTGGGCAAATATACCACCTATAATAACCAACGGTTCAGCCTGGTATGCTAGTATGGGAACTGAGAGAAGCAAAGGAACAAAGGCATTTGCTCTGGCTGGAAAGGTCAATAATACCGGATTGATAGAAGTTCCTATGGGCATTACTTTAAGAAAAATAATTTTCGATATCGGAGGCGGAATACCAGGTGGTAAAGAATTTAAGGCAGTTCAGGTAGGCGGTCCATCTGGAGGATGTTTGCCAGCTACGCATCTTGATCTACCGATTGATTATGATTCGCTTATAAGTGCGGGAGCTATAGTAGGTTCAGGCGGTATGATCGTAATGGATGAAGAATCCTGTATGGTTGATGTTGCAAGATACTTCATGAACTTTGTTCAAAACGAGTCATGCGGAAAGTGTATCCCTTGTAGAGTAGGCACCAGGCGAATGCTGGAAATTTTAAACCGAATAACCGAAGGTAAAGGCACCGAAGATGATATTAACATACTTTCTGAGATGGCAGCAATTATTAAAGTATCTTCTTTATGTGCATTAGGACAAACTGCTCCAAATCCTGTCCTGACCACACTAAGATACTTTAGAGATGAATACGAAGATCATGTTAAAGGTCACTGCTGTCCTGCACATGTATGTCCATCATTATATTCTTATATTATAGATCCAGAAGCATGTCGTGGCTGTGAGCTTTGTAAAAAGCAATGTCCACAACAATGTATCTCCGGTGAACGCAGAAAGCCTCATGAGATAAATTCAGATGAATGTATCCGTTGTGGGATATGTTTTGATGTATGCCCGTTTGATGCTATTTTTAAAACACATACCACTGTAGAGGAAGTTATGGAAGGATGATCGAAATGATCATCCTGTCATAGCCTGCATTTTATATCTCTGAAATTTATATAATTGGTGGGCAATTGCCCACCTTACAATTTTAATTATAATGACACCATACCTGTAGCAGACCATTCACATCCTCTTAGCAATGTTTTTTGAAATTCTGGACTTTCAAATGCCAGCATATTTTCTTGTCCTTGCCAGACATGCCCTAAAACATGATGGTAAATACGACCCTTTCCATATCCTGTCACAACCATCACTGGTTCATAATTACCTGTCCCACCAGTATCAGGATCAGAATATGCATGAGCCAGAACTCTATAAGGCACACCATGCATATGAACCAATCTATGATATAGCTCATCCCATTGCATGAAATCTGATATTCCTTTAGTTATCGGATGATCATAATCTATAATCTCAACTTTAAACCTATGAAACCTGCCATGACCCGTTCCTTTGCGCCATAGGAGACCAACCATTTTTTCATATTCAACCCATCCGGGAAAAGCATTATCTGCTGAATGGAGTATTACTAATCCTGTTCCTTCACGGATAGATGCCTCAAAGTTTTCTTTTGCCAGCTCACTCCACATCGGACCATTATAATCAGAAAAGAATAATTGATATTCTTTCAGCTTTTCTGAATTTTCAAGCATGGCTGAAGGATTTTCTGTAACAGTAACCGAAAATCTACCACTTTTCTCAAGCAGGTCACCGCAATAAGGTGTTGACCTTCTCCAATCATGATTATTTGCACCTGATAAAAGCAAAACTTTTATTTTTGCCATTAACAAACTCCTTTCACTATATCATTCTCATTAAGAATAATATAGTATCTCATAGGAGTTTAATTAAAGCAATAGAAATATATTATTACGTGCAATTCGGAAAGTTTAACATATGTATTAACATATGTATAGTAAAATAGCCTAAAATTTTGGGTTATTTATAAATTTTTTATTACATTTTATGGTCAAATCAAAAAATTTGAATAAGAACAACTTAACATTTGTTTAACTTTCCAAATTACAGGCTTTTTTCTACCCCCTTTTTTTTCAAATAAAACAGCATTTTCTAAGTCCCGTAGGGACGAAATGTTGGTAGAATAAGTGCACAACATTTCCAGAGCTCCGTAGGAGCGACATGTTAATAAGCCAATGAAATGGTAAAAGTTTTTCACATATTGCTCCTAACTCTGCTTGATATTATTCTTTCATTTTTTTCTACAAACATATCGCTCCTAACGGAGCTTAATATTAACCTTTCCTAATTGCCCTAATTATTACTGTATTATTTTGCATCAATATGATGTAAAATTTTTCGTGCATCACCAGGCTTTCCTGACAATAAAAGATTCCTCATTTCATCAAGTTTTAGCATTATATCTTTATTGTCTTTATACTTGATCCTTTGATCATAAAGTTCTTTACAAAGTGATAAATCACTATTCACAAAGTTGAAGTTCGGATCAATATACTTCTTTTTTATCTCCTGAACAATTTCCAGATACCTGTATCCATATTCCCTTGTCGGCTCAATATTAGTGCCTTCACCAAAATCATTCCATGTCACTATCTGAATAATATCTGCATGATTTTCTATAGCTTTTTTGAAGGTGTGTAAGAAAATTTCCCCATCTTTCGGATCAAGATAAGCATAAGATTTTCCAGCCCCTGCTTCTTCATAAATATCATGAAATCCAGGGAAAGCAGAGCCAATAACAAAATCCCAGTTTCTTGAGTTCTTATAAAAATCATCTATAAATTTATTGCAATCCTCAATATTTAAATCTTTCTGTGATAGCCACACGGGAGGCCATAAGAACGCTCCAGCGGCTGGTGGATATAACCGATGATCCTGTGTAAATAGATGGGGAGATGTATTTAACACTGAAAATAAATCATCCCATTGTGAGCTTTCGATAAAATACTGCGGACCAAATACTAGCAAGACAGGTCTTTCATTTAGCTTAAGATAAAGTTTATTTTTAAACCATTTGTCCTGTAAATATAACATAGCTTTTTGTGCATATTTTATTGAATCTTCTTTATTAATATATTTAGCATTTATCTTATGCTTTATAGTCTGATCCTCATAACAGATGGCATATTCTAAGCCTGCTTTTTCAGCAAAATCGATAATTATACAAGTATTGCGATTAATTATCGCGTAATCATAAAAATCCTCGATCCCATACCAATCGACTATTATGCCATCGATACCTGCAACTTTCATTAACAATGTATGATATTCCAATAAAATGGGATCGGAAGAATCATAAGGTCCAACCAAAGGGTAATAGTGAGAAGCAATTTCCCGTTTTCCTGTATTGTCAATCTTTTCTGGATCAAAGTGATTCATCGTCCAATGCCAGCCCCAATAGCCACTGATTGGTTTTGATATATACCACGGCATATAATGAACCATTATCTTCGGTTTGCTGTTTTTATCAGAATTCTGAACATCGGAAGACATATTAAAAGCTATTATGAAGAAAAAGATAACCATTATTTTCAAATATTGCATATATAATCACTAAATTTTAAAAAGTAGTTTGTATGTAGGCTTTCTTTATTGATCATCATTAATTAACGCCCGATGAATCGGGCGGATACAAACCTAATTAATGCTTGTTTTATTAGCAATTAGGTTGAGGTATGAAACCCAACCTACTTGCTATTATATTAACCAAGTATCATTACATTATCAATATCAAAAACTCTAATATTTAGCTGTATTTTTTCTGATTCACCCTCAGTTTTTAAAAGGAGCAGGATTTATAAGCATCTGAATAACAAATATGTAAGAAACTATTGAAAATTCTATAAAAAATGGCATACCTTATATGTTGTTTTTTTAAAAATACAACACAAAGAGGTATGCCATGAAAAAAAATAAATCCAGAAAGAATAATACAAAATATAAAGGAAATATTCAAGGAGATTTTATCAAAACCTAAGCTTAAAACTTTAAGCTTGATAATAATAGCCATAGTCATGGCAAAGAAACTAACAATAAACGAGATAGCAAGGGAAATTCCTACTGATGTCAAAAGACAGAAGGCAAAGCAGACAAGATTGCTCAGATTCTTAAGCTCTATATTTTCATTATCTGACATGATGTATTATTGGACAAAATTCGTCATACAGAAAGTCTACAGTAATAATAACTCCGCTATCATAATATTGGTAGACGGATTTAAGCTTACTTATGGTTACAAATCGTTTGTGGCAGCAATACCATTGTCGAAAAGAGCAATACCGATAGCGTTTAAGGTATATACAGATGATCAGATAAGGGACATGACATATCTAAGTGAGAACTATATAATATGGAATTTTCTTGATACCCTTATAGACTTCATGAAGAGCATAATGCCCGGCAGAGATGTAATATTTGTATTCGACATCTGCTTTGCAGATGAGAAGTTGATGAGATATTTAGAGTGTTTTGATAGTAACTATGTTATAAGAGTTCCGAAGAATAGTGGGATAATTGGATCAGGATACAAGGGCAAGGTGTCAGGATTTGAGAGTTGGGGATATTTCAAGGGAGTATTTTATCACATCAGAGAGCAGATAAACGTTAATCTATTCTGTTCGGGAACCATTCTTTGTAGTATCAAATGTGGATGGAGGTTTAGACCTAATTTATAGTAAACGTCCACAGATAGAAGAATCATTCAGGGACATAAAGTCTTTGTTTGGTTTTTCTGAGTTAAGATTAAAGGACATCGGTCAGAGTAGGTTTGAATTGCTGTTTTTATTAGTAATAATAAGCATGGGGATGATATTATTGTTATATGAGAAGTCAGGATACAGGTGGTCAAATTATTACAACACATCATGCAGGAAGGAGTATTCATTGACGAGTGTAATAAAGGAGAAGATATCAGAGTCATGGTCAAGGTTGAGACTGTCTCCTTTTTTTGATATAGGTAGGGCAAGTTTTTATGAGGTATAGATTGGGGAGAGAGGAGTTGGTGAAAGAATTTAAGAGTTCCTTTATTTATAAGAGTTTCTCACGAATTGGTATTACAAATCTGCATGATTCTTAGAGTTACAAAAAAAAATGATGGTGAATCAGGCATTTTATGCTTGACGATAAACAAATCACCGTTATAATATTAATAAATACAGATATATAGGATAAATAAAAATAATTTAGAAGGGATATGAAAAAAATGACAAAACTACATGAACTATCCAGACTCGGTCAATCAATATGGTTGGACTATATACGCAGATCCTTAATAACATCGGGTGAATTAAAAGGATTAATCGATAAAGGGCTTCGTGGAATGACTTCAAATCCATCAATTTTTGAAAAAGCAATAAATGGAAGTTCAGATTACGATGAATCTTTGAAATCATTTAAAGGTAAATCAGCTTATGAAATATATGAAAATTTAGTAATAGAAGACATTGTTAATGCAGCAGATACATTTCGTCCTGTATATGAAGAGACCAATGGTCTTGATGGCTATGTAAGCCTTGAAGCTAATCCGGAGCTTGCTTATGATACTGATGGCACTATCGCTGAGATCCGCTATCTTTTCAAAGCTGTAAATCGCCCAAATGTTATGTTCAAGGTTCCTGCAACATCTCCTGGCATACCTGCTATTGAAAAACTTATCAGCGAAGGTATAAACATTAATATTACCTTAATCTTTTCATTATCTCACTATAATGCTGTTGCTAATGCCTTTATATCAGGACTGGAAAAACTGGATGCAAATGGTGGAGATATAAGTAAAGTTGCTTCAGTTGCATCATTTTTCGTTAGCAGAATAGATACTGTTGTTGATAAAGAACTGGAAAAATTAGGAAATACTGAACTGCAGGGAAAGATTGCAATAGCTTGTGCAAAGATGGTATATGAGAGGTTCCAGGAGATTTTTAATACAGATAGATGGAATAGGCTTGCATCTAAAGGTGCGCGTGTTCAAAGACCATTATGGGGTAGCACAAGCACTAAAAATCCTAAATACTCAGATTTGATATACGTAGATAATCTTATCGGGAAACACACGGTTAATACATTACCGCTAAACGTCTTAGAAGCTTTTCTGGACCATGGTCGTGTTGAGTTAACAATTGAAAATGGTCTGCAAGAAGCCAAAGATCAGATCAAGCAATTAGAAGAGCTCGGAATAGACCTTGATTCTATAACAGAAGACTTGCAGAAAAAAGGCGTAAATGCATTTGCAGAATCTTTTAATGCGCTTATCAACTCTATAAGTGAAAAATCAAAAGAAATATAAAAGGTTGGGCAATGCCTATCTTACTATCTAAAATCAACAGCAATAAATACAAAACAAGGAGAAAAAAATGTATCTAAGCTGTGCTTCTGTGTGTTATCGCGGTTATGCTGAGGATGAAGTATCTGCTATGCTTGAACATATACCAAAAACGGGATTTAAGTATGTTGATATACATGGTCCAATGACATGGAGCCCACAAGCCATAGATGTTTTGGATACGAAATCTCTCAAAGAACGTTTATCCGCATCAGGATTAAAATGCTCAGGCTTATATCCTCCGGGTTTTGGTGGAAAAAATCAAGAACAGATTAAAACTCATGCGAAAGCGATAGTAAAGTCAGCAAGCTTATGTTCAGAGCTTGGAGGATTTCATGTTGTATCTACAGGAGCAGTTCCCCGTAAAGACCACGATCTATCTGTTGTTATATCATGTGTAAAGCAAATAATTGATCTGCTTCCTCCAGATAATAACGTAAATATCGCCCTTGAACCACATTATGGTAATATTATAGAACAAATGGAAGATTATGACCGCATTTTCAGTGAAATAGATCATCCACAGATCGGAATTTGTGTTGATACCGGTCATTTCCATTCAGCAAAAGTTGATACTATAGCTTTGATAAAAAAATATAAAGATAAAATATTTGACGTTCATTTAAAAGACCATAAAGGCACTCAATCGGTTGCTATAGGTCATGGTGAGATCGATCTACCATCTATATTTAATGCACTCAAGGATATAGGATATAATGGTACAATAACTTTAGAGCTTGAGGTAAAAGATGTAGAGAACGCTCCTAAGTATGTAGAAGAGGCTTATGATCTCATGGTTAAATTAAGCAAGTAACATAAAAAAGGAGATGCTTGATGTCTGGTAATCTATCAAAGCAATTTGAGTCTGAAATAAGTAAAATGCCAATAATTGACCCTCATACACACCTGCAACATCGCACACCGTCAGCTAAATTAATTGGAAATATATTTAGCTATCACTATATTAAGATGGAACTTTCAACTGTTGGGATGAATGTAGCTGAGCTTATGAATGATTCATTGCATCCTGATATGCGTATGAAGAACGCTATAGAGTATGTTCCTAAAATAATGAATACTACAACATGGTGGGGGTTCATGACAATATGCAAAGCTTTAGGTTTTGATGAAGATGTTATAAATAATAATAATTTAGAAAAGCTTTGCAAAATCGCAGAAGAAACTATGAACTCAGAAGGTTGGTATCGTAGAGCATTGGATAGTATAAATATAAAACGATCTTTTCTAACTAATCTCCCTGATGAAGATATGACAGGCTGTGATATGGAGTATTTTACTCCCAGTCTCAGGACTGATGAATGGGTACTAAATATCCATGAAGAGCCAACCCACAAAAAACTTATGAAATTAACGGGAAGAAATATAAGCAATATTACTACGCTAAAAGAATCAATCCGTGATGTAGCACAAAGGTTTGTCAGTATAAATTCTGCATCAATGGCAATATCATTACCTCCAGATTTTAAAGTTTTTCTTGTATCCGAGATTGACGCTGATTCTTTGTATACTAAGGTTTTGCAGGGCAAGAGACTTTCTGATCAGGAGCTAGCAAGATTGCAATCATATATGCTTTACAGCCTTTTTGAAATATGCAATGACCTTAATCTACCATTCCAGATCATGCTTGGAGTTGATAGAAAAATACATCAAAAGCTTGAATGGGATGGATTCTCTACTGATTTAGGCATGTTAATGACGTTCCGTGATGCTCTTAATAAATTTCCCAATGTTAAATTTATTTTCAGCATATTAAATACTGTCCTTACTCATGAATTAGCTATATATGCAAAAACATTTGCTAATTGCTATGCTGCAGGGCATTGGTGGTATACCTTCTATCCAGGTATTATAAAAAGGATGATCATTGAAAGAGTTCAAGCAGTCCCATATCCTAAGCTTATAGGATGGTATTCTGATAGCTATTACGTTGAATGGACGATAGCTAAAATAAAGCTCTATATTAGATCTCTTGCCGTTGCTCTTGCAGAATTGGTTGAAGAAGGCTATATGGACGAAAATATGGCTCTAAAAGTTGCTAAGGCTATGCTTTGGGACAATAATATTGAAATTTTTTCCTTGAAGATTTAATACCCGGGCTTGATACTATTTTTAAGTAAAACAAATTATCTATTAGAAATCACAAGCTGGTCAGCTTGTGTTACTTAATATTTATGCTTGATGCTAATTTTGAGTAAAACATACTGACCAGATTGTTATTATAAAAATCACAAGCAAGACAGCTTGTGTTACTTAATATTTATGCTTGATGCTAATTTTGAGTAAAACATACTGACCAGATTGTTATTATAAAAATCACAAGCAAGACA
>FWPV01010366.1_pt1 | contig 15303 bp, 11 predicted proteins | sample 2228371 | NCBI WGS metagenome assembly FWPV01 (sample SAMEA103939776, study PRJEB20133) | metagenome | reverse complement strand
GTTGGGAAAGCCCCGGGGGGCGGGGGGCAGGGGCGCTTGGGGGCGGAGGCCGGCGCCCCGCTGCGCCTCCAACTGGCGGCGCATGGCCGGCAACGTCAGCTTTTCCTCTTCCCGGAGGCGCTTGATTTCCAGGATGAGCTGGATGTCGGCCAGGCGGTAGAGGCGGTGCCGGGAACGGCGGCGGGTGGGGCGCAGAATCTTCCCCTGGGTCTCCCAGTAGCGCAGCACGTGGGGCTTGACCCCGGTAAGACGGCTCACCTCGCCGATGGAGTAGTACTGTTTTGGCGGGATGTCCTGGTCCACGCGCTGCCGCCGCCCCCCTGGCTATCTAAGCTCTGCGCCCAATTCCCGGGCCAGGGCCGCCACCAGTTTTTGGTGATGCCGGTCCACCGCCTCGTCAGTCAGGGTGCGGCGGGCATCCCGGTAGGTGAGGTGAAAGGCCAGGCTGCGCTTCCCCGCGGGAATCTGCTCCCCGGTATAAACATCAAAGAGGCGGGCCTCCTCCAGCCAGGGCTGGCCGAGGTGATAGAGGGCCTGGGTGACGGCGGCGGCGGGAACTTCCTGATCCACCACCAAGGCCACATCCCGATAGACCGCCGGATATTTGGGGAGGGGGGTATAAAGAGGGAAGGGTTGGGCCGCCGCGGCCAGGGCGGCCAGGTCCAACTGGAAGACGAACACCGGGCCCTCCAGGTCCAGGCGGTCGGTCACCGTCGGGGCCACTTCCCCCAAAAAGCCCAATTCCGTTTCCCCGGAAAAGGACCGGGCGCCGGAGCGCAGATACGGGGGCAGGTTCCCGGGGACAAAGGCGAGGTCGGGGGCGGCGAGACCGGCCAGGAGGGTTTCCACCACCCCCTTGAGGTCAAAGAAGTCCAGGGGGGCCTCCCCGGCCAGCCAGGAGGCCTCCGCCCGCAGGCCGTACATGACGCCGGCCACCTGGGTGGTCTCCCGGGGCAGTTCCTGTCCGGGCTCGGGGTGGAAGCTGGGGGCGATCTCAAAGAGGCGGATGCTCGGGGCCTGGCGTTGCACGTTTTTCTTGACGGCCTCCAGAAGCCCCGGCAGCAGAGAGGTGCGCATCAGGGCCTGCTCCTCGCTCAGGGGGTTGGCCAGGCGCAGGGGCAGGGCTTCTTCCTCCAGGAGGCTGAACAACCGGTCGGATTGGAAGGAGTAGGTGACCGCCTCGGAAAACCCCAGGCCCACCAGGAGCCGGCGCACCTCATGGCGCACCCGGACGGCGGCCGGCGCCGGGGGGACGGCCGCCGCCGCGCCCGGCAGGGTCACCGGGATATTGTCATAGCCCCCCAGGCGGGCCACTTCCTCGATGAGGTCGATTTCCCGCTCCAGATCGCCCCGGTGGGAAGGGACCTGGACCACCAGGTTTTCCCCGTCCAGGGCCAAGGCCGGCAGGTGTAGGGCCGACAGAAGCTCTTGCACCTGCTCCTGGGTCAAGGCGGTCCCCAGGATGCGATTGGTGCGGGAGAGGCGCAGATTCAGGCGGGGACGGGGCACCGGCGTGGGATACTCGTCCAGCCGCCCGGCCAGCACCCGGCCGCCGCCCAGTTGGGCCATGAGTTGGGCGGCCCGCTCCAGGGCCCGGATGACGCCGTCCGGGTCCACCCCCCGCTCGAAGCGGTAGGAGGCCTCGGTGTTGAGCCCCAGGCGCTTGCTGGTGCGCCGGATGGTGGGCGGGTTGAAGTAGGCGCTCTCGAGGAGCACCCGCCGGGTGTCGGCGGTGACTTCGGAGAAGAGGCCGCCCATGACGCCGGCCAGGGCCACCGGTTTGTCCCGGTCGCAGATCAGCAGGGTGTCCGGAGTCAGCTGCCGCTCCTGGCCGTCCAGGGTGGTGAACGTCTGTTCCCCGGGTTTGGGGAGGCGCACCACGATCTCGCCGCCGGCCAGGCGGTCAAAGTCGAAGGCGTGCAGCGGCTGGCCCAGCTCCAGGAGCACATAGTTGGTGACGTCCACCAGGTTGTTGATGGCCCGGAGGCCCGCGGCCCCCAGGCGGCGGCGCAGCCAGAAGGGGGAGGGGGCCACCGTCAGGCCGTCCAGGAGACGGGCGGCGTAGCGGGGGCAATGGAGCGGGTCCAGGATGGTGACCCGGGTCAAAGCCGCGGCGCGTTCCGGGGCCTCGGGGAAGTCGATGTCGGGATGCCGCAGCGGCAGCCGCAGGAGGGCGGCCACCTCCCGGGCCAGCCCCAGGACGCTCAGGCAGTCGGGACGGTTGGGGGTGACGGCCACCTCCAGGACCACATCGGTCAGGCCCAAGGCCTCGGCCAGGTCGTGGCCCAGGGGCAGGTCCTGGGGGAGGTCCATGAGGGTGGTATGGTCGTCGGAGAGGCCCAGTTCGTCTTCGGCCAGGAGCATGCCCTCGGAAAGCACCCCCCGGAGCTTCACCGCCTTGAGCTCCCGCTGGCCGCTCAGCACCGCGCCCGGCGGAGCGAAGGGATAAAGCCGGCCGGCTTCCACGTTGGGGGCGCCGCACACCACCCGATAGGTGCGCCGCCCGTCCTCCACTTCGGTCACCACCAAGCGGTCGGCCTGGGGATGGGGCTCCACCTTCAGGACTCTGCCCACCACCACCCCGGAAAAATCCGGGGTGAGGGTCTCCATGGCCTCCACTTCGAAGCCGGCCATGGTGAGCCGCTCGGCCAGGACCTCCGGGGAGACCGCCACATCCACAAAATCTCTGAGCCAGTTAAGAGACAGACGCATAGCCGTAAATGTACTCCCAGCCGCCGGAAAACTCAAGTGTTTCGTCGGGATAGGAAGATGTTCAGGGGGGTGGGAAAGCTACCCCCCACCTCCCCTCCCCAACTTTTCTAAAACCCCTTTCAAAACCGCTTTTCTGTCCCCCTGAGCGCAGCGAAGGGTCTCAAGTAATTGAAAATACGAGATGCTTCGCTTCGCTCAGCATGACAATTTGATAAGATTTAGGGTTTTGAAATAGGTTCTAGGCAAAGGTGCGGTCCAGGGTGCGGTATTGGATGGCTTCGGCCACGTGGGTCGGGCCGATGGCCTCCTCGCATTCGACGTCGGCGATGGTGCGGGCGATTTTCAGGATGCGGGTGTAGGCCCGGGCGGAGAGGGCCAGGCGTTCCATGGCCCGTTCCAGAAGGCGCTTGCTGTCCTCCCCCAGGGCGCAGTGCTCCTTGAGGAGGCGGGGGGTCATCTGGGCGTTGGCAAAGACCCGGGAGTGAGCGAAGCGCCGGGCCTGGCGGTCCCGGGCGGCCAGCACCCGGGTCCGGAGCTCCCGGGAACCGCCGCCATCCGGGCCAGCGGCCAGTTCCTGAAAGGGCACCGCCGGGACCTGGACCTGAAGGTCCAGGCGGTCCAGCAGGGGGCCGGAGATGCGGTTCCGGTACGTGTTGATCTGGGCCGGCGAGCAGGTGCAGGGCCGCCGGGGATCGCCGAAAAAGCCGCAGGGACAGGGGTTCATGGCGGCCACCAGCATGAAGCGGGCCGGGTAGGTGAGGGAGGTGGCGGCCCGGGACAGGGTCACCCGGCCGTCCTCCAGGGGTTGGCGCAGCACCTCCAGGGTGGCCCGCTTGAACTCCGGCAGCTCGTCCAGGAAGAGGACGCCGTGGTGGGCCAGAGAGACTTCCCCGGGCCGGGGAGTGGTGCCGCCGCCGATGAGCCCGGCGTCGGAAATGGTATGGTGCGGAGCCCGGAAGGGGCGGCGGGTGAGGAGGGGCCTCCCGGGGGGCAGGAGGCCCATAATGCTGTAAATCTTGGAGGTTTCCAGGGCCTCCTCAAAGGTCAGGGGCGGCAGGATGGAGGGGAGCCGCTGGGCCAGCATGGTCTTGCCGGCGCCCGGCGGCCCCACCATGAGGACATTGTGGCCCCCGGCGGCCGCCAGCAGCAGGGCCCGTTTCACCGGCTCCTGGCCCCGCACCTCCTTGAAGTCCAGCTCCTCGGCCGGGTCCCAGGCCAGGCATTCGGGGGCGGCGGGGGGCGCCGCCGTCAGCTCTTCCCGGCCGGCCAGGAATTCCACGGTTTGGGCCAGGGTGGCCGCAGGGTAAATTTCCAGCCCCTGCACCACCCCGGCCTCCCGGGCGTTGTCCCGGGGGAGGATGAGGGCCAGTCCGGCAGCCCGGGTGGCCAGGGCCATGGAGAGCACGCCCCGGGTGGGTTTGAGGCCGCCGTCCAGGGAGAGTTCGCCGAACAGGAGAAATTTTTCCAGGCGCTCCGGCGGGATGATGCCCTGGGCCGCCAGGAGGGCCACGGCCACCGGCAGGTCGAAGCCGGTGCCTTCCTTGCGCACGTCGGCGGGGGCCAGATTGATGGTGATGCGGTTGGCGGGAAACTTATAGCCGGAATTCTTCAGGGCCGCCCGCACCCGGTCCCGGGACTCCTTCACCGCGGCCTCCGGCAGGCCCACCACGCTGAAGACCGGCAGCCCGGGCGCCAGGTCCACCTCCACCACGACGATGTAGGCGTCCACGCCCTTCAAGGCGCCGCTTTGCACCTTGGCCAACATGCACTCACCGCTGGCAGACGGCCAAAGGAAGCGGCAACCGGCTTCCGCGCCTGAACCGAATCGCCAGCAACCTCCCCTCCCCAGGTGGAATCATGCCCGAACCGTGGCGCCGGCCGCTGCGGGCAGGGCGCGCCCTTTCCCTCTCATACCAGATAAGGGCCGTCAGGTGAAGGAGGGGAGGTGATTTTTTGCGCCGGCGCCCAATCTGGTGCGGGGGTGGGCAAGGCGACGGCAGCCCCGGCCAGGAGGTCTGAAACTCCGGCGAGGTCCCGAGGAGAGAACCGGGCGGCGGACTGGGGACGCGGCCTCCGGTCGCGGGCGCCTCCACCGGCAGGGGCCGGGGCAGCCCTGCCGGGCGGCGGCGGGAAGCAAAAGCACTTGCCAAGCCCCGTCGCGTGCGGGTAAAATGAGCCCAGTGCCGGAGTGGTGGAATGGGTAGACGCAGGGGACTCAAAATCCCCCGGGCTTCGGGCCTGTGCGAGTTCGAGTCTCGCCTCCGGCACCAGCGATGTCAGCCAGTTACGGGCTCAGGCTGCTGGGCCTGGGCCGCTTCCCCCCGCCGTCAAACTCTTTCCCGCTGCAGTCCGCCCCGGGGGCTTGCCTCGTCTGCCAGTTTCCGGCGGGGCGCCGCCTACTTTCCGGCCCCTTGCATGGCCTGGACGATCTCTTGGCTGAGTTTGGCCAGGGCCCGGCTCTGGGCCGCCACCACCGCGGCATAATCCCCGCCCGTCACCGGCTCACTGATATCGGACCGCTGCATTTTGAAGAGCTTTTTTTCCGGGCCCGCCAGGACGCTCCAGCGCGCCATCAGCCAGGCGGCCTCGCCCAGCCGGCCATCCAGGCGGATGACATCCACCACCACTTGGTAGTCCAGGGTCACGGAGGTGCGCCAGGGGTAGAGGAAAATCCGGTCCGTTCCCAGGAGGCCGCCGATGTTTTCGGCCAGGACGTTGCTCACGTTGTTCTTGAAGGAGCCGGCCCAGCGGTCGTACTCGGCTTTGACCAGCCGATGGTCGCCGGTGCGGGTGACGATCCGGGATTCGTCGAGGTAGTCCGCCAGACGGACGGGGCCGATGCCGATCACCGCGTTCTGAGCCGGTTTTGTTCTCCTGGAGAGCCCCTGATCCTCCGGTATCGGACTCAAAGCATAAAAACGGGGCGCCGGACTCCGGCCCAAACAGCCCCCCACCAAAAGGGCCGCGATGGTCAGGAGAACCGGCAGGCTGCGGGCAACTGTCTTCGCTCTCATCTTATTCCCCTCCCGGGCTCTTCCGGTCAGGAGCTTTCCTGCCCCGAATCAGGCTGGCGGGGTGCTGCTCCAGGTAATCGGTCAACTCCCGGATGGATCGGCTCATGGCGGCCAGCTCCTTCAAGGTGTTCTCCAATTCCACTACCAGCGGCGCCTCCGGGGAAAGGACTCCCCTGGCGTCGGCCATGGTTCTGTTCAAACCGGTGGCCAGCTCTGCCACCTTGCCGTCGGCCTCCCGGGCCACCTTGCCGATGTCCCTGACGGTCTTTTTCAGGTCGCCGGCCAGGGGGTCCACCTGGCGCTCCACCCTGTTGATGAGCTTGCGGGCATCCTGGAGGGTGTCTTTTGCGGCCCTGAGGCTGGCGGTCAGGTCCGGACTGCTCACCAGCCGGTCCACCGAGGCCAGGACCGATAACAGATGCTTTTCTATCCCCTTGAGATCCAGGTCCCCAAAGGCCCTGGCCAGTCGTTCACCGGTGGACGGGATGGTGGGAATCTCGATATACCCCGGAATAAAGCCCTTCAGAGAAACCGGAGTGCTGGGATGAAAATCAACCTCGATGAGCAACTGCCCGGTGATAAAACTCTGCATGGTCAGTTGGGCCCGCATACCCCTGTCGATGAGCTGGGTTATATTTTTTCGGGGGTCTCTGGCTATCTTCCGGTCTTCTGCCCGCACCGTGAATTTATCCGGCTCAAATTCGATGAAAACGGGGATTTGGTGTTGCAGCTTGGCGGGGTCCACTTGGAGGATTATGCCGGTCACCGAGCCGATTTGCACCCCCTGAAACAACACCGGCGCCCCCACATTCAACCCCTTGACGGATTCGTCAAAGAACATGACGCACTTCACCGTTTTCTTGAAGAACTTGCCGGAGCCGAAGATCACCAGGCTGGCGGCCATGAGGATCACTGCCAGGACCACGAAGCCGCCGATCATCATGCGGTTTGCTTGCTTCGCCATAGGGGTTCGTCCTCTGGGTTAAGATTGCTCGCCCCGGGTCAAAAACTGGCGCAAAATGGGGTCCCGGGTCTCGGCCAGAAGCTGACTGGGGTTGCCCGTGGCCGTCATGGTCCGCTTGGAGACGTCCAGAAAGACGGAATTGGTGCCGATGGCAAAGATGCTGGCCAACTCGTGGGTCACCACCACCATGGTGGTGCCCAGGCTCTCCCGGAGCTCCAGGATCAGGTCATCCAGACGGCGGGCGCTCACCGGGTCCAAGCCGGCGGAAGGCTCGTCGAAAAACAGGATCTCCGGGTCCAGGGCCATGGCCCGGGCGATGCCGGCCCGCTTTTGCATGCCGCCGCTGATCTCCGAGGGGTAAAACTCTTCAAAGCCCGCCAGGCCCACCAGGGCCAGTTTCAGTTTGACCACTTCGCGGACTTGGGCCGGGCTCAGATTGGTGTAGGTCTCCAGGGGCAGGGCGATGTTCTCGGCCAGGGTCAGGGAGCTCCACAGCGCGCCGCTCTGATACATCACCCCGGCCCGGCGGATGATGCGGTTCCGGGTCTCCTGGTCGGCCCCCCAGAAATCCTCCTGCCCATAAAAGACCTTGCCCCTGGCCGGGGCCTTGAGGCCGATCAAGATGGTCATCAGGGTGCTCTTGCCGCAGCCGCTGCCCCCCATGACGATGAAGATGTCCCCCCGGTTGATGGTGAAGGTCAGGTCCCGCATGAGGACAAAATCGCCATAGGCCATGGTGAGATTCTGCACCGTGAGGTGGGGTTCTGTTGCCGTCATTTCACCCAGTCCTGAGAAGCCAGGGCCGCAATGCAATCATCCCCTCATATCCCCAAGAAGTTGCACAGCACGGTGATCACCGCGGTGGAGACGATGATGCCGACGATGGCGGTGACCACCGCGGAGGTGGCCGCCTCGCCCACCGCCGAGGCGCTGCGGCCGCACTGCATGCCCCGCATGCAGCCGGCCAAGGCCACGATGAGGCCGAAAACGGTGCCGGAGAACAGGCCGATGCCCAGATTCCACAGGCCCACCGCCTTGGCGGTTTCGTTATAGTATTCAAGAAAGCCGATATCCAGCATCCCCACCCCCACCACCATGCCGCCCAGGATGCCCATGACGTTGGCGTATAGGCACAGGAGCGGCATCATCAGGGCCAGGGCCAGCATGCGGGGCAGCACCAGGAACTCCATGGGGGAGATGCCGGTGGTCCTTAGGGCGTCGATCTCCTGGTTCACCTGCATGGTCCCCAGCTGGGCGGCAAAGGCCCCGCCGGTGCGGCCGGCCATGACGATGCCGGTCATGATGGCCGCCATCAGGCGCACCATGGCGATGCCCACCAGGTCGGCCACGTAAATCTGGGCCCCGAAGAGCTTCAGCTGGATGGCGCCGATGAACGCCAGGATGAGACCCACCAGGAAACAGATGAGGGAGACGATGGGCAGGGCCTGGACCCCCACGGCCTGCATGATCAGCCACAAATCGGAGCGGCGGTAGCGGGCCTGGCCGCGCAGCAGCCGAAACACGGCAACGACCGCCTCGCCGATGAAGGCCAGGAGGTCCCCGGCGGAGCGGAAGAAATTGACGGTTTCGTTGCCCACAAAGGCGAGGAACGACGCCTGCTCTTCGGCCTGGCGGGCATCCTTTTTTTCCGGCACCGCCAGAGCCAGCTCCAGGATCCTCCTGGCCCCGGGGGGCAGGCCCTCCCGGTCCAGGCGGAGGTGTCGCCGGGAGCAGCAGGCGTCCACATTCAGCAGGAAGGTCAGGAGGCCGCTGTCCCAGGCAGCCAGCTGCCGGGTGTCGAAGGCCAGGGTGCGCACCCCGGGCCGGCTTTCCAGGGCTTGCTGCACCTTGTCGGCCCCGGGCAACTCGCCGCCCAGCTTCCAGTCCCCGGTCAGCACCACCGTCAGGGTGTCGGCCGAAGGTTGCTCCAGGCTCAGCTCACCCCGGGCGGTCATAGGTTTTTCTCCAGGTCAGCTCTCTGGCTGACGGTCGCGGGGCATCAGCCCCTCTCAGGGGTGGCGCGACGCAGGGTATCAGGAATGGATTTGAGATGCACGTCTCCTTGGGGAGAGGAAATTCCCATGGAAAAGGTGGGGGGGGGCAGGGGAGCTGCACCGAGCCCGGCTGCTAGGGCTGCGGGCCGGGGCGCAGAGGGCTGGGGCCCGTTTGGCTCGCTGTTGGCAGCAGCAGGCGCTTCAGTTCCGCCGTCTCATAGATGACGTTCTGGCCTTCCAGGCGCACCTGCCCCTGGACCACATAGTTGAGCACCCGGGGCTGCCATTCATGTTCCATCCGGTTCACCCGGGCCGCCAGGGTTTCCGGGGTATCCCCCGGCTCGATGGGCACGGGCCGGGCGAAGAACACCGGGCCGTGGTCGTAAACTTCATCCACAAAATGCATGGTGACCGCACTGTGGGTGATTTCTCCCCGGCGGTAAGCCGCCAGGACCGCTTCGTGCACCCGCAGTCCGTAAAACTTCGCCCCCCCGAAGCGGGGCAGGGGGCCCGGATGGATGTTGATGGTGCGCGCCGGGTCCAGACCCTGGACCAGCTTCAGCCAGCCGGAGAGCATGACATAATCGGCGTTGAAATACCGGGCGAAATTCCGGTACCCCGGGGCTCGATAGGGACCGGCCCAATAGGCGGCGGGAACCCCGAGAGCTTCGGCTTTCCGCCAGACGCCCCCGTCAAAGTGATTGGTGACCACGCCGCAAATCCAGGCGTCCAGAAGGGGGGGCGAACTTCGGGACGCCCTGACCAGGCCGGCGAAGCCGCTGCCGCCGCCGCTCTTGGTCCCGGAGGCAAACACCAGGATATTGGGCTTGATTCTTGCCAAAAAGCAACCCTTGCGTCACAGGTCGGCCGGCAGCGCCTCCCGCCGGCACCGCCAGGCGGAGGGCGACCCGGAATGGCGCCGTTTCCTCAGGCCCGGCCTCCCACTTTGGAGGGGCAGCCCATCCGGCCTTTCCTGTTGCCGGACGGGGAGGCGTGGCTGGGGAAGAGGTGGCCGGAGTTGGGCAAGGAGCCTTCTTGCCGGCTCACATCCCCCGGCGGCGAAGCGCCGGGTTGGCCCCCGGCCTTGGCAGATTGTTCGGAAAAGGGCAAAGGATTCTTGTCCGGGTGCGATGCTGCCCTGATGGTTGGGGTGAGCGACGGGATTTGAACCCGCGGCCTCCGGGGCCACAACCCGGTGCTCTCACCAGCTGAGCTACGCCCACCGCATGGCTACACTGTACCACAAACTGCACGCCCAGGGAAGTTTCCCAGATTTGCCCGGCTTTGGCAAGGGAAACTTCACGGCTGGGCGTCCCCTGTGGTCTCGGCCCTTTACAACCCCGGGGAAAGGCCATAATTTTAAGGTAAGGCGGCCCAAAGATTTATTCCGGCCGGGGGCGGCCGTGAGTGCCTCCAGAGTCCTTTCTCACCGCCCTTCTCACCATGCCCAGGCTGCCGCCGGGAGAGGCCCATGCAAGAAGCTCGATTCTACGAAGCGCGGGAAGAACAGAAAGTGCAATGCCACCTGTGCGCCCATGAGTGCAAGATCGACCCCGGGAAGCGGGGCTTGTGCCATGTGCGGGAAAACCAGGAGGGGAAGCTTTACAGCCTGGTGTACGGCCGGGTGGTGGCCGAGAACCTGGACCCCATCGAGAAAAAGCCGCTCTTTCATTTCCTGCCGGGATCCCGTTCCTACTCCATTGCCACCGTGGGCTGCAACTTCATGTGCCTGCATTGCCAGAATTACGACATTTCCCAATACCCCCGGGCCCACGGCGGCCGGATCATCGGCGAGTTCCGCACCCCGGAGCAGATCGTGGCCTCCGCCCAGGCCAACCGGGCCGCCAGCATTTCCTACACCTATGTGGAACCCACCATTTTCATGGAGTTCGCCCAGGACATCGGCAAGCTGGCCCACGAACGGGGCATCCGCAACGTCTTCGTCTCCAACGGCTTCATGACCCCCGCCTCGGCCGATGCCCTGGCGGCCTTCGTGGATGCGGACAACGTGGACCTGAAAAGCTTCTCCGACGACTTCTACCGCAAGGTCTGCAAGGCCCGCCTGAAGCCCGTCCTGGACACCATCGTGCGTCTGAAGGAAAAGGGGGTGTGGCTGGAGGTCACCACCCTGGTGATTCCCGGTCTGAACGACTCGGAGCAGGAGCTCACCGAGATCGCCCGCTTCATCAAGGGGGTGGACCCGGGCATCCCCTGGCATGTCAGCGCCTTTTACCCCACCCACCAGATGCTGGATCGCCCCCGGACCCCGGCCAGCACCCTGCTCAAGGCCCGGGAAATCGGCCTGGCCCAGGGCCTGCGTTACGTCTATACCGGCAACATCCCCGGCCAGGGGGGGGAGGATACCGCCTGTTATCAGTGCGGCGAAACCCTGATCCAGCGGTGGGGCTACCAGATCCGGGGCTTTATCCTGAAAGACGGCCGCTGCCCCAAATGTCAAGCAGAGATCGACGGCATCTGGAAATAGCGGGAACCCGGGCAGGCTGCTCCTCCGGAGGAGCCCGGGATTGAGCCGGAGAGCCGCAGTGACCCAGGCAGCTTGCGAACGGCACCATCGGCGGGCGGGGCCAAGGAAACTCCCGGTTCGCCTCCTGCTGCTGGGCGGGGGGCTTTGGTTTTTGCTGGCGGTCCTGCCAGGACCGACCCCGGGTTGGGCGGTGCTGCGGGATGGCGAATTCATCCGGAACAACGCCCGGCCCTACGTGGCCCAGGCTCAGGCCACCCTGAAAGAATATGAACAAAAGCTGCGGGAGGGCACGGGGGACCGGCAGCACCTCCTGCTGGAGCTGGCCCGGGTCTGCTGCACCTTGGGGGAGCTGGCAGAGGACCGCCAGAGGCTGGCCTATTATGAACAGGGGACCCGGTACGCCCGGCGGCTGCTGCAAGAGTGGCCCGGCAGCGTGGGCGGCCGCTACTGGTTGGCCCTCAATCTTGCCGGCGAGGCCGAAGTGGGGGGCGGTGGACGGGCTTTGCGGCTGCTGCCCGAGATCGTGGAGCTGCTGGAGCAGGTCAGCGCGCACGATCCGGCCTATGACCAGGCCGGGGCGCACCGGGCTCTGGGGAGCATCTATGGTGAGGCCCCGGCCTGGCCGCTCTCGGTGGGCGACCTCGGGAAAGCCCTGCACCATCTCACCCTGGCGGTGCAGCTTGCCCCGGAGAACAGCACCAACCGGCTCTTTTTGGGTTACATCCTGCTGCAACTGGGCCGAATCGAACCGGCCCGGGAGGAACTGACCCGGGTCTTCCAGGCCACCCAACACTCCTTCTGGCCTTTGGGGGTGGAGCACGACCGGCGGGAGGCCAAGCGCCTGCTGGCGACTCTCCCCCAGGCGGACAAGCGCGGCGGGTAGAGGGGCCTCAGCGGCCCCGGTGCGGGAAAAGCCGGAAGCAGCGGCTCCCGGAGAGGACCGCCGGGGGGCTTCGGCCTTCCCGGGTGGTGCCGGTCCTCCCTTGATTCAGGGCGGGAAGGGACCAGGGGGCGATGCAGGAAGGGGGGGCGGTCGGTCAGCCCGCAGCCCGTCGGTCCAGTTCCCGGGCCAGGCGGATGACCGCCTCCCGAAGGCCCAGGGTGATGGCCTCATAGTCCGGGGCCCCGGGTTTCAGGGCCTGGCCGATCTCCTGCAGTTCCCCGGCGGTCAACGCCCGGCCGAAAATGATGCGGATGGGCTGCGGCCGGGGCCACCGGGCGTGGGCCGGCCAGGCTTGAAAGGAGTTCTGGATGAAGACCGGCACCAGGCTCAGGTCCAATTCTTTGGCCAGGACGGCCACCCCTTTCTTAAAGGTGCGCAGCTGACCGCTGAGGCTGCGGGCCCCTTCGGGAAAGATGCACAGGACCCCACCCCGGCGAAGGACCAAGGCGGCGGCCTGCATGGCCTCCACCAGGTGACGGGCGGAATTCACCGGAATGATTCTCATCAGGCGCACCAGGTGGCGGATCACGGGCTGGTCAAAATATTTGCTGTAGCCCATAAAGAACAGATGCGGCTGCACGCGACGCGGCACCGCGGCGAAGAGGAGGAAGCCGTCCAGGTAGCTGGCGTGGTTGGGGCACAGAACGTAGCCGGCCTGCCCCAGGTTTTCGGCGCCAAAGACCTTGAGGTGAAAGAAAAGCTTTGAGATGGCGCCCAGAGCCAGGGAGCAGCCCAGGGTGAACAGCCGCCCGGCAAGGCCGGTGTCCAGGCTGATTCTGTCTTGCAGGGCGGCGGGGGGTTCGGCCAGCAGGATTTCCTTCCAGGACCTGGCCTTGTCCTCCGGCTGGAGGAATTCCGGGTGCTTGCCCTCGATGAAGCGGATGAGCTCCGCCACCGTGAAAATGCCGGCGAACTCCTCTTCCCGGAGAGTGAGGGCGAAGCGTTCCTCCAGCGCGGCGGCCAGCTCCACGAGGGCCAGGGAATCAAGGCCCAGATCCAGCTCCAGGTGGTCGTCCAGGGCGATGAGCCGGGAGCCCACCTGTTGGCTCAGGACCGCGAGCACCGCTTCCCCCACTTCGGAGAGCGCTTCCTGCCAGGCCGGCCTTTTCTGCTCATACCGCCGGCCTGCCCGCTGCCAGTACAGGGCTTCGGCCTCCTGCCGCCGGACCTTCCCCAAACGGGTCTTGGGCAGTTCCTGGTTGACCAGCACGAAGTCCCGCACCCGCTTATACGGCTCCAACTGCTTGGAGTAATATTCCAGGTGCCACTTGATTTCCCCGGAGATGTCGGTCTCCCCGGTTTTCCGGAAGTGGTCGAAGTCCGGCACCACCACGGCCACCAGTTTCTCTTCCCTGGAGTCCGGCATCACGTAGATTTCTTTGATGGTGGGGGCCTGCAGATAATGTCGGGCCACTTCCTCCACGGAGATGTTTTTCCCGGAGCGCAACACGAGAAGATCTTTCAGCCTGCCGGTGACGAAGAGATAGCCATCCTCATCCAGATGCCCCAGGTCGCCGGTGTAAAACCAACCGTCCCGCAGGGCTTCCCGGGTGGCGGCCTCGTTCCGGTAGTACCCCGGGGTGACGTTATCGCCCCGGACGAGGATCTCCCCCCGGCCCTCGGGGTCAGGGTCCCGGATCATCACCGCCACCCCGGGCAGCGGTTTCCCCACGGAGCCGGTTTTGGGGGCCTCCGGGGGATTGAGGCTGACCACCGGCGCAGTTTCGGTGAGGCCGTAGCCCTCCAGCACCACAAACCCCAGCCGGTGCAGCCGGAGTTGCAGGTCAACCGGCAGTTTGGCGCCGCCGCTGACAAAAAACCGGAACTGGGGCCCCAGGGCGGCCCGGATTTTCTGCTGGAGCGGCCGGGCCGGGTTCAGTCCCAGGACCGGCTCCAGCCGCGCGCCCAGGGCCAGGAGGCCGGTGAGGGCCGCCCCCGCCCCCAGGGGCAGCCTGGCCAGGCGGTTTTGGATGCCTTGGCAGAAATGCTCCAGCACCTGGGGAGTCACCGGCAAGATGGTCACCTCTTGCTCCCGGATGCAACGCAGCACCAGGTCGGGTTTCAGGGAATGGAGAAAAGTGATGCGGGCCCGGCCGAGCAGCGGCACAATCAGGGTGGCCATGAAGGGAAAGGCATGGAAGAGGGGCAGCACGGCCAGAAAATTGTCCTCCGGCCGGATGGCGCCCAGACGCTGGATGCTCAGGAAGTTGGCCGAGAAATTCTTATGGGTGAGCATCACCCCTTTGGGAGGCCCGGTGGTGCCGGAGGTATAGATGATGGAGGCCAGGTCTTCGGCCTTCAGGGCAGGAAAGCTTACGTCCGGGGCCGGCGCCGCCAGGAACTCGGCAAAGTCCTGGGCCGGCGGCGGGGCCGGGCCGGGGCCGAGGTGGACAATCCGCTGCAGAAAAGGCAGGCGGGGAAGGTCCCCCAGCGGCCCCGGGCCGGAGACAAACAGGACCCGGGCCTGGGTTTGCTCCAGCATATATTCCACCTGCCCCGGAGGCGACTGGAGGTCCAGGGGCACGGCCACCGCCCCGGCCAGCAGCAGGCCGAAGTAACACATGGGCCACTCCGGGCGGTTGTCCGCCATGAGGGCCACCCGGTCGCCTTTGCGGACCCCCAGCTTGACCAGTCCGCCGGCCACCCGCCGGCAGGCCTGGAAAAGCTCGGCATAGGTATAGTGCCGGACCGCCTCCTCTTCCCGGTACAGGAGGCATACCGTATCGGGATACTCCTGGACCATCCGCTCCAGCTGCTGAGTCAGAGGAAGTTCCATGGGACTGCCCTGCCTGATACGCCTCCGGCTGTCGCCCGGCCAAACGTCCCGGCCCGCCCGCCGCCGGGTTTGCCAGGTCTCAGGCCCATTGGGGAGTGGGCGAGCCCGGACCTGAGGAGTAAGTGCTGGGATTGTATCAGGCCCCCCCGGTCTTTTCCAGTATTCCGCCCGGCTTGGCAAGAGCCGCACCGGCGGGGGCCGGGAGCGGCCGCCACCCGCGGGGCGCCCCAGGTTTGACGGGAGGTGTGGGGGGGATCGCCTCCCCCCCCGGCAGGCCCGGCCCCTTGCTTCCCCTGCGGGGGTGGTTATCTTGCAAACACCGGCGCCGCGGCAGGCGAGGTGCCAGGCTACCGGTGCCGCGGCGCCCCGCCCGGCCTGCCGGCGCACACTGCGCTCCGCCGGCCCCTGCACAGGC
>FWPV01007291.1_pt1 | contig 15304 bp, 16 predicted proteins | sample 2228371 | NCBI WGS metagenome assembly FWPV01 (sample SAMEA103939776, study PRJEB20133) | metagenome | reverse complement strand
CGGCCTGGAGCAGGACAAGATCGTTGCCGAATACAAAGAGGTGATGGCCGAGATCGACGACCTGCTGGACATCCTGGCCAAGCCCGAGCGCGTGTCCACCATCATCGGCGACGAGCTGGCCGACATTCGCAAGGAGTTCGGCCAGACCAAACTGGGCGCGCGCCGCAGCCAAATCGAGCACAGCGCACAAGACCTCAGCACCGAAGACCTGATCACGCCCACCGACATGGTGGTCACGCTCTCGCATTCGGGCTACATCAAGAGCCAACCCTTGAGCGAATACCGCGCGCAAAAGCGCGGCGGGCGCGGCAAACAGGCCACAGCCACCAAAGAAGACGACTGGATCGACCAGCTCTTCATCGCCAACACGCACGACTACATCCTGTGCTTCTCCAACCGGGGCCGCTTGTACTGGCTCAAGGTGTGGGAAGTGCCCTCGGGTTCGCGCGGCTCGCGCGGCCGCCCCATCGTCAACATGTTCCCGCTGCAAGAGGGCGAGAAGATAAACGTGGTGCTGCCGCTGACCGGCGAGAACCGCAGCTTCCCCGCCACGCACTACGTGTTCATGGCCACCTCCATGGGCACGGTGAAGAAGACGGCGCTGGACGAATTCAGCAACCCGCGCAAGGCCGGCATCATCGCCGTCGACCTGGACGAAGGCGACTTCCTGATCGGCGCCGCCTTGACCGACGGACAGCACGACGTGATGCTGTTCAGCGACGGTGGCAAGGCCGTTCGTTTTGACGAAAACGACGTCCGCCCCATGGGCCGCAACGCACGCGGCGTCAAGGGCATGACCTTGGAGGATGGCCAAAGCGTGATCGCCATGCTGGTGGCCGAAGACGAACAACAAAGCGTGCTGACCGCCACCGTCAACGGCTACGGCAAACGCACGCCGATTGGCGAATACACCCGCCATGGCCGTGGCACCAAGGGCATGATCGCCATCCAGCAAAGCGAGCGCAACGGCAAGGTCGTGGCGGCGACGCTGGTGCATGCCGACGACGAAATCATGCTGATCACGGACAAGGGCGTGCTGGTGCGCACCCGTGTGAGCGAAATCCGCGAACTGGGCCGAGCGACCCAGGGCGTGACGCTGATTGCGCTGGACGACGGCGCCGAACTCAGCGGCTTGCAACGCATTGTGGAAAACGACGCCAACGTGCGCGACGACGCCACGCCCGAAGAGGGTGGCAGCGATGACGACGCCGCCACCCCGGAAGCCTGACATGACGCGCCCCTACAACTTCTCGGCCGGCCCGGCCGCCATGCCCGAGGAGGTGCTTCGCACCGCTGCCTCTGAAATGCTGGACTGGCACGGCAGCGGCATGGGCGTGATGGAGATGAGCCACCGAGGCAAGGAGTTCATCTCGATCTACGAGCAGGCCGAAGCCGACCTGCGGGAGCTGCTCGCCGTGCCGACGAACTACAAAGTCCTGTTCATGCAGGGCGGTGGCCTGGCCGAAAACGCCATCGTGCCGCTCAACCTCTCACGCGCCGGCACAGTGGACTTTGTGCTCACGGGCAGTTGGAGCCAGAAATCGGCCAAAGAAGCGCAGCGTTATTGCCAGGCGCATGTGGCCGCCAGCGCTCAGGACAGCCACTTCACCACGTTGCCCGATCCGGCCACCTGGCAACTGAGTGCCGACGCGAGCTACGTGCACCTGTGCAGCAACGAAACCATCCATGGCGTGGAATTCCACACCCTGCCCAACCTGAAGACGCTGGGCTGCGATGCGCCGCTGGTGATCGATTTTTCGTCACACGTGCTGTCGCGCCCGGTGGACTGGAGCCGCGTCGGCCTGGCCTTCGGCGGCGCGCAAAAGAACGTGGGCCCCGCCGGCGTGACCCTGGTGGTGGTGCGCGAAGACTTGTTGGGCCATGCCCTGCCCACCTGCCCCAGCGCGTTCGACTACCAGACCGTGGCCGACAACGCGTCCATGTACAACACCCCGCCCACATACGCCATCTACATGGCCGGCCTCACCTTCCAGTGGCTTAAACGCCAGGGCGGCGTGGCCGAGATGGAGCGCCGCAACATCGCCAAAGCCGAGCTGCTCTACGGTTTTCTCGATGCCTCGTCGTTCTACGTGAACAAGGTGGACAAGGCCTGCCGTTCGCGCATGAACGTGCCGTTTTTCCTGCGCGACGAAAGCCGCAACGAGGCCTTCCTGGCCGGCGCCAAAGCGCGCGGTCTGCTGCAACTCAAGGGCCACAAGTCGGTGGGCGGCATGCGCGCCAGCATTTACAACGCCATGCCCATCGAAGGTGTGCAGGCGCTGGTGAACTACCTGCGTGACTTCGAAAAAGAACAGGCCTGACCGAGACACCGCCATGAGCCAAACCCCTGTCCAGTCCGAAGCGCTGGGTGCGCTGCGCCTGCAAATCGACAGCATCGACAAGCAACTGCTGAGCCTGCTCAATCAGCGCGCCCACGTGGCCGAGCAGGTGGGAGAGATCAAGAAGGCCGAAGGCTCGCCCTTCTTTCGCCCCGACCGCGTGGCCCAGGTGATCGACAAGATCCAGAACGCCAACCAAGGCCCCTTGCTCAACCAGCACGTGGCCGCCATCTGGCGCGAAATCATGTCGGCCTGCCTGGCGCTGGAGGCGCCGCAGCGTGTGGCCGTGCTAGGCCCCGAGGGCACCTTCACCGAACAGGCCGCCATCGAATTTTTTGGCAGCGCGGCCAACCTGATTTACTGCGCCAACTTCGACGAAGTCTTCCACGCCACGGCGGCGGGCACCGCGCAGTACGGCGTGGTGGGCATGGAAAACTCCACCGAAGGTGTGGTGGCGCGTTCGCTGGACCTGTTTCTTCGCTCGCCGGTGCACGTGGTGGGCGAAGTCAGCCTGCTGATCCGCCACAACCTGCTGCGCCAGGTCAACAGCCTGGACGGCATTGAGGTGGTCATGGCCCATCCGCAAGCGCTGGCCCAGTGCCAGGGCTGGTTGTCGCAGCACCTGCCTCACGCCGAGCGGCGTGCGGTGTCGAGCAACGCCGAAGGTGCGCGTCTGGCCGCCACCAACCCCGCCTGGGCCGGTCTGGCCAGCGAACGCGCCGCTGCCCAGTTTGGGCTGCACATCGTGGCCCACGCCATCCAGGACGAGGCCTACAACCGCACCCGTTTTGCCATCATCTGCCTGCCGCAGACGCTGGCCATGCCACCTGCATCGGGCAAAGACTGCACCAGCTTGGTGGTGTCGGTGCCCAACCGACCCGGTGCCGTGCACGACCTGCTGGTGCCGCTCAAGAACAACGGCGTGTCCATGACCCGCTTCGAGTCGCGCCCGGCCAAATCGGGCCAGTGGGAGTATTACTTCTACATCGACATTGCCGGCCACCCGTCGCAGCCCAACGTGGCCGCAGCACTTGACGAGCTGAAGGGCCTGTGCGCCTTCTACAAGGTGCTGGGCGCCTACCCCGTGCAGGATTGACCCGATGTTTGAACAGCTGGGTCTGATCGGCTGTGGCCTCATGGGCGGCTCGTTCGCCCTGGCGCTCAAGCGGGCCGGATTGGTCAAGCAGGTCGTGGGCTACAGCAAGTCGCCCACCACCACCGCCAAAGCACGCCAGCTGGGCGTGATCGACGTGGAGGCACCGTCGGCCTTGCTGGCGGTGTCGGGCGCCGACATCGTGCTGGTGGCCGTGCCGGTGGCCGCCACCGAAGACACCTTCAAGGCCATACGCCACCTGCTCACACCCCAGACACTTCTGATGGACGTGGGCTCGACCAAAAGCGACGTGGTCGCGGCGGCCCAGCGCGTGCTGCGCGACCACTTGGCCGGCTTTGTGCCCGCCCACCCCATCACCGGCAAAGAAGTGGCTGGGGTGGAGCACGCGGACGTGGACCTCTACACCGGCCGCCAGGTTATCCTCACGCCCACCGAACACACCCAGCCGGCCCAGGCCGACCGCGCCGAACAGCTGTGGCGCGCCCTGGGGGCGCAGGTGTTGCGGATGAGCCCGCAGCAGCACGACGCCACCTACGCGGCAGTGAGCCACCTGCCGCACCTGCTCGCGTTCGCCTACATGAACGGGCTCACCGCCCAGGCCGAGGGCGCGCGCTTCCTCGGCATGGCGGGCCCCGGTTTCCGCGACTTCAGCCGCATCGCTGCGAGCGACCCCAGCGTCTGGCGCGACATCCTGCTGGCCAACCGCGACGAGGTGCTGGCACAAGGCCGGCATTTCCGCGCCGCGCTGGACGCGCTTGAACACGCGGTGAGCGAAGGGCGCGCAGACCTGCTGGTGCCCTTGATTGAAAAGGCACGCGCTGCGCGCGCACCCTGGCAATTGCCCAGCCCCAAAGCCGAAGACTGATGTACGACATACCGTTTCTCGACCTGCCGCCGCTGCAAGGCGCCGGTGGAACCGTGACCCTGCCAGGCTCCAAAAGCATTTCCAACCGCGTGCTGTTGCTGGCAGCCCTCAGCGAAGGCCGCACCGTCGTGCACGACCTGCTGGACTCCGACGACACCCGGGTGATGCTCGCCGCCTTGCGCACCCTGGGTTGTGGCGTCGAGCCGCAGGCCGACAGCACCCTGGCCATCACCGGTCTGGCGGGCGCCATGCCCCAGCGCAGTGCCGACCTCTTCCTGGGCAACGCAGGCACGGCCATGCGCCCATTGTGTGCCGCGCTGGCGCTGCTGGCGGCCCAACACGGGGGCCAGTTCGATCTGCGTGGCGTGCCGCGCATGCACGAGCGCCCCATTGGCGACCTGGTGGACGCGCTGCGCCAACTGGGCTGCCCGGTGAACTACCTGGGCAACACCGGCTACCCGCCTTTGCGCCTGGGCACTGGCCAACCCGCCACGCTGCAGCTCGACCAACCCATCCGAGTGCGCGGCGACGTGTCCAGCCAGTTCCTCACGGCGTTGCTGCTGGCGCTGCCGCTGGTGGCCACGCGCGACGTGGTGATCGACGTGGTGGGCGAATTGATCTCCAAGCCCTACATCGACATCACGCTCAAGCTGCTCGCGCAGTTTGGCGTGAACGTGAAACGGGACGGCTGGCAACGCTTCACCATCCCGGCCGGCAGCCGCTACCGCTCGCCCGGTCAAGTCTACGTGGAAGGCGACGCCTCCTCCGCCAGCTACTTCATCGCGCTGGGTGCCATCGCTGAGGGCCCCGGCGTCACCGTGCAAGGCGTGGGCCTGGCGTCCATCCAGGGCGACATCCGCTTTGTGGAAGCCGCGCAAGCCATGGGCGCACACATCACCGGCGGCCCCAACCACTTGGTGATCCAGCGCGGAGCGTGGCCCTTGAAGGCCATCGACCTCGATTGCAACCACATCCCCGACGCCGCCATGACCCTGGCCGTGATGGCGCTCTACGCCGATGGCCCGACCCGGCTGCGCAACATCGCCAGCTGGCGCGTCAAGGAAACCGACCGCATCGCCGCCATGGCCATCGAGCTGCGCAAGTTGGGCGCCACGGTGGAAGAAGGCGCGGACTTCATCCGCATTGAGCCGCTGGCGGCGGGTGGCTGGAAACCCGCGTCCATCCACACCTACGACGACCACCGTGTGGCCATGTGTTTCTCGCTGGCCACCTTCAACCCAGACCGGGTGCCGGTGCGCATCGAAGACCCCAAGTGCGTGGCCAAAACCTTCCCGGACTACTTCGAAACCTTGTTCGACGTGGTCACACCGGTGGCGCAGCACGTGCCGGTGATCTGCATCGACGGCCCCACCGCTTCAGGCAAAGGCACCCTGGGCGCCGCCGTGGCCAAAGCCCTGGGCTACCACCTCCTGGACTCGGGCGCACTCTACCGCCTGGTGGGCTTGGCCGCTGAACGCGCCGGCCTCTCCACGGCCAGCGAAGACCTCGTCCACCCCGAACACGGCACCCGCCTGGGCGCCCTGGCGCAGGCACTTCAGGTGCGTTTTGATGGCGACAGCATCTGGCTGGACGGCGACAACGTCACCGACGCCCTCCGGACCGAGGCCGCTGGCATGGCCGCATCGCGCGTGTCGGCCGTGCCGGCCGTGCGGCAGGCCTTGCTGGCCCTGCAACACGGTTTTGCCCGGCTGCCCGGCCTGGTGGCCGACGGCCGCGACATGGGCACGGTGATCTTCCCGCAGGCACCGCTCAAGGTCTTCCTCACCGCCAGCGCCGAGCAACGCGCCGACAGGCGCTATAAGCAGTTGATTTCCAAGGGAATTCCGGCTACACTCGACAGTCTTTTGGCAGACTTGAAGGCGCGCGACCTGCGAGACAGCACCCGCAAGGATGCGCCTCTCAAGCCCGCCGAAGATGCCAAGCTGCTGGACAACTCCAGCCTGAACGTCGAGCAATCGGTGGCACAGGTGTTGTCCTGGTGGCAAGGCACGCGGCCTTTCAACTTGTAAAAGCAAGGGCCTGCACCGGCCCAGACGGCCCCGCCGGGTATTCACACCGCCCACAGGCCCGATGGTTCATTCAACCAACCCGCGCATCCCGCGCATTTGTCAACGCTGCATCCGGTCACCCCGGCACCTCAAAAACGCTGGCCCGTCTGCAGATTAGGAAACCCCATGTCTGAATCTTTTGCCGCCCTGTTTGAAGAATCCCTCAAGCGCGCCGAAATGCGCTCCGGTGAGGTCATCACCGCCGAGGTGGTTCGCATCGAACACAGCCACGTGGTCGTCAACGCTGGCCTGAAGTCGGAAGCCTATGTTCCGCTCGCCGAGTTCAAGAACGACCAGGGCGAACTCGAAGTCCAAGTGGGCGACTTCGTGTCCGTGGCCATCGACTCCGTTGAAAACGGCTTCGGTGACACCCTGCTGAGCCGCGACAAGGCCAAGCGTCTGGCCTCGTGGATGGCCCTGGAAAAGGCCCTGGAATCCGGCGAGTTCGTCACCGGCACCACCTCCAGCAAGGTCAAGGGCGGCCTCAAGGTCATGGTCAATGGCATCAGCGCCTTCCTGCCGGGCTCGCTGGTCGACAGCCGTCCGACCAAGGACCTGACGCCCTACGAAAACAAGACCCTGGAATTCAAGGTCATCAAGCTGGACCGCAAGCGCAACAACGTGGTGCTGAGCCGCCGCGCCGTGGTGGAAGCCTCCATGGGCGAAGAGCGCGCCAAGCTGATGGAAACCCTGCGCGAAGGCGCGATTGTCCAGGGCGTGGTCAAGAACATCACCGAATACGGTGCCTTCGTGGACCTGGGCGGCATCGACGGCCTGCTGCACATCACCGACATGGCATGGCGCCGTGTCCGCCACCCGAGCGAAGTCGTTCAGGCCGGCCAGGAAATCACCGCCAAGATCCTCAAGTTCGACACCGAGAAGCACCGCGTCTCGCTGGGTCTCAAGCAGATGGGCGACGACCCGTGGATGGGCGTTTCGCGCCGCTACCCGCAAGGCACCCGCATGTTCGGCAAGATCACCAACATCGCCGACTACGGCGCGTTTGTCGAGCTGGAGCCGGGCATCGAAGGCCTGGTGCACGTGTCCGAAATGGACTGGACCAACAAGAACGTTGCGCCTTCCAAGCTGGTTTCCCTGGGTGACGAAGTCGAAGTCATGGTCCTGGAGATCGACGAAGACAAGCGCCGCATCTCCCTGGGCATGAAGCAGTGCCGTGCCAACCCCTGGCACGAGTTTGCCGAAGCCACCAAGCGCGGTGACCGCGTCAAGGGCCCGATCAAGTCGATCACCGACTTCGGCGTGTTCGTCGGCCTGGCCGCTGGCATCGACGGCTTGGTGCACCTGTCCGACCTGTCCTGGAACGAGCCGGGCGAAACCGCCGTGCGCAACTACAAGAAGGGCCAGGAAGTCGAAGCCATCGTGTTGGCCGTGGACGTCGAGCGCGAGCGCATCAGCCTGGGCATCAAGCAGCTGGACAGCGACCCCTTCACCACCTTCGTGTCGATCAACGACAAGGGCGCTGTGGTGACCGGCAAGGTCAAGACCGTGGATGCCAAGGGTGCTGAAATCGACCTGGGCGAAGACATCCTGGGCTACCTGCGCGCCTCCGAAATCAGCCGCGACCGTGTGGAAGACGCACGCAACGTGCTGAAAGAAGGCGATGAAGTGACCGCTGTGGTGGTCAACATCGACCGCAAGACCCGCAACATCCAGCTGTCCATCAAGGCCAAGGACCAAGCCGACCAGCAAGAAGCCATGGCCACCCTGAGCCAGTCTTCGGGCAATGCCGGCACCACCAGCCTGGGCGCCCTGCTGCGCGCCAAGCTGGACAACAACGAGAAGTGATGACAGCGTGCCTGGCCGCCTTGGCGCGGCCGGGCCACCTGCTACCTAGCCTATCTCATGACCCGAAGTGACCTTGTGGAAGCCCTGGCCGAACGTTTTGGCCAGCTGACCCAGCGCGACGCGGAATTCGCCGTCAAGTCCATCCTGGACGCGATGAGCGAAGCACTCGTCAACGGCCACCGGATCGAGATCCGCGGCTTTGGCAGCTTTTCGGTCAACCACCGCTCGCCCCGCATGGGACGCAACCCGCGCTCGGGGGAGAAAGTGGCCATCCCCGAAAAACGTGTGCCCCATTTCAAGCCCGGCAAAGCCCTGCGCGAGCAGGTCGATGCGCGGACGTCGGCCATGTTGAACACCCCCGCCGATCCGGCCTTGGTGAACGCCTGACGACTACAATCATCCCGCCACGAAAGGGATGATTTGAAATACCTCATGTGGCTGCTCAAGGCGGCCATTTTTTTTGCCCTCTTCGCCTTCGCCCTGAACAACCAGGCGCCGGTGCACGTGCACCTGTTTTTTGGCGCCTACTGGCAGGCGCCTTTGGTGCTGGTGTTGCTCATTGCCCTTGCGCTGGGTGTGGCGCTGGGCGTGCTCGTGATGCTGCCAGTCTGGCTGCAGGCACGACGCACCCGAACGGCCCCACCCCCCGCCAAGCCGCTCCATGGATCTTGACCTGACCTGGCTCCTGTGGGGCCTGCCCCTGGCCTTTGCCGCCGGCTGGCTGGCCTCGCGTTTTGACCTGCACCAGTGGCGCCTGGAAGGCCGACGGGCCCCCAAGGCGGTCTTTCGCGGGCTCAACCAGTTGCTCAACGAGCAACAGGACCGCGCCATCGACTCCTTCATCGAAGCGGTACAAAACGACCCCGACACCTCCGAGCTGCACTTCGCGCTGGGCAACCTCTTCCGACGCCGTGGCGATTACGACCGCGCGGTGAGGGTGCACGAGCACCTGCTGGCGCGCGGTGATCTCACCCAAAAAGACCGCGACCGCGCCCAACACGCACTCGCGCTCGACTTCCTCAAGGCCGGCTTGCTCGACCGCGCCGAAGCCGCGCTGCGTCAACTCGAAAACTCCGCTTTTGCTGACGAAGCGCGCCAGGCGCTCCTGGGCATTTTCGAGCGCGCCCGCGACTGGCCCCAGGCCGTCGAGATGGCTGAGCAACTCGACAAGGAACATGGTGGCGCCTACCAGACGCGGATCAGCCACTTCTTGTGTGAAATGGCTGCGGTTGCCACCAAACGCCAGGCCATCGACGAGGCCATGCAACTGCTGCAGCGTGCGCGTGCCCGCGCGCCCGAAGCACCACGCCCCCGGGTTGAAATCGCCGCCCTGCAGCAACTGCAGCAACAGGCCGATGCGGCGCTCGACACCTTGCTGGACCTGAGCGACACCCACCCACCCACCCTGCCGTTGATCGCCCACCCCATGGCCCAGCTGGCGCAACAGACGGGGCGCAGCGAGGCCGTTCGGGCGCGTTTGGAACAGTTGCAACCCACGCCACCCTCCATCGACGTCACCGAAGCCATTGCCAGCCTCAGCACCGACTCAGTCACCGCGCGGGGCACCTACCTGCGGCACTTGGAAAGCGAAGCCTCGCTGGTGGTGGCCGCGCGCTGGCTCGCGGGCGAGTCGCTGGGCGGCACCCAGCAGCAAGCCTTGGTGCAACGCGCGCTCGACCAGGCCACCCAACCGCTCAAACGCTACCGCTGCGCTGCCTGCGGTTTTGAGGCCAAGCAATACTTCTGGCAATGCCCTGGCTGCCAGAACTGGGACAGCTACCCCACGCGGCGCGTGAGGTAGTAAAACACCCCCGCGCCGCCTTCGGCGTCACCCCCTCAAGGGGGCGATGCCAGTGCGCCGGCGGAGCCGGACCCACGGCATCCCCCGGTGAAATGCTCAAAAGGCCGCAAGCGAAAAAAAAACCGCTGCGAGGCAGCGGTTTTTTCTGAAGACCGGTGGCTTACGCGCCCAGCTTCTCTTTGATGCGTGCCGACTTGCCGCTGCGATCGCGCAGGTAGTACAGCTTGGCGCGGCGGACGTCACCACGGCGCTTGACTTCGATCTTGGCAATGCGGGGGCTGTACAGCGGGAAGGTGCGCTCCACGCCTTCGCCATTGGAGATCTTGCGCACGATGAAGCTGGAGTTCAGGCCGCGGTTGCGGCGAGCGATCACCACACCTTCGTAGGCCTGCACACGCTTACGGTTGCCTTCGACCACGTTCACACTGACGATCACGGTGTCGCCGGGCGCAAAGGTGGGGATTTCTTTGTTCAGGCGAGCAATTTCTTCTTGCTCAAGGGTCTGGATGAGGTTCATGGTTTCCTGTCGATGGTCATGCACGCGCTGCACTAAAGGCCCCAAATCCGTGTCCACGACATCATGGACAACGGTCAGGGCGGCCGAGCAGAGGACCGCAGAGCCTTTGATTATAGCTTGCTGGACGCGCGCCTGGCAAGCCACTGTTCGTCGGCCTTGCTCAGTCCCCCTTGGGCGCGCACGGCCGCCAACACGTCGGGCCGCACGTCAGCGGTCACCGCCAGACTGGCTTCGCGCCGGAAACGCTCAATGCGGGCGTGGTGCCCCGAGAGCAACACTTCGGGCACGGCCTGCGCGCCGGTCGGCCCTTGCCAGACCTCGGGCCGGGTGTAGTGTGGGCAATCGAGCAAGCCGTTCAGTGCCGGGTTGAAGCTGTCTTGCTGGTGGCTGCCGGCGTCGCCCAGCACACCGGGCAACAGGCGCGCCACCGCATCGAGCAGGGCCAACGCCGCAATCTCGCCGCCAGACAGCACGAAATCGCCCAGGCTCAGCTGGTGCGTCACATAGGTGTCGATGAAGCGCTGGTCCAGTCCCTCGTAGCGACCACACACCAACACGGCCCCCGAACCCTCGGCCCAGTGCGCCACCTGCGGGTGATCAAGACGATGGCCAGCAGGCGAAAACAAGACCACGGGCACGGGCACATCCGGCGGCTCGGCCTGGGCTTCCCGGCGTGCTGCGCGGATGGCTTCGAGGCAGCGCGACAAGGGTTCCACCATCATCACCATGCCGGGGCCACCGCCAAAGGGGCGGTCGTCCACACGGCGGTACTGTCCATCCGCGAAATCGCGCGGGTTCCAGAAGTGCACCACCACCTGCCCGGACTCGAACGCGCGGCGGTTGATGCCGTTGTGCAGAAACGGCGTGAACAGTTCGGGAAACAGGGTGAGGATGTCGAAGCGCATGGCGCGTCCCGTCCTCAATAGTCGGCTTGCCAGTCGACGGTGATGCGGCGCGCGGCGAGATCGACCTTGTCGACGTAGACCGACACGAAAGGAATCAGACGTTCGGCAGCTTTGCCGGCGTCCTCGCCGGCCTCGGGACCTTGGGTGTAGTCTAGGCACAAGACGGAGTGTGGGCCGGTGGGCATGAGGTCTTTGACCACGCCCATGTGCACCCCTTCGCGGTTGACCACGTCCAGGCCCAACAAATCCACCCAGTAGTACTCGCCATCCTCGGCCGGCGGAAAGTGCTGGCGCGAGATGAAAATGCGGGCACCTTTGAGGGCCTCGGCAGCGTTGCGGTCGGGCAGGTCGGCCAGCAGGGCCACGATGCCTTTGGCGTGGTCTTTGATTTCGTCCACGGGCACCAAAGCCGCGTGCATACCGACCCTCGGGCGGACACAAAAACCAGCTTTTGGAATAGAACAGCGCCTGTGGATCGGCGCTGTGCGAGTGGACATGAAGCCACCCTTTGATGCCCCAGGCTTCGGCCAGGCGGCCCACTTCCACCGCGTCAGCGGGAAGGGAGGCGGGTGTCAGGCCGGCAATCATGCGTGTGGGGCGCTCAAAAAGAAACAGACCCCGGGCGTGAGCACGGGGTCTGTGGGATCACACGATCAGGCAGCGGCCTTGGCGGCGTGTTGCTTGACCAGGCGGGCCACCGTTTCGGAGGCTTGTGCGCCCACGCCGGTCCAGTAGGTCAGGCGGTCCTGGGCGATGCGCAGGGGCTCTTCGCCGCCCTTGGCCAGGGGGTTGTAGAAACCGATGCGCTCGATGAAGCGGCCATCGCGGCGGTCGCGCTTGTCGGCCACGACGATGCTGTAGAACGGACGGGCTTTGGCGCCGCCGCGGGAGAGTCGAATGACGACCATGATTTATCCTTCGGGTGGTGGTGACGGTTGTGGACAATTCAAAGACCGACCGGCACCGCAAAATTTTGCAACGCTTGAGACACACGACTGACCACCCGGTCAGCGAAACGCCGCAAAGCCCGCGATTATAGCCCCCACTGGCATTGCGCGCCACACCTATCCAACAACCACCTGCCATGCCCCTGATCCGCCCGAGCACCGACCACGACATTGCCGCCATCACCCGCATCTACGCCCACCATGTGCTGCACGGCACGGGCACCTTCGAAACCACGCCCCCGAGCGAGGCCGACATGGCCACCCGCCGTGCCGACGTGTTGTCCAAGGGCTTGCCCTGGCTGGTGCTGGAGGACGGCGGCCAGGTCATCGGCTTCGCCTACGGCAACTGGTTCAAGCCCCGCCCCGCCTACCGTTTTTCCGTCGAGGATTCGATTTACCTTGCGCCCGAAGCAGCTGGCAAGGGCCTGGGCCGCGCCCTGCTGGCCGAGCTGCTGGCCAAGCTGCAGGCCGGCGGCGTGCGCAAAGTGATGGCGGTGATTGGCGATTCGGCCAACGCCGGCTCGGTGGGCGTGCACACGGCGCTGGGCTTCGAGCGGGTGGGCATCGTCAAGTCCTGCGGTTGGAAGTTCGATCGCTGGCTGGACATCGTGCTGATGGAAAAAACCCTGGGCGAAGGCGACAGCACCCGTCCTGAATAATCACGCCATGCAAACCAAGAACAAAACCGTGGCCACCTGGCTGGCGCTGCTGGGCGGTCCGCTCGGCCTGCACCGCTTCTACCTCAAAGGCCTGGGCGACACCCTGGGCTGGCTCTACCCGCTGCCCACCGCGCTGGGCCTGTGGGGCCTGGAACGCCTGCAAAGCCTGGGGCAGGACGACAAACTCTCATGGCTGCTGATCCCGCTGCTGGGCTTCACCGTGGCCAGCACCTGCCTGACCGCCATCGTGTACGCCCTCACCGACCGTGCGCGCTGGAACGCGCGCTACAGCACTTCGGCCGAGAGTGCGGCCGGCAACACCAACGGACTGACCATCACCGCCATCGTGATTTCGCTGCTGGTGGGCGCCGGCTCGCTGATGGCCAGCCTGGCTTTCAGCTTCCAGCACTACTTCGAGTACCAAGTTGAGGAAGCGCGAAAAATAAGCCAGTAGGATGGCACCCCACGCTCCGCCGCTGCGCGGGTCGCTTCCCCCCAAGGGGGCTGATTCGCCTTGGGGCGGCCCGGCGGCAAATCCCTGCCCCCACGCTCCACCGCTGCGCGGGTCGCAGCACCGTTCAGTTGCTGCGGAACATGAAGTACACCGCACCGACCATGCACAGGCCAGCCCACAGAAAATCGAGCTTGAGCGGCTCTTTCATGTAGAACACCGCAAAAGGCACGAACACGCTGAGCGTGATCACCTCCTGCATGATCTTGAGTTGGGCGACGCTGAACTGCGTGTGGCCGATGCGGTTGGCCGGCACCTGCAGCAGGTACTCGAACAAGGCGATGCCCCAGCTCACCAGCGCGGCCACCAGCCAGGGTGAGGCGGCGTGGCTGCGCAGGTGGCCATACCAGGCAAAGGTCATGAACACGTTGGAGGCAAGCAGCAAGCCCACGGTCTGCACCGACACGGGCAAGGATTGCAGAAAACTGAGCATGGCAACTCCGGTCAAACAAAGCCGTCAGGACACCAGCCACATGACCACACTGAGCGTGACCAGGCCCACGGCGGTGGACACCCCCACGCTGGCGGTCACCACGTCTTCGGCCACCTGGTAGCGCTGCGCAAACAAAAACACATTGGCGCCCACCGGCAGCGCGGCGGCCACCACCATCACCGTCCAGGGCAGGCCACCCAAGCCCCACAACCAGCCACTGAGCGCCACGCATGCGGGCAGTGCCAGGTTCTTCAGCGCGGTGATCCACAGCGTGTGGCGCCACAGCCCTGCAACGCGGGTGCGCGACATGGTGACGCCCACCAGCAAGAGCGCGATGGGACCAAACGCATTGGCCAGCAACTGCAGGGGCTTGTCCACCACCACCGGCAGCGCCCAACCGGTCTGACCGTAGAGCAGACCACACAAAATGGGCAGCGGAATCGGGTGGATGACCGTGCTTTTGATGGCCGCACCAACAGTGACCCACAGCGACCGGGCGCTCGCGCCCGACGCCCGCGCCTCTCGGGCGACCACCAGTTCGAACACGATGGTGATCACGGTCAGCAGCACCAGCGCGTGCACCGAAATCAGCGTCAGCAACGTGACCAGCCCGGCCTTGCCGTAGGCCAGCTCGACCAGGGGAATGCCGATCATCACCGTGTTGGAAAACACCCCGGCCAAAGCAAAGGCCACCGACCGCCGATTCAGCCCCTGCGCAGCCAGCAACACAGCAAACAGAACGAGGGCCGCGCTGAAATACACGAGCAAGGGCAGAGGGTCGAGTTGCTGCACGCGCACCGAGCTCATGGTGCGGAACAACAAGGCTGGAATCAGCACCAGAAACACCAAGTTGGAGAGGTCGCGCACCGCGCCATCGCGTATCCAGTGCAAGCGTCCGGCCACAAACCCCAGGGCGATCAGCAGCACAACCGGCGTGAGCGAAACCAGAACGGGGTGTTGGGCAGAAAAATTCACGGCCGCGATGTTACCCGCAGGCCGCCTGTGGTCAGGTCTCTGCACGGCACGGCTTCTGTTAGTGTCAGGGAATGATGGCGCTTTCCCTCGATTTTCTCTCGCTGCCTTTGCTGGCCGCGGCAGCACTGGTGTTTGCCAGCGTGCTCGCGGGTCTGTTCTCTGCTCGCCTGGGCTTCTCGTTTCTGTTGGTGTTTTTGGTGGCGGGCCTGCTGGCGGGCGAAGACGGCCCCGGCGGGCTGAGGTTCGACGACTTTCGCCTGAGTTTTTGGGTGGGCAACGTGGCCTTGGCCGTGATCCTTCTCGATGGTGGTTTGCGCACCGAACAGGCCACCTTCCGCACCGGTTTGAAGCCCTCCCTGCTGC
>FWPV01010365.1_pt1 | contig 15306 bp, 10 predicted proteins | sample 2228371 | NCBI WGS metagenome assembly FWPV01 (sample SAMEA103939776, study PRJEB20133) | metagenome | reverse complement strand
TCTATCTCATGGAGAGGCTTCAAAAGCTCCACCTCCACCGTTTGGCTCTCTTCGACCCCTTCGGAGAAAGAGGGGATTCGGAGGATGCCATCTGCTTTTGTCAAGGAGGTGATGATTCCAGACCCTCGGGGAAGGGGAGAAGCATAGAGGGTTTCCCCGACCCTTCCAACGTTCACCCTTAAGAATTCTTCTGTCCCCAGTTTGGATGGGATGTTCCGAGTCGGACGAGCCTTCAGTTTCACCCTTTCAGGAGGGATGAGATGGAGGATCTGATAGAGGATAGGGCGAACCAGTTCCTCATAGGCCATGATGGCGGAGACAGGATATCCTGGAATGCCGATGATCGGGCGGTCCTTAAATCTTCCGAGAAGAGCCGGTTTTCCAGGCATCATGGAAATACCATGGGCATAGACCTCTCCAGACCTCTCAATAATAGACCGGGTGAAGTCTTCCGAACCGGCAGAAGAACCTGCAATGATGAGGAGAAGATCAACCCTCTTAGAGGCTGTGAGCAGGGCATTCTGTATCTGGTCAAAATCGTCTTTGACAATAGGATGCCGGATGGGTTCTCCGCCATCTTCCCTAACCAGATGGCTTAAGACATAGGAGTTTGATTCAATGATTTTCGTGAGGGGCTCCGAAGGGCTGACCTCCTGGGGTTCGATCAATTCAGATCCGGTGGGCAGGATCAGAACATTGGGCCTCTTTTTTACAGCAATCCTCTGATGACCGCTTGCTAACAGGGCTCCAATATCGTATGGGGTGATTTTGTGGTGGGCAGGAATCACCATTTCCGTAGTCACTATGTCTTCACCGATAGATCTCACATTCTGCCAGGGATAAGCCGCCTCCCTGACCTCCACCCGCTCAGAGTCCATCTGGTGGACCTCTTCGATCATGATGACGGCATTCATTTCTTTAGGCATGGGGTGGCCCGTATTGATGAAAATGGCTTCTCGACCGACCCTGAGCACCTTAGGAGAATCCTCTGTGGCGCCATAGGTCGAGTCCGCCCTGACCGCAATGCCATCCATCGCTGCACAATGAAAAGGAGGAGAGGAGATTTTTGCAAAGAGGGGCTCCGCCGTCACCCTGCCCAGTGACTCTGCTACAGGGATCATCTCCGTTTCCAAACGGATGAGAGAAGCCATCTTAGAAGCGATCTCTTTAGCTTCATTTAAAGATTTCTTTTTGAGATAGATGTTACGTTTCATAGGAATTTAAATATCAAATGACAAAGTTCAAAAGTTCAAAGGAAGTGATAAACACTAAAACCCAAATGAGATGCCGAAACAAGTTCGGCATGACAAACATGTCATTCTGAACTCGTTTCAGAATCCCGCATTAAACTTTGACATTCCTTTGTCATTTGGATTTTGACATTTTAAATTAAATCAGGATCAACTCTGCTTCTTCTCCCTCTTCCAACCCTTCTTCATCGATCCCGATCCGGAGGAGTCCATCTGCCTGGGCCAGATGGGCGATCGCTCCGGACTTTCCAAAAACAGGGTAAGCCCAAAGGGATCCTTCCCTCTCCTCCAGCCTGACCCGGACATAATCCTCTCTTCCTGCGACCGAAGGGATGTTTCGGCCGGCTTTCACTTTCCATCTCATGGTTGATTTCATGTCGTCGGATAAGCCGGAAAGGATTTTCAGCAGGGCTTTCCCAAAAAGATGGAAGATTACCATGGCGGAAACAGGATGGCCTGGAAGTCCCAAAAGAGGTTTTCCCTCTATCTCGGCAAGCAGGGTAGGTTTCCCGGGTCTGATGGAGATTCCATGCCCCAGGATTTCTACTCCCCGAAAGGATTGAAGGACTTCTTTTACCAGGTCAAGAGTGCCCACAGAACTTCCGCCGGTAATGACCACCATATCGGATGTTTTTAACCCCGAATCTATTTTCTCCTTGAGATCACTGAAACGGTCTTTGGCGATGCCTAAGAAGAGGGGGATTCCTCCTGCTTCTCTCACCATGGCACTGATGGTGTGGCGATTGATATCTCTCACCTGACCGGATTGAGGCATTTGTTCCACAGGAACGATCTCATCACCCGAGGAGAGGATCCCTACTTTTGGTTTGAGAAATACCCTGACATTCGATCGGCCAATTCCAGCAAGAAGACCTATCTCCGGAGGTCGAAGGAGGCGCCCTCTTTTAAGGACGACTTCCCCTTTTTTGATATCCTCTCCCCTTTGAATCACATTTTCCAGAGGAGAGATGGGTTTAAAGGCATGAATGGTTTGAGAATCAACCCATTCCGTGTATTCAACCATTTCGACCGCATCTGCTCCATTCGGGACCATTCCACCCGTTGCAATTTTTACTGCTTGTCCCTCATTGATGGAGACCGATGAGAGCTGGCCCATCGGAATCTCTCCGACGACCTGGAGCAGGGCGGGATTCTTTTCAGAAGCACCGAAAGTATCTTTTGCCTTTATGGCAAACCCATCCACCGTTGAGCGAGGAAATTCGGGCAGGTCGGTTTCAGAGATGATATCCTCCGCCAGGATCCGATGAAACGCCTCTTCAAGAGGGATGCTTTCGGACTGCAACGGTTTGAACCGATCCAGTTTTTGTAAAAGTTCCGAAGGAGACTGGACTGTGAAAAAGCCTTTCATATTAAATTCCAAATGGCACGAAGGATAACGAATGGACCGAATTTTTAAATATTCAGATATTCGTTTACCTTCTTGTCATTCGTGCAAACAAAAAGCCGATACCCGTGTTGGAGGTATCGGCCGTATGGACGTCTTCCATCTCCTTTCCAAACACGGGAGGTATGGCCGTTTCCAGCCATGCCCTGACGGCCTATTTCCATATGTTCCCTTTGGTTTAAGGGTCAAAAGAGGAACCACTTAGGAAAGAGGCTCGGAGATTCAATCAATCTAAAAATAATTGATTTTTGATTAGAAGTCAAGAAAGGGAAAAGACCTGACGACACCCATACTACGATATATGAGTCTCACTGGTCTTGCGAAAATGGTGGCCATAGATGGCGAGTGTAATGGCAAGGGGAAATATCCTGGGTCGGCGGAAGAGAGTCCAGCAGAATAATTTCCAGTACTGGAATCGTTCTTTTCCGATGATCCCTAATCGCAGGATCGAGTGAAAAAGGGCGTGGAGATTGACCGGAATCTGTCGAATATTGAAGGAAATTTGGATTTTTGGAGGTTTGTATTCTTTTAAAAAAGTTTTGACCCGTTGATAATAAGGTTTCGGAGAATAAAGATACTGGATGACCTCCTTGTATCCCTTTCGGAGCACATCCAGGTTCATCAGGGGGATGATGTTCGTTGTTCCGTCCACATTATCACCGGATAATTTATCGATCAAACGGCCTGCTTCCTTCAGACGTTCATAGAGTTTCGTTCCAGGAGGGGCTTGAAGGAGGCCCACCATGGCTGTGGCGATGCCACTATTCTGGATAAAATCGATCAGCCGCCGAAAGGTCAGGGGAGAATCGTTATCAAAACCCAGTATAAATCCTCCCTGTACCTGTAGTCCTGATCGCTGGATCCGCTTGATGTCCTGAACCAGATTCCGATTCATGTTCTGCTTTTTACTGCATTCAGCAAGACTCTCCTCATTAGGTGTCTCGATGCCAATGAAGACTGTATCAAATCCTGCCTGAACCATCATCTGCATCAAGGAGGGATCGTCCGCCAGATTGATTGAGACCTCGGTACTGAATAGAAATCCCTTTTTGCCATTTCGCCATTGCATGAGTGCCGGTAAGAGTTCGGTTTTGAGGTGAGCCTTGTTGCCGATGAGATTGTCATCCACAAAGAAAACCCCACCACGCCACCCCTGCTGGTAGAGACTTTCCAGCTCGGCGATCATCTGAGAAGCGCTCTTGGTGCGTGGCCGATGGCCAAAGAGGGAGGTCACGTTGCAGAATTCGCAATTGAACGGACATCCCCGTGAAAATTGAACGGACATGGAAGCATAATCTTTGAAACGGACCAGATCCCACATAGGTGCGGGTGTTTTCTTAATGTCAGCGAATTCAGATGAGGTATAAATCCTCTTGGGACAGCCTTTGGCCAAATCCTCAAGAAAAGGAGGCAGAGTCAATTCAGCCTCATTCAATACAAAATGATCGACCTTTTCAAACTGTTCATACTCCGTCGTAAAGAGAGGTCCTCCAGCAATGACACGGAGGCCTGCCTCTTTGCATTGGGAGATTGCCTTGTGGGCGGAGTCTCTCTGAACGGTCATGGCACTGATCAAGGCACAATCTGCCCATAACAGATCTTCCTTCGATAACTTTCTGACATTGAGGTCGACCAGGCGCTTATTCCAATTCTGAGGCAGCATGGGGGCAATGGTCAGGAGGCCAAGGGGAGGGGAGGCAGCTTTTTTCCGTATAAACTTGAGAGCGTGTTTGAAACTCCAGAAGGTATCCGGAATTTCTGGGTAGATGAGAAGGGCATTCATAGGGGATATTTTCCCTCAAATTCGAAAGAACCCGGTGGAAAATGGATTAATTCGGAGACAGGAAATGATTAGCCAAATTTCTTATAAATCTAATATGTAATGGGAAAAATGTCAATTTTATCCGGTTTCAATGAATTTGTTTTTCCTTGACATCGTTTAAACCGATAAGATAATATTGTGAAAAATTTAACTCAAAAGGAGAAGGGAGGGATGTGAATCAATAGAAACCTTTTTAACGTCATGTTTCAATAGATTTTTTCTTTCAATGTATTTAACCTTTTTGGAAAGGAGGATGTTATGATGAAGGAAAAACTTTTTATGAGAATTGTGACCCTTTTTTCATTAGGATTGATCGTTGCTTTATTTACAAGTCCAACAGAAATTTGGGCACAGAAAGAGAAGGTGGGCTGGGTTGGTCCGGTTTACAAAGAGCTTTCAGACAGTCTAATGAAAGGGTTTAAGGAATACTACAAGAGAACATATAACAAAGAAATCGAGATCACCTTCATCCGACCAGGAGGTTGGCCTGTTTGCGTGGATAAGGTTCGGGCCTGGAAAGGCAAACCCGATGCCGATGTCTTTCTGGGTGCAGGTGCTCCTGCCTTCGAAGTTCTGGAAAAAGAGGGGTTGATCGTTCCGTATAAGCCGAAGGATTGGGATAAGATCCCTGATAAATGGGGTGGCATGAAGGTGAAAGATGAGAGATTCATGTGGACCTGCTTTGCCCCCTGGATTGTGACCAACCTGTATAATGAGAGGGTTCTGAAAGCGCTCAAACTGCCTGTGCCCAAGACCTGGAAAGATTTGCTCAATCCGGTCTACAGAGAGTATATCGTTCAGACTTTACCCTATGCCTCCGGGACCCAGCATGAAGCCATAGAGATTCATTTGCAGAGCTTTGGCGAAAAGGAAGGGTGGGCATACAACCGGCTCCTTGCAGCCCAGTTGGCGAGATTCTCTACAGGAAGCGTGGATACAACCCATATGGTGAGCCGGGGTGAGGTTCCAATCGGGATTGCCCAGCCTCAGATGAATGCAATGGCGGCGCGGGCAGATGGTTATCCGGTGAAAGATTTGCTCCCCGATAAAACGATCCTTGTCCCTGAGGCGGTCGGTCTGCTGAAGAACGCTCCTAACGAAGCCAACGGAAAGATCTTCCTCGACTGGCTCTTCAGCATGGAAGGACAGAAATATGTGCTGGAGGGCCGCTACTTTACAGCGAGGGCAGACATCAAATTTTCGGTCTGGGAGAAGGAGGGCGTGACCATGGCGAAACATGCTCGGGATGCGCTCGGAGTAGATTCCTTCTGGGATTTGAAGGTGGGGTTCATCAATTATGATCTTGAACTTGCCACAAAGCGATGGGACGAGGTGAACCGTTACTACGAAATGGAAATCTATCGGAAATGGAGAGAACTGAAGAGCAGTCTCTTTTTGATCGAAGAGGTGGAAGGCGAAATTGATGCGGCCAAGAAGAAAGGGGTAGATGTTAGTAAAGCAGATGCAAAGATTAAAGAAGCCAGAAGGCTCTTTGAATACGACGGCGCCTATGCTTCTGCCCGTTTAGCGGCTTCAGAAGCACGGGCGTTGCTCGTAAAATAATTCTCATTCATCCCTGAGGGAAGCAAAGGCGAGCTGGTGCTCGCCTTTGCCGTTCTTTCATATTAAGGAAAAACGATGTCACGTGGGAACCTGCTCATTGCTGTCATTCTCTGGTCCGTTGTTGCCCTCTTTGTGATCTATCCGCTCTCTTTTTTAGTCATCGAAAGCTTTAAGATAGAAGGAACCGGTCGCTATGGCCTTCAAAATTATATCGACTTCTTTAAGGACCCCTATTATTTAAAAACCTTTTGGAACACGTTGGTTTTAGCCGTTCTGGTTCTGGCAACGACGACATTGATTGGCCTTCCGCTGGCTTATATTCTTGCCAGGTATCGGCTGAAGGGGAAAGTTATTTTTACAGCCCTCATCCTTCTGCCCATTGTTCTGCCCGCCTATGCCGGAGCTTTTGCTTTAATCGTCTTTTTTGGAAAGATGGGCACGGTCAATCTTCTTCTGATGGATTGGGGGGTGATTAACAAACCGATTAACTTCGTCTTTGGACTCCACGGGCTGGTCTTCATTCAGGCTCTTCATCTTCTTCCTTTTATCGTGCTCAGCATCTCAGCCGGATTCACCAATATCGATCCTTCCCTTGAAGAGGCGGCAGAGGTGGAGGGTGCAAGTGGTTTTAAAAGATTTTTAACGGTTACCCTACCTCTGACCAGCCCGAACTATCTGGCCGGGGCGGTCATTGTCTTTTTATGGCCCTTCACTGATTGGCTGACCCCCTTGATCTTCGGACAACCGGATTATCTTCCTTCCATCGCCTATATTAACATCGCTTATCATTTTACGGATATGCACCGAAAATATATGGGCATCGTTTCTGTCGTGATCTCTTCGCTCATCTGCGTAGGGATCTTCCTAACCTCCAAGGCTTGGGTGGAGAGAAAAAAATATACCTCCCTTTCCAAAGGGACCACTCTGGAAGGCAGGATTATTGATACGGGAGTATTGACGAAGACAGGGGCTTACGTTTACATGTTTTTTATCGCCCTCCTTGTTCTGCTCATCCCCATCGTGCTTGGACTATCCGCCTTTTCAAGGCGATGGGTTTTACAGCCCTTTCCAACCTACTGGACTCTCGATAATTTTCGGCTCATCTTTCTCGAAATGCCCATCCTTCTGAAGAATTCATTTCAATTCAGTGCGGTAGCCCTCATCTTCGGCATTGTGTTCGGACTTCCGGCTGCCTATCTCATCACCCGGACCAAGGTTCCGGGAAAAGATACGCTCGACTTTGTGATTACCCTGATGCTGGCCTTTCCGGGGATTGCGGTTGGCGTGAGTTATCTGCTTGCCTTCTGGGAAGGGATTCCGCTGGCCACGCACTGGATCATCATGCCTCTATCCCTTTTTATCAGGCGGCTCCCATACTTTTTAAGGATGGCACATGCCTCTTATTTACAACTCGATATTTCTCTTGAAGAAGCCTCAGAGGTGTCGGGGGCAGGGAAGTTTAGAACCTTTATGAACATTTCGTTACCCTTGTTGCTGAAAGGAGTCTTTGTGGGTCTGGTCATGTTCTTTATTATGGCGTTCCAGGAAATCTCGACAGCCATCTTCCTCTACCGGGGCGGATGGGAGACGTTGCCCATTGGTATCTATCTCAACTGGCATCGAGGTATGGAATTCGGGATTGCCGGAGCCATGGCTTTTTTGATGATTGTAATCATCTTCGTTCTGCTTTTGATCGTGGCCCGGGTTGGAGGAGGAATCCTTGGAGCGGCATGGGGTTCATCAGGAGGAAAATATTGATGGCTTTCATTAAGATTGAAAACCTTTTTAAAAGATTCGGCACGATGGTGGCCGTAAACCACATTTCCCTCGACGTCTTAAAGGGAGAAATCCTGACTCTTCTCGGACCCAGCGGATGCGGTAAGACGACGACCCTGCGATGCATTGCTGGCCTGGAGAGGCCGGATGAGGGGGATGTGCTCATCGATGGTCGGCCCATGTTTTCGAAGGGTTTTGTTCCTCCCTCGCAAAGAGAGATCGGTATGGTCTTCCAAAACTATGCCGTCTGGCCTCATCTGCGGGTATTTGATAATGTGGCCTACGGGTTGAAACTGCAAAAACTCCCGAGAGATGAAATCAAGAAGAGGGTGAACGAGGTTTTAGAATCGGTGGGGCTTTCGGGACTGGGAAAGAGGTATCCCGGACAACTGAGCGGCGGGCAGCAGCAGAGAGTGGCCCTTGCCAGGGCGCTGGTGAGGAATCCGAAGGTATTGTTGTTGGATGAGCCGCTCAGCAACCTTGATGCAAAACTCAGAGAAAGGATGCGGTTTGAAATCAAAAGTCTGGTGCGACGGATGAATATGACTTCGGTCTATGTCACCCACGATCAGGCAGAAGCCATGGTCATCTCTGATCGCATTGCGGTGATGGATTCGGGAAACATTGTCCAGGTGGGTCCACCGGAAGAGATCTACAAGAAACCAGTGAACCGGTTTGTGGCGGATTTCATCGGGACGACCAATTTCATTCCCGGTGAGATAAAAGAAATTCCAAAGGACCAGAATCTGGTTCAGGTTCAAACCGAATTCGGACAGAAGATCTTATGTAAGGTATTTGACTCTGCCGTCGTGGCCATGAACCAGAAAGTGAACGTATCCATCCGCCCTGAAGATATAGAGGTGTTTACCACCCCCCCCGAGGGGAGGCAAAATCTTTTCAAAGGCATCATCCAGCACCGTGCCTACCTTGGCAACTTCCTCTACTTTTTTGTCAATGTGGATAGCACCATGATCCGTGTCCAGGTCGCCTACGACGTCAGGCAGAAGGAGGGAGAAGAGCTCTTCTTGTATCTCAATCCAGAGAAATGTATCGCTTTGACTTAGTCGGTCTATCTGAATCTGTTTGAAGTCCTTTCCGGTAGGGACGACAACGAGGTGTTTTGACCTATCCACCATTGTAGAGGATTGAAATCGTTTCCGGTGAGCTCGAAAAAAGGGCGCAACCTTTGTGAGACCATAATCAAAAAGGACATCCAATCGTGGCACGAGTTGTATTGGAGAATGTCTCGAAATATTTTGGAACGGTGCAGGCGGTGAAGGATTTCAACCTCACGGTGGAGGACAAGGAATTTGCTATTCTTGTAGGTCCTTCTGGGTGTGGAAAATCGACTGCGCTGAGGATGATTGCAGGGTTAGAAGAGCCTACCACCGGGACCATCTGGATTGGCGATCGAGTGGTCAATGACCTTCCTCCAAAAGACCGGGACATTGCCATGGTCTTCCAGGAATACGCCCTCTATCCGCATATGTCGGTCTATAAGAATATGGCCTTTGGCCTCAAATTGAGAAAGTTTCCCAAGCAGGAGATCGACCAGAGGGTGAGGGAGGCGGCAGAGATTCTTGGCATTGAGAACCTTCTCGACCGGAAGCCAAAACAGCTTTCAGGAGGCCAGCGCCAGCGGGTGGCCGTTGGAAGGGCGATTGTTCGCAAGCCAGCAGTCTTTCTTTTCGATGAACCCCTCTCAAATCTCGACGCCAAGTTAAGAGTCCAGATGCGGGCCGAGCTGTCCAAACTTCACGACCGGCTTCAGACCACCATGATCTATGTGACCCATGATCAGGTTGAAGCCATGACCATGGGGACAAAGATTGTGGTGATGAAAGACGGCTTGATCCAGCAGGTCGGACCTCCCCTGGAGGTCTATAACTATCCGGTCAACCTTTTTGTAGCGGGCTTTATCGGAAGTCCGGTGATGAACTTTATCCCTTGCCGGATCCTTTCAAAAGAGAATCGTCTTCTGATCGACGCAGGAAGTTTTCAACTTCCCATTCCAGAGAAGCGGGCTTCCTATTATCGATCTTTGACCGATTCAGAAGCCATTTTCGGAATCCGGCCCAATGATATCTATGATCGGACTTTTGCCCCTGAACATTTAAAAACGAATTCGGTCCGGTCGGTGATCGATGTGATTGAGCCATTAGGATCGGAGATCCACCTCAATGTTACCGCAGGGCAGCATAATCTTGTGGCTGTGGTGGATGTCCAGACCTCCTATCGGGTTCATCAAGAGCTCGAGCTTGCCCTTGACCTCGATCGGATGCATCTGTTTACCAAAGATCCTCCCCATCTTCGAATCAAGGCAGAGGGATGATGTTCAAAGGATTCATTTTTGATCTCGACGGAACCGTTTATCTGAGCGATCGATTGATCCCGGGAGCGGACCGGGTGATTCAAAAACTCCGGCAGGTGGGCAAAAGGGTTGTTTTCCTTTCGAATAAACCGCTTCAAACCCGAGAGGACTATGCTTCGAAATTAACCCGACTTGGAATACCTACCCATCCCGAGGAGGTCATCAACTCCACCTTTGTGATGGTCCACTATTTAAAAAGGCATGCCCCTGAGGCAAGGCTCTTTGTGGTGGGAGAGCTTCCTTTTATTGAAGAGTTGAAGAGGGCGGGTTTTAAGATCACGGAAGAACCGAAAGAGATTGACTATGTGGTTGTGGCTTTCGATCGAACCTTCGATTACCAAAAGTTGAATATTGCCTTTCAAGCCATCAAAAAGTTCGGTGCCCATTTTGTCGCCACCAACCCCGACCGAACCTGCCCGGTGGAAGGTGGGGAGATTCCAGACTGCGCCGGGATGATTGCAGCCATTGAGGCGGTGACCGGGAAGCAGGTGGAGGCCATCGTGGGAAAACCTTCGCCCATCATGGTTCAAACGGTCCTGGATGTGTTGGATTTGAAACCAGAGGATTGCATCCTGATTGGCGATCGGTTGGAGACGGATATCCGGATGGGAAAGGAGGCTGGCATTGCCACAGGCATCGTCCTCACTGGCGTCACAAGCGAGGAAGATCTCAGACAAATGAAACACACTCCTGGCCAACCTGACTTCGTCTTCCAGAGCATTGCCGACGTCGAGAACCTATTGATAGGGAGATAGGCCGATTGGGGGATAGGGGGAGGAAATTTACCCCATCTCCCCATTACCCTATTCCCCCATCTGTTTTTTAAAGAAGGGCATCCCTGAGCATCTGAACCGGGTGAAGCACCCTCACTCCGGTGAGGTGGCGAATCTGCATACGACAGCCTTCGCAATCCGTCAGAACGACCTCGGGCTTTAATCGATCCAGCGCTTCCTTCAGGTCCTTTCCAATCTCTTCAGAGATCTCGTATTTTTCCTTTTTAAAACCAAAGGTCCCGCCCAGACCACAGCAATCCGCGTCAACCAGGTCAATACGAAGGCCAGGGATGAGTCTTAGGATATCCATGGCAGGAAGGCCGATACCAAGAGACCGGAGATGGCAGGGGGCGAAGTAGGCCGCCTTGATCGGAAGCTTCTTGAAACGGTTGTTCAGACTTCCGGATTCCTTTAAGTTCTGGAGGTATTCAAAGAGATCGAACGTCTTCTTTGCCAACTCTTCTGCGTCAGGGATATTCAGGAGATGGGCATATTCGTGTTTGATCATATGGCCACAACTGGTTGAAGAAAAGAGAAGATCCGATCCCGACCGGATCGCATGAAGGAGGGAAGAAACATTCCTCACTCCCATCTCTCTTGCCTCTTTGAAATTTCCATTTCCGAGCATGGGGATGCCGCAACATACCTGGGGAGGGAGAAAGACCTCGAATCCGTTCGCCTCTAAAACCTGAACGGTTGCCTTGCCTACATCGACCTCATTGGTGTTGATAAAGCACCCATAGAAGTAGGCCACTTTTTTACCCTTCTTAGGGGGACGGTTTTGAAACCATTGTCTGAAGGTGGGAGATTCGTAAAGGGGAAGTTCCCTCCTTCTATCGATTCCGAAGAGGAACTGTATCATCCACCGGATGGCCCCGTTGTTCAACAGAGGATTGAGGAGACGAGAAAAACGTGATCCGAACCGTCCGTAAAGAGAAGCATGGGTGAGCAGCCAGTCGCGAAAGGGTCGTCCTTTTTCGTCAAGATATTTCGCTTTAGCAATCAAATTCAATTCAGAGATGGGAACCCCTGAGGCGCAGACAAGGTCACAGAGATGGCACCCGATGCAGAGATCAATCCATGCATCCACCGAGGGATCTCCGGGTTTCCGGAATCGCTGGGCTCCAGGTCCCGCCTGTTTGGGACCCGGAAAGAGAGGCGTCACTCTGGATACCGGACAGACGGCCATACAGTTGGCGCAGCGGATACAAACATCGGGATGATTTTTGGGCCAGGTTTGTTTCGTCGTCTGAATTTTCATTTAAGCTTAAAAGGCATACTGGGAAGCCCAGTATCCTGTGACAATCTCCATTCCTTCCCTCGATTTTTCTAAGATCCAGTTCTGATGCGCCAGAATCGTTCCCGCCACCCATACGTTTTCGAAGATCGGTTCTCCCTTCTCGTTGATGGGGCGGAGGAAGGAGTCCGTCACCACTCCCATCCGATGGATGGGATGTTCATCGAAGAAGGTCTTTTCAAACCATCTCTCCCGAGGTTCAGGGTGATGGATGGGAAGGTGCAAAAGGGGTTCTGAAATTTCGGACCGATTGGCTTGAAGACCTCCACCGATAAAACGACCTGTGGCAAGAATAAACCGATCAGCAGAGTAAGTAACGGTGAGAGGGGGGTGCGAGACTTCAACCTCCACACATCTCTTCCCTTTCAGAATGACCCTCCTAACAGAATGTCCCAGGAGGAACGGAACGCCTCTTTGAATGAGTCGTTCTTTCAATCGATTGAAGATTCTCATTCCCGGGATGGAAGGGGGAAGAAGAGGAATCTCGAACACAGAGACTCCGATCCTCTTTTCCAGATCTTTTTTTACCCCTGTCGGATCCTTGATGCCCAGGAGGGCGGGAAAACCAAGGAGTTCCTCTTTTCGGATCTCTTTCTTCACTTCTGTGCCGACCCACTCCCTGAAAGATTCCTGTTCAAACCTTCTTGCGAGAGCGGTGGCAGTCCATTCTGCTTGTGAAGGGTCAGCTACGGTGAGGGTTATGCCACGACATTTAAACTGATCTGCCACCTGTTGGGCGTAAAAATCCTTAAACCCTTTAAAACCGATGATCAGGGTCTCTTTTTCACGGAGTTGGGTCCCTTTCATCATCGTTGAGGGAATGAGGTAGGTCGGCCGGAAGGTTCCTGCTCCTGTGGGGATGAGGCTGTTAGACTGCTGTTTTGACTGAAAGGTATAGGGAGGTGGAAAGAGAGCGTTGAATGAGGCAAGAGCTTCCTCAATCTTTTCGACTCCGATCTTTCCATAGGGATGTTGCGGATAATCCTGACACCATCGGGAAAGGCCTTCCCTTATGGAGGTTGGTTTTTGGATGTTTCCAAGCAGATCGATCGTGTTGGCAAAGAGGGTGAGTCCACCGATTCCTTTTCCGAGGATCAGGACTTTTCTTCCTGTTTCTGAAGCAGTGAGAGCTGCCATCAGCCCAGAAAGTCCCATTCCTATAACGATGAGATCGTAGTGCATCGATTTGTTAGAAGATTTTGGGTTCGAAGATTCCAAAATTTATGGAACTTTCGAGATTTTTCCATGATCCCATGAATCCTATAAATTGAATATCCCCTTATAGATTCCTTCGATCATTTCTTCCTCTTTGAGACCTTGCCCCCAGAGGATTGGCCGAATCCCTTTCCATCTCTCTTCGAGAAAGGTTTTCAGAGTCTGATTGGAGTCCCCTTCCACCATTTTTAATTCGTGAAGAAGGCCGAGGAGTCGATAGACACAGAAACCACCCTGGCAGGTTCCTTTGGCAACTCGGGTTCGATGGAAGATGTCCAGAAGGCTTCGCCATTTCCCCTCCTTCAAAACCTCTTCCACCTCTTTCCTTCTCACCAGTTCACAATCACATAAGATGTCATCCTTTCCCAAAGCCTTCAATCGGTCCTTTAATCCCATTGTTTTTTCAGCATCTGGAAGGGGTTTGAGATGAGTCGAACAGGCGGCATCTATCCCCAGCTTCTGACAGATCAGGTCAGCGGTCTTCTCCGCCATCAATCGATAGGTGACCAGTTTTCCTCCTGTAATGGTGATCAGATTCTTGATGCCATCCCTTTTTTCATGGTCGATCAGGACAAACCCACGGCTGATGGCCCGATCTTCCTCTTTTGCTTCCGATTGAAAAAGGGGACGGATCCCTGCATAGGCACGGATGAACCTCGCCTCCTCAATAGCAGGGATCATCTTGGAGGTTTCCTGAAGAAGGAGGTTAACCTCATGGGGTGTGACGTCAAAAGAGTCACTTCCTTCGGTGCGAACCGAGGTCGTTCCGAGGATGGAGACGGTATGGTTTGGGACGATGATATCGCCATCTGAAGGAGGTCGGCAGCGGTTGATGACTCTTTGGCTCAATCGTTGATTGGTAATGAGCATCGATCCTTTTGATCGTGCGATAGAAATATGGAGGCCTGCTAATCTTAATAATTGATCGGCCCAGGCTCCAGTGGCATTGACGAAATAGGAAGCTTCGATCTGATATTCCTCACCCTGAATCCGGTCTTTTGCCAGAAGGCTTCTGACCCGGTTTCCATCCATGAGAAAGGAGATGACTTCGGTTTGGAGAAGAAATTGGGCCCCGTGGATTTCTGCATCTTTGACATTTTCGAGGACCAATTGGAATGGATCGATGGCGCCATCGGGAACCGACACCGCACTCAATAGAGCAGGATTGAGCTGGGGTTCTAACGCAAGGGCTTCCTCCCTTGAAAGAAGAAGGGCTGGAATGTGAATCTCCTGGCAGGCTTGAAGAAATCGGTCTCTGAAATCGAGCCCGTCTTCGGGGAGAGAGATGAAAAGGCCTCCGGTCTCCTCGATGCAGTGAGGAGCAATCTTTTTGAGAATCCTATTTTCAGCCATGCACTCACGCGCCGCTTCAGGGTCTGAGACGACATACCGTGCACCACTGTGTAGTAAACCATGATTTCTTCCGGAGGCGCCTGATAACAGGTCACCCTTTTCGAGAAGAAGGCAGGAGATCCCCCTTAATGACAGATCTCTCAGGATGCCGACACCGGTTGCCCCACCTCCAATAATCAGGACCTCTGTTTGAAGTTTCATCTGTCCCTTCATAACGAGGTTCTCCCGAATTGTCAAGGCAAAGGAGGGTGGAGGGGTAATGCCTCAGTTATGGGGTGAGATCAGCCCTGAAAGGGTCGGGAAGTTCTCCCTCCAAAACCTTGTAAAGCGATCATAGAGGTGGTGCAGACCAGCCATGTTTCTGTTTGAATTGTGATTTTGAGAAGCGGATCTTCGGAGTTTAACGATGAAAGGTTTCGCTTCAAGGTTTTTCCGGAAGAACCTCCCGACCCTTTTCCGATTCAATAACTGAGGGGTTACC
>FWPV01010364.1_pt1 | contig 15306 bp, 16 predicted proteins | sample 2228371 | NCBI WGS metagenome assembly FWPV01 (sample SAMEA103939776, study PRJEB20133) | metagenome | reverse complement strand
CGTGGCGGCGATGGGCGCAGCGAACCCTCCCCCACCGCCTCCCTCACGCCCACCGTCTCCAACACGCCGCAGCCATCCTCGACCCCGACGCCCGAACCGACGTGGACTCCCCTGCCCCCCATCGAGATCACCCTCGGCCCCAACCTGTACTGCGTGGACCTGGCGGCGATCTTCGACGTCTCGCTGCAGTCGATCCTGGCGCTCAACCCCGGCATGCGCTGCGAACTGCTGGTGCAGGGGCAGCGCATCCTGATCCCCCAGCCCACCCCCACCGGCACGCCGCTGCCGACCAACACGCTCTCCCCGGAAGAGGCCACCCGCGCCGCCTGCGAGACCCTCACCTACACCGTTCAGGACAACGACACCCTGAGCGGCATCGCCACGAACTACAACATCGACATGCAGGCGATCATGGCCTGGAACAACATGAGCGGCCCGACGGTGTGGACGGGCCAGGTGCTGGTCCTCCCCCTGTGCGCCCGCAACCCCACGCCGGGGCCCTCGCCCACGCCCACCCCGCCGCCGCCGTACCCTGCCCCGAACCTCCTCCTGCCTCAAGACGGTGCCGCCTTCACGCTGGCGAACGACACCGTCACGCTGCAGTGGGCGTCCGTCGCCCAGCTTCGTGAGAACGAGTACTATCAGGTCGTCGTCGAGGACGTGACGGACGGCACCGGCACGCGCCGCATCATCGCCTATGTGCGCGACACGAAGTACATCGTGCCCGTATCGATGCGGCCTGCGGAAGCCCTGCCCCATGTCCTGCGCTGGTGGGTCACCACCGTCCGTCAGACGGGAACGAACGCCGCCGGCAACCCTGTCTACACGTCGGCAGGAGCCGTCAGCATCCGCCGCGATTTCACCTGGTCCGGCGCCGCCATCGGCCCCACGCCCACACCTTAGCCACCACCCCACAAGAAAGACAGGCGCCCCCTGGACCGGCGGGGGCGCCCAAGCGCTCTGCACAGCGGGCTACAGGACGACCACGTCCGCAGCCCGCGGCCCTTCTTTGCCCTGTTCGATCGAGAACTCGACTTGCTGCCCCTCCTGGAGATTGCGGAAGCCCTCGCCTCGAATGGCCGAGTAGTGCACGAACACGTCCGGCCCACCCTCGCGCTCGATGAAGCCGTATCCTTTGCCACTGTTGAACCACTTGACCTTGCCAGTCCATCGTTCCGGCATTCCTGCCTCTCCTCCTCAGCCCGGCCGGGATTCCATCCCTGGCGCTCGAGCTGTCCCTCTGCCGCCAGACTCGCGGCAGTCAGGATGCTATCATTGCTTCCGGCAACTGTCTAGCGCGAGCGACGAAAGTCTTGGAGAACCGCCGCCCTTGGGCTCTCGGGCGCGACCGAGACAACGGGCGCTGACCCCGCTCCATCGCGCGAGGCACATCCCTTGACCTCACCCCGTCCCCCTTTGCTGCGGACGCCGGCCGGTGCTATCATCGTGCCGCGGCGGGCGGACGGCTCCGCCGGTCCACCCAGGCCCCGCCACAGGAGCCCAACCATGCGCAGTCGTGAAGGATATGTCCGCACCCGAGACGGTCTGGACCTCTTCTGCCAGTCGTGGCATCCGGATGCTGGCGCGAAGGCTGTGCTGGCCATCACCCATGGCCATGGCGAGCACTGCGGCCGTTACCGCAACGTGATCGGGCACTTCGTCCCGCGCGGCTACACCATCTACGCCTACGACCTGCGCGGCCACGGCAAGTCCCCCGGGAAACGCGGCAGCATCCGTTCCTGGGAGGACTTCCGCCAGGATCAGGCCTCCTTCCTCGACTTCGTGGCACAGCACGAGCCCAGCCTACCCGTCTTCGCCTACGGCCACAGCCTTGGCGGGTTGATCGTGCTGGACTACGTCCTCCGCAGTCCGGCAGGGCTGAAGGGAGCCATCGTGTCGGGTCCGGTCCTCGGGCCCCCGGGCATCCCGCCGATCCTTCTCAGCCTGAGCCGCGTCCTCTCCAAAGTCGCCCCTGGCCTGACCATGAACACGGGCCTCGACGCAACGGCCCTCTCGCGCGACGCGGCCGTCGTCGAAGCCTACCGCACCGATCCCCTGGTCCACAGCAAGGCCAATGCCCGCCTCGGCACGGAGCTGGTGGCGGCGGCCGAGTGGGTGCAGGCTCATGCCGGCGATCTGCGCCTGCCGCTCCTGATCCTCCAAGGGGACATGGACCGGATCTGCCGGCCGGCGGATACGCGGCGCTTCGTCAGCCGCATCTCCTTCCCCGATGTCCAGCACATCGAATACCCGGCCGGCTTCCATGAGCCCCACAACGACATTGAGTTCCCGCGCGTGATGGCCGATATCGAGGCCTGGCTCGCCCGCCACCTGTAGGCTGCCCGCCCCAGCAAGTCGCAGGCTCAGAGGCCCAGGCCGCGGAGCGATTGTCGGACCTTCTCTGCCGAGCGCTGCAGAGCCTCCTGCTCCTCCGGGTCAAGCCGGTATTCGAGGATCTTCTCGATCCCACTTCGCCCGAGCTGGACGGGCACGCCGAGGAACAGGTCGTGCAGGCCATACTCCCCCTGCAGGTAGGCGGATGCGGGGACAATGAGGTGTCGGTCTTTGAGGATGGCTTCGACCATCTGCGCCAGCGCCGCCCCCGGCGCGAACGAGGCACTTCCGGTGGACAACAGCTCGACGATCTCCCCACCTGCCCGTCGCGTCCGCTCGATGATGGCCTGCAGCCGCTCGGGCGGCAAGACTTCGATCAGCGGCCGCCCGGCCACGTTCGAATGCCGCGTCAGCGGCACCATCTCATCGCCGTGGCTGCCCAGGACATAGCAGTGCACACACTCGACGCTCACGCCAAGCTCCGCGGCGACGAAAATGCTCATGCGCGCCGAATCGAGCACACCCGCCTGTCCCAGAACTCGCGCACGCGGCAGCCCCGCGGCCTTCATTGCCAGGTAGCTCATGGCATCGACCGGATTGGTGAGCACGATGAGAACGGCCTCGGGTGAGGCCTCCAGCGTCCGCTCGACGATCTGGCGGACGATGCCAGCGTTCGCCGCGGCCAAGTCCTCGCGAGACATCCCCGGCCTGCGCGCTATCCCCGCCGTGACCACGACCACGTCCGAGCCCGCGCTCGCGGCGTAGTCCGTGCCGCCGACAACGCTCACATCGGACGCGAGCAGCGGCAGCGCCTGGCGGAGGTCCAGGGCCTTGCCCGCCGCCAGCCCCTCCACCACATCCACCAGGACCAAGTCGGCAAGCCCGCGCCCGGCCAAGGCCTGCGCCACCGCACCCCCCGTCTGGCCCGCACCGACGATCGTGACTTTCGCCATCGACCCTTGCGCGCCGGTTCGCTCGCTTAGCTGCCGGCCGAATAGGCGACCCGCGCTGCCCGGCCCGCCGCGGTCGGCTGCACGTCCGGCACCGGCAGCGCGGACACTTCCGCTCCCGCTCCCGCCTCGATCGCGCCCACAGGCCACGCCGCCACCCCGAGCCCGTCGCACTGGCGGATGAACTCGGAGAGCGCCGCCCGAGGGACAGCCAGCAGCAGTCCGCCCGAAGTCTGGGCGTCGAACAGGAGCCAGCGGGTCGTCTCGTCGACGGCGCCGGCCAGGTGGACGCGATCCCGGAAGTAGAGCTGGTTGTCGGCGCTGCCGCCCGGGAAGCAGCCGCGGTCGCCATAGCGGCGCGCGCCACGCAGGAAGGGGATCGACGGCAGGTGGAACGTCAGGCGAACGGATGAGGCGTCCGCCATCTCCACGGCATGGCCGAGCAGGCTGTAGCCCGTCACATCGGTGGCGCCGCGCACGCCGGCTGCCACGGCCGCCCGGGCAGCATCACGGTTGAGCTGCGTCATCCAGCGCACTGCATCGGCCACATCGTCGTCCGAGGCCTCGCCCCTCTTCAGCGCGGTGGTGGTGACCCCCGTGCCGAGCGGCTTGGTGAGCCAGAGCACGTCCCCCGGCCTCGCCCCGCTCTTCGTCATCAACTGATCCTGCCGCACCAGACCGAGAGCCACGAGTCCGTACTTGGGCTCCTTGTCCTGCACCGTGTGCCCGCCCCCGATCACCGCGCCCGCTTCCCGCACCTTGTCTGCCCCGCCCCGGAAGATCTCCTGCAGGATCTCCGTCGGCAGGTCCGGCGGCATGTTGGCGACGTTGAGTGCCAGGAAGGGCGTGGCCCCCATGGCGTAGAGGTCCGAGAGGGCATTCGCCGCGGCGATGGCGCCGTACGCGTAGGGATCGTCCACGATGGGCGTGAAGAAGTCCGTCGTCGCCACCAGGGCGCGCTGGTCATCCAGCCGCCAGACGGCCGCGTCGTCCGGCTCGCCGAGCCCCACCAGCAGGTCGGGGTAATCCTGAGCCTGGAACGCGTCTTGCAGAGGGCGCAGCACCTGCGCCAGCGCTTCCGCGCTTAGCTTCGACGCTCAACCCGCGCACGACGACAGACTGGTCAGTCTGATCTGGCGGCCGGAGGTGGCGCGCATCTCGCTCGAATCCATGACGGTCCTCCTCGCTCCTCAGTGCGTGTCCCCGTCTCGCCCTCCTGCCGAACGGGGGCACGGCTCCCCCTGCTCAGGGCTGCACCGCCGCCGACTGGAGCAGCGCGGGCAGCTCCGCGAGGGCACGCGCCAGGCGCGTGCCGTGCCAGGTCAGCAGGCGGCCGTCGATGCGCAGAACGCGGCCTGAACGCACGGCCGGGGTATCGGTCAGCAGGCGGCGCAGGTTCGCCTCCTCCTGGTCGCCGAACGCGTAGGGTTCGTCCGGGAGGAGGATGACTTCAGGGGCGGCGTGGACCACCTCGGCGGCCGTCACGCGCGGGTAGCGGGTATCGCGTTCACCAGGGCTCTCGGGAGATGCGAGGCCGAGATCGGCTTCCAGCGGATAGCGGCGCTCGCGGTCGCCGAAGACGTTCTCACCGCCACAGTGGGCCAGGACGTCGTGGGCGTAGGTGAAGCGATTGAACGTCATCCACCAGGGAGTCCCATCCTCGGCCGCGCCCTGCCAGACCGGCGCGAAGACGCGCACCGGCGTACGCTGCGCCGACGCCCGCCGCTCCCATTCGAGCGTCACCTCGAGCGTGCGAATGCGGTTGCCCGATGCCGGCACGTTGAACAACCGCACCAGGGCCCACAGCAGCGAGAGCACCTCGTCCACCGAACGCGGAAAGGTGACCCACACCTTCAGGCCGGCCGCCTCGAGGCTCTCGACCGCCTCCCGGCTGTTCTCCTCCTGGTTCGCCAAGACCAGCTCCGGCTTGAGCCGCACGATGGCGTCGATGTCCGGCGTGCGCGTGCCTCCCACTCGCTCCAGCCTGCCTTCGGCTTCGGCCGGGGGCCGGCAGAAATCCGTCACCCCGACCAGGTATCGGTCGGCACCGAGATCGAACAGGCTGTCGGTGAGCGAGGGGACGAGGCTGACGACGCGCTCCGGCGGACGCGAGAAGGTCAGAATGGCGGTGAAGCCGTTGCCTCCGCTCATGCTTGCCTCCATCCGACCCCCAGGATGACCGTGGGGGCCTCTCGGCTCCACACCTCGATCTCTCCGGCAGGGCCGAGCGCCAGCACGGCCTCCGCCGGCAAGGATACGGCGTAGGAGTATAGCTCGTGCGCCAGGAATGCGTGCACGTCCCCCGGCGCCCCAGCCGACTCTCGATCACTGAGGACAATCGCTCCCGGCAGCCAAGACAGGCCTGCGGCGGGCTCGCGCTCCCCGGCCGTGAACACCCATTCCCCCAGCGCCGCGGCCGCAGGACCGACCGCCAGCACCGTGCTGCCTTCGACGACAATGTCCTCCTCCGAGGACGAAGACAGCGCCCTCACCCAATCGCTCGGCCCGCCGCCGGCGAGCACCACCAACCCACTCCCCGACCAGTCACCCACCGAACCCGAGGCGAGGCGCTCGGCGCGCGCCTTGCCGCCAAGCCAATCTTCGAGGGAACGGGAGAAGGCTGCCGCCGAGGCCTGGTTCCCCTGAGGGCCGAGAATGAGCCTCGGCTGCCGGACGAAGTCCGTGTGCGCGAGCAGATGCTCCCCGATCATCCCCAGGGACCGCCCCACGCGTTCGAGGTCCCCGGCCAGCGCCAGCCAGCCCCTGCCGCCGCTGCGCTGCAAGACCGGGTGCTTGTGAGGACTTGGTCCCTCAACCATGCTGGACCCTGCCGTGACCAGCGCCGCAGTGCTCCTCAGCCCAGGTCGATGCGCTGGAAGCGCTCGATGTAGCGAGGCGCATCCGGCGCGCTCTCCGGGTCGAGGAGCCACGAGCGGATGCGCTCCTCGAGTGTGTCCATCTCCCGAATCTGGCTGCGGTGTTCTCGCAGCGCCGCCACCTTGCGCTGCACGTAGGCCGTGACGTCGATGGCGGTGTTCGGATCTCGCGCGCCGGCCACGTACACCTGCCTCACCTTGTGCGGGCGGAGGCCTTCGTCGCGCTCCAGTTCGGGGTAGAACATGGCCGATCCAGACGCGGGGAAGACCGCATCCAGGGCCGCCTGGCCGGCGGCGCGGTGATCGGGGTGATTGATGTAGGTCGAACTGGGGAAGAAGTTCGTCGGGTCACTGGTGATCAGGATGTCCGGCCGCACCCTGCGCACGACGCGCACGATGTCCTTGCGCAGCGCCAGGTCCGCCACGAGGTAGCCATCGGGGTAATCTAGGAACAGCACCTCCTCGACGCCGAGGACGCGCGCCGCCGCCTGCTGCTCCCGCACCCGCAGGTCGGCGAGGGCCGTCGGATCCACGCGGCCATCGTCCGCGCCTCTCCCGCCGCGGGTGAGGAGGCAGTAGACGATGCGGCGGCCTTCGGCCGCCCAGCGGGCCACGGTCCCGCCGCAGTAAAACTCCGGGTCGTCGGGATGCGCCATCACGACGAGCACGTTCTGCCCTGTGGCCGAACGGCCTGCACTCATCGATCCGAATCCCCGTTGTCGTCCCGTCGAGCAGCCGGCTTCTTGGCCCCTTGCTCCAGCGCCTTCAACTCGTCGTAGGGCTGGACCTCGTCCTTGTGGAACTCGGCCCTGTCGCCATCGTCGAGGGCCACAAGGACCGTCTCCTTGAGGGGCACGACGTCGACAACCTTCCCCTCCCCGCGCGGCGTGATGACGCGCTTGTTCTTCTTGGGGAGGTGTTTGCGAGCCTCCACGTACTGCTCGTACTCGTACACCAGGCAGCAGCGCAGCCGGCCGCACATGCCGGTGATCTCCTGCGGATTGAGCGAGATGCCCTGTGCCTTTGCCATCTTGATCGAGACAGGGCTGAACTCCGTGAGGAAGCGCGAGCAGCAGCGGACTTCCAGGCCGCAGGCCCCCATGCCGCCGAGGTACTTGGCCACGTCGCGCGGGCCGATGTGCTTCATCTCGACGTGGGTCTTGCGATAGATCTGCTGCATCGCCTCCCGCAGCCCCTTGAGTTCCGCCTTCTCTTCGTCCTCGCAGGTGTAGATGAAGACCAGGCGCGAGCCGTCGAACGAGAACTCGGCCTTCACGACCTTCACTTCCTTCAGTCCGAGGTCGTGGGCTCGGGCACGGCATTCGACCATCGCCTCGACCTCGCGGCAGGCCCAGGTTCGCCGCAGGACCAGGTCCTGCGCGGTCGCTCGGCGCTCGATCGCCTTCCAGCCTCCTTCCGGCGGCGGCGGGGGGTTCTCGACGAACGCAACCACCTGGCCCAGTTCGCGGCCGCGGCTCGTGGTGACGACGACGAAGTCCCCCGGCTTGAGGTCCGTCACCGTCGAGGCGTCGAAATGATAGAGCTTGCCCAGCTTCTGGAAGCGGACAGCGACGATGGGTCTCGCGCGCGAGTCGCTGGTCATCTCCGACATGCTGCGGTCGTCACTCTGCCACCTCGGCCGAGGTGGCTGCGGAGTGGGCCGCCACGCTCAACCGGGCGGCGACAGCCTCCGCCACGGCTACAAGAGCCTTGGCCACCGGCGCATCGGGCCGGGCGAGAACGACGGGGACACCGCTGTCGCCGCCCTCCCTCACCGCCGCGTCCATCGGCACGGCGCCGAGAAACGGGACGCCGGCCTCCCGCGCCAGGACCTCACCGCCCCCGTGTCCGAAGATGTCCATCCGGGCACCCCCCGGGAGCTCGAGGTAGCTCAGGTTTTCGACCACTCCCAGCACCGGCACCTCCAGCGCGCGGAACATCTCCAGCCCGCGCCGCGCGTCCTGCAGCGCAACCTGCTGCGGCGTGGTGACGATGACCCCGCCGCTCAAGGGGATGGACTGTGCCAGGCTGAGCTGCGCGTCGCCCGTTCCGGGAGGCAGGTCGATCACCAAGTAGTCGAGTTCCCCCCACTCCACGTCGGAGAGGAACTGGCGGATGGCGGTGTGCAGCATCGGCCCGCGCCAGATGAGGGGCTGCCCCGGCGGCACCAGGAATCCGATGGAGATCACGCGCACGTCGTAAGCGACGGCCGGGATCATGCGGCCGTCCTGAGGGACAGGCATCCTGTCCACGCCCATCATCGTGGGGACGTTGGGGCCGTAGATGTCGGCGTCCAGCAGGCCGACGCGAGCCCCCGCCCGTGCCAGCGAGACCGCCAGGTTGACGGCGATAGTCGTCTTGCCCACGCCGCCCTTGCCCGAGGCCACGGCCACCGCGTTGCGGATGGGCAGCCGAAGCAGGCCCCGCGTCCGGCCGTCGGCCCGCACGCTGGCGCCCATCTCGACGGCCACGTCCTGCACCCCCGGAAGGGCGAGCACCGCCTGGCGCGCCTCGTGATGAATCTGATCCCGCAGCGGGCAGGCAGGCGTGGTCAGCTCCAGGCGGAAGGAGACCCTGCTGCCTTCGACCTTCACGTCGCGGATCATGCCCAGGCTGACCAGGTCCTTGCCGAGCTCCGGATCGTTCACCTGCCGCAGCGCGTCGAGCACGGCCTGGGGGGTGACGGCCGGCGTTGGTTCACGTCTCATGGATCACCTCGAGTCCCGGGCTGCACGCGTCGGGCTGCCCCGGGTCGTCGGCCTGCAAGTGGAGGGCGATTTCGGCACGAGCGCGCTCGAACAGGGACACCAGATCGGCATCGCTGCCGCGGAAGCGCCGCACGACCTGCGTGGCGCACTGCGTGCAGCCGCGCATGGCTCGGAACGAATCGGTGTGACAGGTCAGGCAGCTGGCCAGGCGGATCATCATCAGGCAGAAGGCGAGCTGATCGAGCGAGCCTTCGGGGGCGGCCACAGCGCGCTCGACCAGGCGCCGCCACACGGCGCCGCGCAGCCCCCACAAGGCAGGCGCCACCCGCATCGGGAAAAGCATCTCGGTGTCGTGCTGGTACACAGGGAAAGCTCCGGGGGCTGGCGGAACTAGGCCGTGGCCTCCGCCTTGCTCGCCGCCCGCGCCGCCTGCTTCTCGGCCCGAGCGGCCTCTTCCCGCGCGTAGTTCGTCGGGCGGATGGAGGCGTAGTAGCGGGCGGGCTTCAGCAGCCGCTCGAGGCCATAGATGTTCTCCGCGTGACGATCGTAGGTGGCCAGCTCGTAGTCGTGGTCCATCTTGATGGCATCGAACGGGCACGAACTCCGCGCACAGCCCGCAGTTCATGCACAGGTCCACGTCGATGGCGAACTCGCGCGGCGCGGGCACGGGCCGCCCGGTGGCCGGGTCGACCGCGCGCTCGATCCAGATGCACTGCGGCGGACAGACCTTGGCGCAGATGCCGCATGAGGTGCAGCGGATCAGCCTTTCGCCCTGTTCGCCCTCATCGTAGACCAGGAACGGAACGAAGCGAAACTCCTCGGGGACCGGCAGTCTTTCTTCGGGGTACTGGACGGTGAAGATCCCTTCGCCTCTCGGGCTTTGCCGCACGGTCAGCGCCTTCGGGTTGCGGTAGCGGCGGCCGAGCCAGCGCACGTCGTCCACGTACGAGAGGAGGAAGTGCTTGAGGGTGACGCCCAGCCCCTTGAGGATTCCGATGCCGTACATCCGTCTCTCCCGTGCCGGCTGGCGGCAAGCCTAGCGGTCGACCTCGCCCAGGACGATGTCGATCGAGCCCAGGATGACCACGCTGTCGGCCACCTTGTGTCCCTTGCAGAGTTCGCCCAGGGCCGTCAGGTTGATGAACGAGGGGGCGCGCACGTGATAGCGCCACGGGTTCGGTCTGCCGTCGGAGACGATGTAGAAGCCGAGTTCACCCTTCGGGCTCTCCACCCGGCCGTAGGCCTCGCCCGGTGGAACCCGCGGCTGATACTGGGGCTTGCCGACCATGATCTCGCCGCCGGGGATGTCGCGCACGACCTGCTGCAGAATGCGCAGGCTCTGGCGCATTTCATCCATGCGGATCAGGTAGCGGTCGTACACGTCTCCATGGGTGCGCACCGCCACGTCGAACTCGAGCCGATCGTAGATCGAATACGGGTCCGCCCGGCGCAGGTCGAACGGAACTCCGGAGGCACGCAGCACCGGCCCGGTGGCCGAGTAGGCGATCGCCTTCTCCGGCGGCAGCACCCCCACTCCGTAGCCGCGCATCTGGACGATCTCGTTTTCCGTCAGGTAGCGATCGAGATCATCGATTCGCCGGGGCAGCCTCTCGAACACCAGCTCGCGCACCTTCTCCAGCGTGCCGTCCGGTAGATCGCGGGCGACGCCGCCGAAGCGGAAGTAGTTGCACATCATGCGCGAACCGGAGACCGCCTCAAAGACGTCCAGGATGAGCTCCCGTTCCTCCAGCGCGTAGAGCACGGGCGTGAAGTAGGCGCCCAGGTCGTTCAGCAGGAAGCCAATGGCGGCCAGGTGGTTGCAGATACGGGTGAGCTCGGCCATCATGACACGGATGTACTCGGCGCGCTCGGGAGGCCGGATGCCCATGAGCTTCTCGACCGCCAAGGCATAGCCGAAGTTGTTGCTCATCGAGCAGAAGTAGTCCAGGCGGTCGGTGAAGGGCATGTTCATCAAGTACGTGTTGCGCTCGCCGATCTTCTCGTGGTTGCGGTGCAGGTAGCCCATCACGGGTTCCAGGCCGACGATCGTCTCGCCTTCCAGCCGCACCACCATGCGGAAGACTCCGTGCGTCGACGGATGCTGCGGCCCGAGATTGACGATCATCTGATCGGTCTCGAGCGCATCGTCGCGGCCGTCTCCGCCGAGGCGAGAGAGGCTGGCGTAGAGCGCGGCCTCGCCCTCCGGCGCCCAGCCCTCGAGGGTGAAGTCGGGCGGGAAGGATACGTTGTGGTGATAGGGGACTCGGTCTTCGATGCGCTGCGGCTTGCCAGCCGGCCAGCGGCTCTTGAAGGGCTTGGCCTCCTCCTCGTAGTAGGCCTCACGCCAGTCCTTGCGCAGCGGATGGCCATGGAACCCTTCCCACATCAAGATGCGCAGGAGCTTCGGATGCCCGTCGAAGCGAATGCCGAGCAGGTCCCACGCTTCGCGCTCCTGGAAGTCCGCGCCGGGGAAAAGTCCCACCAAGGAAGGCACGACCGGATCCTGGCGTGGGACCTGGACCTTGAAGACGAGCGGCGGCCCCCCGGCGGTCCGCTGGGCGTGGTAGACGACTTCCATCATGCCCTGGGGCAGGTAGTCCACGCCTGTGAGGGAGGAGAGCAGATCGTAGCCGAGATCCTGGCACAGAGCCGAAGCGAAATCCAGCAGGCGTGCCGGCGCGACGAGGTAGCCCGAGTATCCGGGCCGCGGGTCCGGCTGTACCTGGTCACCGAAGCGGGCGAGGACGCTGTCGAGCTGCTGAGTGGCGGTGGGCACGGTCATGGTCTGTCCTGCGCGTTCAGCTGGGCGATGCCCCTGCCGGGGGCTGCGCCTGAGGCGGATTGCGAGGATCAATGAGGTCGGGCCCGAGGAGCGGCACGGGGATGGGTTCGGAGGCACCGCGGCGATACCAGCGCACCTGGCGAAGCGACTCTCGTTCGATCTTGCGCTGGACTGTGATCAGACCGTGCAGCAGGGCCTGCGGCGTCGGCGGGCAGCCGGGGACATAGACGTCCACAGGCAGGAACTGGTCGATGCCGGACACGACGTTGTATCCCTCCTTGAAGGGACCGCCCCCCGAGGCGCAGGCTCCCATGGCCAGCACGTACTTCGGCTCGGGCATCTGGTTGTACAGGCGCACGATCTGCGGGACCATCTTCTTGGTGACCGTGCCGGAGACGATCATCAGGTCCACCTGGCGCGGGCTGGGCCGCATGATCTCCATACCGAAACGCGCCAGGTCAAAGCGGCTGGCGGCGGTGCAGATCATCTCGATGGCACAGCACGCCAGCCCGAACAGCATCGGCCACACGGAAGACCGGCGGCCCCAGTTGTAGATTCGATCCAGGGTGGTGATCGTTAGCTGCCCTCGCAGTTCGGCAGGGATGTCGTATCCGGGGCTGGCCAGATCATCGGGCATCGACGTTCGCCTCCAGATGGATGTCGGCGCCAATCGCAAGACGGGGGCCTGGCGTCCCCCCGGGCCCCAGGCCCCACCCTGTACGCGACGAATTATACCCGCGCGAGGGGGGGTGTCAAGACAAAGCGATTTACTGGATGACTTTTGACAAAATCGGCTGAATCAGTCGGAGCAAGGGCCGAGACAGCACTTCGCCGGCTGCGGCGAAGGCCTTCTCGGGCCGCTTCCCGTTGCCGGCACGCCTACCGCCCTCGCAGGACCGAGATCACCGTGCCAAAGGTGCCCACGACGAGCAGGCCGAGGATGGCCAGGATGGGCGGGAAACCCAGGCCCCGCGTCTGGCCGTCGGCGGGCGCGAAGGTCGGCTGGACGACGGCGGGCGCGGCGGTGAAGGTCGGGAGGCGGGTCGCGGCTGGGCGTCCGAGGCTGGGGAACTGCGCGGCCAGCGTCGGGTCAATGGTGGCCGTGGCGCGCGCGGTCGGGAGCGGAGGCGGTTCGACCACTGGCAGGATACCTGCGCCCTCCAGGCTGACGTTGTAGGAATAGACCCAGCCCACATTGCCGGGCACTCCCGGGTAGACGATCTGAATCCAGTCCCCGCCCGGCGAGCGCCCCAGGGCGGGCAGCCGCTGCCCCGCAGTCATCACCCCGATGCGCTCGTAGTTCGTGCCCGGCCCGCTGCGCACGTTCACCTGGTCCGGGGCGATCACCATGGGCCCGCTGGGCGTGCTCGTCACCGTCGCAATCGGCGCGGTGGCCTGAAACGCGAGCGCGGGGAACGGGCCCTGCGCCGTGCCAAGCAGGACCGCCGCGAGCACTCCGATCGCGATCAGCCACCACCACCCACGCATTCCGCTGCTCCGATTGCCCACGGGACGAGGCGGCATTATACTACGGCCAGCTGCGGGAGCAGACGATGGACCAGCGCACCTACCACGGGCCGATCACACCGGATGATCTGGCCAGGGCCCTGGTGGCGGAGTTCGATCAGGGGAATCTGGAGGCACAGGCCCTGGGCCAGGGACAGGAACGACTGGTTCAGATCGCCAGCCGCCGCCTGCGCGCTGCGGGCGGGCAGACGGCCATCTCCATCCACCTGCTGCCCATCGAGGACGGCGTTCTGGTTCGCCTCGGCGAACAGCAATGGCTGGGCGTTGCGGCGAGCCTGGGCCAGACGGCCCTGGCGGCGCTGCGAAACCCTCTCACCCTGCTCGGCCGGCTGGACGACCTGGCGCAGGACTTGGAATCGCTCCAACTGGCCCAGCGCATCTGGGCGACGATCGACCGCACAGCGGCCAGCCTGGGCGCCGCGCAGGAACTCTCGGAACGCCTGCGCCGCGTCGTGTGCGACTACTGCTGGACGGCCAACCCTGTTGGCGAAAGCCACTGCTCAGCCTGCGGCGCCCCCCTCGGCCCGCAGCAGCCACGAGCGTGCGGCCGGTGTGGGTATGTCGTGCCGGCCGGCACGGCGAAGTGCCCGGAGTGCGGCGCCTCCCTTCTGCCGTAGCCCTCGGGCACGGGCGCTGCTCTGCGCGAAACCTTCTGCAATCAATGCGGTTCGGGCCATCCCAGAGGATGGCCCGAGCGCGACTCATCGCCTCCTATGCGGCGGAAACCGGCTCGCGCGCTCTGGCTCGCCCTCGCTCGAGCGCCTTCAGGTTGGCCTCGATCATGTGGCGGCGATGCTCGGCGATGTGCGCCCGCAGCGCCTTCTCGATGGATTCGAAGGTGAGCACCGGGAGCCTCTCGAGCAGCGCCCCGAGCATCACCAGGTTTGCCAGCCGCCGGTCGCCCAGCTCCTCGGCGATCTCGACGGCCGGAACCATGACCGCATCGATGTCCGTGCGCTGGGGCCCGCGGTCGACGAGGGAGGCGTTCACGATCAGCACGCCGCCGGGCTTGACCAGCGGCTCGTAGCGCTCGAGGGAGGGCAGATTCATCACCACCGCGGCGGTGGGGCTGCGCACGATCGGGGAGCCGATCTCCTCATCGCTGACGATGACCACGCAGTGGGCCGTGCCGCCGCGCATCTCCGGCCCGTACGAGGGAATCCAGGTGACGTGCCTGCCCTGCTCGAGGGCAGCATAGGCCATGAGCTGCCCGGCGAACAGCACCCCCTGACCGCCAAAGCCCGAAATGATGACCTCGGTCTGCATGCCCTCCCCCTATGCCTTGGCCTCGGCGATGGCCGGGTGCACCTTGTAGTCGCCCAATGGATAGGCGGGGATCATGTGCTGCTCGATCCACTCCAGGGCCTTCTCGGCGGGGATGCCCCAGTTCGTGGGGCAGCTCGAGAGGAGTTCCACCATCGAGAACCCGAGGCCCTGCCGCTGGACCTCGAAGGCCTGCCGCAGGGCCTTCTTGGCCTTGCGGATGTTGGCTGGATCGTGGAGGCTGCGCCGCACGATGTACGCCGAGCCGTCCAGCTGGGAAAGGATTTCGCACATGCGCAGGGGAAAGCCGTGGATCTCCACGTCCCGCCCGAGGGGCGTTGAGGTGGTCTTCATCCCGGGCAGGGTGGTGGGGGCCATCTGGCCGCTGGTCATGCCGTAGATGGCGTTGTTGATGAAGATCGTGGTGAAGTTCTCGCCCCGTCCGGCGGCGTGGATGATCTCGGCCATGCCGATCGCCGCCAGGTCGCCGTCGCCCTGGTAGGTGAAGACGATCTTGTCGGGGCTGACGCGTTTGAGTCCGGTGGCCATGGCCGGTGCCCGGCCGTGCGCCGCCTCGGCGAAGTCGATGTGGAAGTAGTTGTACGCGAACACCGAGCAGCCCACCGGGGCAATGCCGATCGTGTCTTCCCGCACGCCCATCTCGTCGATGACCTCGGCGATCAGGCGGTGGGCGATCCCGTGCGTGCAGCCGGGGCAGTAGTGCGTGTGAACGTGCCGCAAGGCTTCGGGTCGCGAGTAGACCAGCGTTTCCACAAGGTCTGCTTGTTCCATGCTGCGCTCTCCCGGCTTCTCTACGCCAGCGCCTTGTGCAGGCCGCGGATCTGATCCAGCACCTCATCCGGCAG
>FWPV01010363.1_pt1 | contig 15308 bp, 13 predicted proteins | sample 2228371 | NCBI WGS metagenome assembly FWPV01 (sample SAMEA103939776, study PRJEB20133) | metagenome | reverse complement strand
ATTCAATTTGAAGGAAATCGGGTGGGCGCTGCCGGTAATCTACCTGATGGCTGATTTTGGCAGCGTCTTCGGAGGCTGGCTATCAGGCTACTTCATCCGGCGCGGCTGGTCCAACGCCAAGGCGCGCAAAGCCGCCATGCTCATCTGCGCCTGCTGCATGCCCATCGCCGCCACCACTGTGCTGGTGAAAAGTCCGATCCTGGCGGTGGCGCTGGTGTGTCTGGCGACGTCGGCGCATCAAGGCTGGTCGGCTAACCTGTTCACCACCACATCGGACGTCTTCCCGCGTAACGCCGTCGCCTCAGTCACCGGCATCGGCGGCTGTCTCGGCGGGCTGGGCGGGTTCATGTTTTCGGCCATTATTCCGGGTTTCGTGGTCGCTCATTTCGGCTACACCCCGGTGTTCCTCGCTATGGGGTGTTTCCATCTCATAGCGTTCACCATCGCCCACTTCCTGCTGGGCGAAATGAAGCAGATCAAGGTCTGAACAGGACCGGGAGGCAAGGATGAACTCGGGCTTGACGCGGCGCTCCTGGATGGGGGCGTCGCTCAGCGCGGCGTCGGCGGCGCGGGTCGCGGGCGCCAATGACCGGGTGCGGCTGGGCATCATCGGCACAGGCAGCCGCGGGCAGTATCTCATGCGCGAGGCTAACAACGCCGGGGGCATCCAATGGGTGGCGCTGTGCGACGCCTGGGACGTCCGCCGGGAAAAGGCGAAAGCCCTGGCTGGGGATGACGTTGCCCTATACGAAGATTACCGGCGCCTTCTCGACCGGAAGGACATCGACGCGGTGATCGTAGCGACTTGGGACAACACCCATGCGCGCATCACCATTGACGCCTGCCGCGCGGGCAAAGACGTTTATGTCGAAAAACCCATGACCTCGGTTCCCGAACAGGGTCCTCCGGTGGTCCGCGCAGTTCGGGAGACCAAGCGCATTGTGCAGGTTGGCGTGCAGCAGCGCTCGACGCCGCATTTCATCGAAGCGAAACAGCGCTTTGTAGATAGCGGACTCCTCGGCCCGGTGCACATGGTGCGCACGGTCTGGAATAATAACAGCGGCTACCTGAGCGTCCCGCCGCCGGGCATGGAAAAGAAGCCCGAAGGGCTCAACTGGGAAGCCTGCCTGGGCTCTTTGAAAAAGATCCCGTGGGACCCCAAACGCTACTTCAACCGCTTCGCTTACGTGGAGCTGTGCTGCGGGCAGACGGGCGGGCTGTTCGTTCACATGGTGGATGTAGTGCAATGGTATCTGGGCGTGACCAAACCTAAGTCGGTGGCCGCGCTGGGCGGCATCTACCAGTACAACGACGGGCGCACCGCGCCGGACAACATCAACATGATCTGCGAATACCCGCAGAAGCTGACCGTCACCTTCGAAGCCTCGATCACCGACCGCGTAGCAGTTGAAAATGCGGACATCGTCTTCATGGGAGAAGGAGGACGCTTAAACATCTTTCGTTACGGTTATCGCTTCATTCCCGCCGGGAAGGGGCTGGCGGACGCAGTCACCGTCAAAGGCACGCGCGACGAACACATGAAGAACTGGCTGGACAGCGTGCGCAGCCGGAAGGAGCCCAACGCCACGGTGGAACAAGGTCACTACGGCGCCATGGCCTGCCACATGGGAAACATCGCATACGAGACCAAGGGCGTCGTCTCGTGGCGGAAGCAATGGGACGTTTAGCGGCTGGCGGCCAGCGACTGGCCCGTAGTGGAAAGCGCCACGCTGTCCGCTACATTTTGTAACGGCCCAAGTCTTCGTCGTTCAGGTTTTCCAGCCAGCGGCGGAGCTCTTCGTTAGCCACTTTCTCCGTCCCGCTGGCAGCCGCCTTGGAAGACTTGAGCACGCTGTCCTCGACATAAATCGGACAGTCGAGGCGCAACGCCAGAGCGAGCGCATCCGAGGGGCGCGAGTCCACGGTGATCAACTGCCCGTTTTTTTCGAGCCAGATCACGGCGTAAAACGTATCGTCCTTCAGCTCGCTCACCACTACTTTGTGCAGGTTGGCTTCCAGACCCAACAACAGCGTCTTGATGAGGTCGTGGGTCATGGGGCGCGGCGTCAAAACCTTTTCGATTTCCAAGGCGATCGCGTTGGCTTCATACACGCCGACCCAAATCGGCAGAATCGCGTTGCCGTTCACGTCCTTCAGGATCACGATCGGCATGTTGGTCACCGGGTCCATCATCAGCCCCCGGATTTTCATTTCGATTTCCATACGTTTCCGCCTTTCTGCGCTATCCGCGCACGCTCACGCCCGCCAGCGAATTCGGACCCGCGCGGGTGACCCGTACGTCGAGATACTGGCCCGCCAGCGTCGCGCCATCCGGACGCGGCAATAATGCATCGGTGAAGTTCAACACCCGGTTTTGCGACGTGCGGCCGATCCACTGCCCGGTCGCTTGATTATAGCCCTCCACGAGCACTTCCTGGGTGGTTCCGATCAAAGCCGAATTGAGGCGCATCTGAATGCTGCGCTGCTTCTCCTGCAAAACCGTCAGGCGCCGCCCTTTTTCTTCCTCGGGAACATGGTCGCCTAAGGCGAGCGCCGGCGTGTTCGGACGTTTGGAGTACTTGAAGCTGAACAGCGAGTCATACTGGACTTCGTCAAGCAGCCGCAGCGTCTCCTCGAACTCCTTCTCCGTTTCTCCGCAGAAGCCGACGATGATGTCCGTGGTGATGGCGATGTTACGCGGCGATTTTTTCAGCCATTCGATGCGCCGCATGTACTCGTCGCGGGTGTAAAGACGCTGCATGCGCTCGAGCACCGCCGTCGAGCCGGACTGCACGGGCAGGTGGACGTGGTTGCACAGCACCGGGCAATCGTCGAGCGCCTCGACAATCTCCTTCCCAAAGTCCCGCGGGTGCGAAGTGGTGAAGCGCACCCGCTTCAAGCCGGGGATGACAGCCACGCGCCTCAGCAGTCCGGCGAAGTCCAAACCTGCGGGCGAGGGATCGCGGTAGCTGTTCACGTTCTGCCCCAGCAGTTGGATCTCCGTGTACCCGGCTTCGGCAAGCGCGCGCGCCTCCGCCAGGATGCTCTCGCTTGTGCGGCTTCGCTCCCGCCCCCGTGTGAAAGGCACCACGCAGTAGGCGCAGGACTTGTCGCAGCCCTCCATGATGGTGATGAACGCCCGGAACGGATTGTCCCGGCGGGTGAGGGGCGTTTCAAAGGTGTCTTCGGTGTCAAGGCTGAGCCCGGTGACGCGTCGTTCGCCCGCTTCGATGCGCGCCACGAGTTCGCCGAGGCGGTTGTAGCTCGCCGAGCCCGCCACCAGCGAGACATGGGGAGCGCGTTCAAAAATCTTTTCGCCTTCCTGCTGCGCGACACAGCCGAGCACGGCGAACACCTTGCCGTTGCCCGCATGTTTGCGAAACTGCTGCAAACGGCTGAAAACCTTCTGCTCCGCCTTATCGCGGATACTACAAGTGTTGTATACAACCAGATCCGCGGACTCGGCGTCTTCCACCGGGACGTAACCCCGCGCCATCAGAGCGCCCGTGACCTTCTCAGAGTCATGGACATTCATCTGGCAGCCGAAAGTCTCGATGTAAAACGTCTTCATGGGCAGGCTTTGACTCTATTATAAGGCGTTCGCCATATTGCGCCGGGCTGCCGGAAGCCTTAGGTTGGAAGCATGAAGGGCTGTTGGGCGTGGCTGTGCGCTTTCACGCCGCTCTTGGCGCAAACGCCGGCGGCGCTCGAAACAACCTACGTCTATGACGTCAACGGGCGGCGCGTCCCGGCGGTTTGGACCTCCTCGAGGCAGGCGGCGCCGGGCGAATCGCGGGCGGTAGAGCATGCGATGTCCGTCAACGGGCGCCTTGTGCCGCGGCAGGAGGTGGTGGAAAAGGTCATTCGCGATGACGCCCGCGGAAGAGTCGTGGAGCGGACCGTCATCCCTTATGATCCGAACGGCAATCCGGGGCCGCCGGCGAGAATCCGCATCGAGGAATTTTCGGAACCGGGCGGCGCGAAGCGGGTGATCTCCACCACTTGGAGAGCGAACATCAACGGCTCGTTCCAGCTTTCCGAACGGGCGGTGACGGAAGTCCGCCAAGAGGGCGGCGCGGAGAAAGCCGTCACCACTGTGGCGCGTCCTACGCTCAACGGAACGCTGGAAACCTTCGAGCGGAGCGAAGCGGAAAGCTATAAGCTGAAGGATGGTTCGCGCTCGCGCCTGTCGATCTTCCGCCCCGACGCCAACGGGCGCTTCCGCGAGTTGGAGCGGCAGGAAGTGGAAACGAAGACCTCCGGCGCGGAAACGGTGGCAAACCTGAACCTGTATCGCGTGCGGGGTTCCGATATGGTTTTGGACGGGCAAACCGTGAGCCGGACGGTCAAGCGCGACGGTTCGGAAGTGACCGAGGTGGACATTTATCGCGCCGACGTTCCGGGGCGACCCACTCTGCCCGGAAAACCGGCTTTGATTGAGCGGCAAACGATCGAGCGAAGCAAAGGCGAAGGGGAACTAACGGAGAAAGTGGTCTCCCGCTTGGCGTCGCCGAACGATCCCGGGCGTTTCGAAGCCCCGCGCGTCATCGCCGAACGGGTCTGCAAGGGCGCCTGCGCGCCTTGAGCCGGCGCTTGCGGGCGCTCAGGGCTTGAGCGGCAGCCGCCGGGAGATGAAATCCGCAATTCGCCCTGCGGCGGGCGGGTCCAGGTTCGCCAGCGCGACCACCACATAGCCCGAATCGGGAAAAACTTTCAGAGATCCATTCATCCCGGGCGCTCCTCCGCCATGTCCAAACCACCGCGCGCCGCCTTCGGTCCCCACCCCGAATCCGTAAGCGTACTGCCCTCCCCCAGGGGTATCCACCTTTCCTGAAATGAGCAGTTGGGTGTGTTTTGGGTCGAGAAGTTTGTGCCCCAAGAGCGCCCGGGCAAACCGCAGCATGTCCCGGGTGGTCGAGTACCCCCCGCCCGCGGAGGTGCCGCGGTACGGAAGCGTGTCGGTATTGGGCTTCAAACCTCCGCCCGGGGCGCGGATATATCCGGTGGCGCGCCCAGGGACGGCTTGGTCTTCAGGCAGCGAGTCCGTCGCGTTCATGCCCGCCGGTTTGAAAACCCGGTCGCGGACGTAGTCGTAATAACTCCGTCCTGTAACCGCCTCGATGATCGCGCCGAGCAGCAGGAAGCCGTAATTGCTGTACGCCCATTTGCTCCCTGGCTCGAACTCCAGCCCCCGGCTGCCGTACAGCTTGATGTAGTCCTGGATGTCGCGCAGTTCTTTGCGTTTCTCCCGGAACTGAGGGCCGAAGATATCTCCCGTGCCGCCGGTGTGGGTCAGCAGGTGGTGAACGGTGACCTTCTGAGCGACGTCGCGGTTGGGATAGTCCCGCAGGTGCTTGCCTACGGGATCGTCGAGACGGATTTTTCCGGATTGAACCAACTGGAGCACCGCCACCGCGGTAAACATCTTGTTCATCGAGCCGATGCGGAATCGCGTCTGTTCCGTGCACGGAACGGTTTTCTCGCGATCGGCCAGCCCGCAAGCGCTCGAATGCAGAATTTTGGACCCTCTGGCGACGAGCACTGCGCCGGAGAAACGCCCGGCGGCGCACTGCTTATCCAATTCTTTTTTCAGCGCCTGAATCGCCTCAGATTCGCTCAGCCGCTCCGTGGCAGGAAACTCCGGCGGAGGAGGAATCACGTTGATGACGAGTTTCCCGATGGTGTCGGGGCGCTGCGGGTCGGCGTCAAGTTCAAAGCGGGCATAGTTGTCGCCGTCCCGCTCTTTCACGATGCCGGTCAAGCGAACGGCAGTGGAAGACTCAATCTTCTTGAGTTCGAACCCGCCGGTCCGTTCACGGAAATCGAGCAAGTTCTCGAGCCGCTCCAGTCCCTTGGGATGGTGCGCTTTGAGAAATTCGCCGATGCGGGCGCGATCGCCGGAATTGAAAGCCTCCAACCAGAGGCGGAAAAGGCGCTCAGCGGCGCTGTCCTGCGCCGCAAGGCAAGAACACAAGAGGAGAGAACTTAACAGCCTGCCTAGCACGGTCATCACATGATAGACGGCAAACAGGCGAAATCGTTTGCCCCACAGCGGGCTTTTTATCCGCTTAGCCGTGAGCGAAATGCATCAACCAGCCGATGCCGAAGATGGCCAGAAGGAAATATCCGAAGCATTGGAGACCGTAGCGCCACCGCTCGGCGTCGGTCTTCTTGGTGGTGATGCCCATCACAATGGAGGAAACCGCCGCCATCAGGATGGCGGCTTCAAGATGCGTCAGCGTCACCTTCATCAGTCTTTCCTCCCAGCGGCAATTTCGAAGGCGTCCACCATGGCCAGGACATTCAGCAAACCGGCAGCCACGAGGAACTTCGTCCCGTAGTCATAGACGTGCCCGGCGACATCCGGCTGAGCATAGCCAAGCCACACGGTGAGCAGGTACGGGAAGCCGGCAGCCACGTTGCCGAGAAACCCGCCGGTGTAAATCACCGTGGTCAGCAAATCGCCGGTTTGAGGCTGGAAAAGCGCTCCGCGCATCAGCAGCCCCATGGCGTAAGTGAAGATCACGCACGCCGCCAAGATGGCGCCACGTCCCCTGCGGCCAAGGAGCAGGTGTCCGCCCCCCGGAATCAACCAGGCGAGCGCCACCGGAGGCGCCCATTTTTTCAAGGGCGGAAGCGGAGGCTTCTCAACAACTTTCTTCTTCTTTCCGAACATAGGACGGCGTTCTTCCTTCCAGTGTAACAGCCCGCCTTCAGCGGGGCTGCGTGGCCAGCTCGACCAGAGCCTCCAGCACCCGCCCTCGTTCGTCCGGCTCCAGCTTCAAATGACGATGGCGGCCGCCCGGCTGTTCCACAAACCTGGTCACCCCTTTGGCGTCTACATCCACCCTCCCTTCGGAAGAAATCGAGAAGTATTTGTCCTCCGGGCGAACGGCGTACAAGACACTGGTGAGATCCCATGACGGGCGGTTATACGGCATTTTCTGGTACGCCCGGTAGGCGTCGGCGACGGGGTGGTGCGGGACCCATCCGAAGCGCGTTTCGACCGCCCGCGCCGGAAACAGAAGAGCCGCGCCGATTTCCCAGCCGCTGAAAACGATAGGCGTAGGCCACTCGGAAAAGACCTTCTTGGCTGAAGGAAGGTCGGTGTATACGTTGTACTCTGGCTTGGGCTGAGCGAAATTTCCCGCCATGGCGCTCAGCAGCCGCACCTTGGCTGCCGCGAGATCTTTTCCCCCGGGGCTATCCAGAAGCCGGGCAAGGTTGGTGCTGAATCCGACTTGGACGATGACGACGGAGCGATCCGGTTGCTCAGCGAGCACTCGTTTGAGGAGTTCGACCGAGTCCGGCGCCTCGGCGCCGTTCGCCAGCCGGCGGGGGTAAACCCAGGACCCATCGGGGGCGCGCCGCTGGCAGGGTTCGACGAGCATCCTGGCGTCTTTGGGCGTCGGACCATTGCGTATAGCGCCCACGGGAATGTGGGAGCGGCCATAGAATGTGTTCACGGCGTCCACGAACGGCGCCGCCCAGCGGTTGTCCTTGGTGAGAGTCACCGCCAGCAGCTTGCACTCATTGCGGCTTTCGAGCGCGTGTAGCATGGCGAGCGCCAAGGCGTCGTCTATGTCATTGCCCATGTCGGTGTCGAAAATCACCCGCACCGGTTGGGCGGAGAGAGGCAGGCCCGCAACCAGTAGAATGGCAGGGAGAAGGATCCGTTTCATTGATCGGGATTGTAGCACTCAACGATTGACGGGAGGGTTCATGCTTCGACGCACATTCTTGTTCGGCGCAGCCGCGCCGGTGGTCCGCGGCGAGGAGCGCATCCGCATCGGCTTCCTCGGCGCAGGGCATTCGCACACGGCGGCAAAGCTCGCTCTCATCCGCAAGTCGCCGGATTGGGAGCTTGCCGGAGTGTGGGAGCCGTCACCCGTGATACGGGCTTTGATCGAGAAGGCGGGGTACCCGGTGGTGGAGCGGGAGAGGCTGCTTGGCGACCCGGCGGTGCGGGTTATCTCCGTGGGCTCGGAAAATCAGACGCATTTCGAGTATGCCCGCATGGCGCTCGAAGCCGGCAAGCACATCCATCTGGAGAAGCCGCCCGCCTGCCGGAAGGGCGAGTTGGAAATTCTGTTGGATATCGCCAAGCGCAGGAAGCTGCTGGTGCAAATGGGCTACATGTGGCGTTACCATCCGGGCGTGAACGCCGCCTTGGAAGCGGCTCGCAACGGCTGGCTTGGCGACATCTTCATGGTGCGGGGGACGATCAACACCACCGGCTCGCCGCAGCAACGCGCCGAATGGGCGCAGTTTCCGGGCGGCCAGATGTTCGAACTAGGCGGCCATCTGATCGATCCCATCGTCCGTCTGATGGGAAAGCCCATCAAGATAACGCCTTTTCTTCGCTCTCACGGTCCCCAGAATGACAAGCTCGCCGATAACAATCTGGCCGTATTGGAATGGCCCAAGGCGCTGGGAGTGGTCGCCAGCTCCACGCTGCAACCCGGCGCCGGCGCGCACCGTGCGCTCGAAATCTTCGGACAGAATGGCGCCGCCGTCCTGCGCCCCATCGAACCGCCCACCTTGGTGATTGATGTGCAAAAGCCCGCCGGTCCTTATAAACCGGGCGCCACGCGCGTTGATTTGCCGCCCTTTCAGCGCTACGCCGCCGATTATGAAGACTTGGCGCGATGCGTGCGCGCGGGCAAGCCGCTTGCGATCACTGCCGGGGAAGACTTGAACGTGCAGGAGACGCTCTTGCGGGCGTCCGGCATGTGGACCTGACGCGGGGCGCGCTTTCGGGACCCGTCCCGGCCGAGCGATCATGGAATTAGTGGCGATCAATCGTTGGATTGGGGCAGTCGTGTGCGCGCAGGCGCTGTGCCAGACTCCGCCCGCCGAGGTGGTGGAAACGCTCAGGCTGGGCGACAAGGCGCCTTACAACGCGTTCACCACCTTGACGCGTTTTCGCGAGCGCTGGCACCTCGCCTACCGGGAAGCTAGCAGACCGGACACCGGCGACGGGGTGATCCGGGTGCTCAGTTCCGCAGACGGCGAGCGGTGGGCAGAAGGGGCGCGGATTGCGCTCGAGGGCGCCGACTTGCGCGACCCCAAGCTTTCGGTCACCCCCCGGCAGACGTTGCTCCTGAGCACGGTGGCGGCTTACCCGGACGGGTCGCCCGCGCATCATCAGTCGATGCTGTTTTTCAGCTCGGAAGGGCGGGAATGGAGCAAGCCGGTTCCCATCGGCGACCCGAACATCCGCATGTGGGGCGTGTATTGGAGCCCCCGGCAGCAGGCGTTTTCGATTGGATACAGCAGTTGGGGTCCGCCGCTGATCCGCTTGTACTCCTCGCCGGACGGAATCAAGTGGAAAACCTTGGCGGACGAACTCCTGACCGACAACTTCCCGAATGAATCGGCCATTTGGTTCGACAGCGACGACACGGCGCGCTGTCTGCTGCGACGCGACAAGGGACCCATGACGGCGCTTCTGGGCACGAGCCGTCCGCCATACCGCGCCTGGCACTGGAGGGACCTGGGCGTCCGCATTGGCAGCCCGCAGGTGTTGCGGCTCCCGGACGATCGCCTGGTTGCTGCGGTGGCGTTGTACGAGGGCAAAACCCGCACGTCGCTGGCTTGGTTGGACACGAAGGACGCGAAGCTTACGGAATTCCTTACGCTCCCGGGCGGCGGCGACTGCGGTTACGCCGGACTGGTATGGCACGACGGCTTGCTTTGGGTCAGCTACCACTCATCGCACGAGGGGAAGACGGCGGTGTATTTGGCCAAAGTTCGAATCAGGCCCCAGCGCGAAGAACCGGCGAAACCGAAGCAGTGGATGCCGCGCAAGCCGCTAGACAGGTGAAGGCAAGCGGTGGCCGTCACTCGGTGGGGGCGGTCACGGGCCGCACCACCCGCAGCGCCGCTTCCAAGCCGCCTGCCCGCTGAATGCCGGGTACGAAGAAATGCCGAAGAAAATCCTCGTCGGTTCCCTGGAACGAGCGCAAGTCCGCTTCCAGCCGGACGTTGAGCGGCGCCACGGCGGCGGCGAACAGACACCAAACTCCCGCGCCATTGATCCCTACCAAGTCGACCGGGCGGCCTTTGCCTTGCATCTGTAGGAACCGCAATGCGGTCAGAATATCCTGAACGCGCGCCGCGTCGTCGCTCACGTTGAACGTGAGAAAGTACTTTTCCGAACGGTCGCGCGCTTGCCGCGCGGCGCCGGTCTGGAAGGCGTCGATAAGCAGGACAGTCTCGCCGCGCTCGATCAATTGCTCAATCGAAGGCGTCCTTCGGGCTGCCGCGGAGCCTTCCGGATGAACCGCTAGCGTCATCCTGCCGCGCCCGCGCCCGGGGAACCACAATCCGGGAACGCGGTCCTGCCTGCCCGTGCGGCTGAGCACGATCCGTTCACCTTTTTCGTCCGCCCACAATTTCGGGGGCCACTCCGCTCCGAGGTAGGCAGACAGAACGGCACGCGCTTGGCCTGGGCGCTGCGGAGTGTAGCTGAGTTCCTTCCATCGCGCGAAAACGCCGGCCTCGTCCAAGGCGCCCTCAGGCAGCTTCTTGCCGTTGAGGACCCGCAGATCACGTTCGGGAGGGACTTCAAACGGTCGTTCGGAGACGCTCGCGCCGCGCCCGTCCCGGAGCAGATGCTCGGCGAAGAAACGGTACACGGCTTCCCGGCTGGCGCGGTTGTAGTTGTGTCCGGCATCCATTTGCACGCTCTCGACGAAGCCGGGGCGGCGAAAGAGCTCATAGATGCCGCGAATGGCGGGAAACTCCTCGCGCGGCACGTTGGCGGTCCAATCGCCCGTCGCCGACACCAATAGTAGCGGGCGCGGCGCAATCAGAGCGGCGATCTCGGCATTAAACGCGCCGATCCGGAGACCGGGCGCGTTTTCGCATTCGCAGCCGCCCTGAAACGTAGCCGAAATCATGTTCACCGGCGCAGCCGCCTTCACTCGCGTATCGACCGCCGCGAGAAGGAACGTCTGCGTGCCGCCTCCCGAAGCCCCGGTCACCCCGATTCTGGTCTCGTCCACGTCCGGCAAGGATTGAAGAAAGTCCAAGGCGCGGATCGAATTCCAAAGCTGCAAACCCAGCGGTCCAAAGCTCCACAGTTGCTCGACCTTGCCGCCAAATTTGTGCGGCATCTGGCGGGTATCGTTGTATCCCACCATGTCATAGGAGAACACTACGAAGCCTTGCCGCGCGAGCGAGATGCAGCGTCCGGGGACAGAAACCTGATCCGTGTCCTCCAGGCGCCCACGCTTCCAGTGGCCGTGCGGCGAGAGAATCCCCGGGGCGCGCCCCTTGACGCCCACCGGACGATACAGATTGCCGGCCAGATAGAACCCGGGCATCGGCTGTATGAGGACTTTCTCGATCGTGTGATCGCCGCGGTCGATACGACCGAAAACCTCCGAGCGGAGAGGGGTGCGCGGGGGAAGGGGGTAAAGCCCGGCGGCAACGAGAATCTGCCTCCGCAGCCAAGTGCGCCGCGCTTCCCACTCGGCCAGCGTGCTGTAGCGCGGCATCTGGAAGTGGGTCTTCGTGTCGGCAATGAATGTGTTTCTGATGTCGTCCGGCGGCGCCTGTGCGTGCGTGAGAGCGGCTGTCAGAACCGCAACCCCGAGAACCCGGTACGTACGTGAGCAAGACATGAGCGAGAAGCGGAGACCTCGATAGCAATGAGACGGAACCGGCGGGTGTCTTGTTACACTCAAGACATGAGCAGCACCTCTGGGTCCCTCCCGATTTTGGATTCGGCGGCGGGTTACGCTCCCGGCGCGGCGCCGCGTATTACTTCGCTGCTTATCAAGCCCGCCTCGGCGGTGTGCAACCTGGATTGCACCTACTGTTTTTACCTGGACCGCGAATTGGATCCGTACGCCGACCTTCCGCACCGCACTATGACGTTGGAAACCCTGGAGCGGCTGGTGGATACGTACTTGTTCTACTCGTATCCGAACAGCACGTTCGCCTTCCAGGGCGGCGAGCCCACTCTCGCCGGGTTGCCGTTCTTTGAAAAGCTGGTGGAGTTCGAGAAGCGTTACGGGCGGGACGGGCAAAACGTCAGCAACGCGATGCAAACCAACGGCATTCTCATCAATGAAGGCTGGTGCAAGCTTTTCCGGGAGTACAACTGGCTGATCGGCCTGTCGCTCGACGGACCGCAGGATGTGCACGACACGTACCGCTTTAACAAAGGCGGTCAAGGCACATGGCGTCGGGTGATGAAGACCGTCGAGTTGATGCAGAAGGAAAAGGTCGAATTTAACATTTTGTGCGTGCTGAATAACATAAACGTCGGGCGCGCCAAGGACCTGTATAAATTCTTCCGCTCGATTAACGTCGACAATATTCAGTACATCCCCATTTCCGAGTTCTTCCCCGACGGCAGCCCCATGCCGTTCACCATTACGCCCGAGCAGTACGGCAAGTTCCTGCTGGAGACTTTCGAACTCTGGTGGCCGGATCGCCGTAAGGTGCGCATCCGCTTCTTTGACAATCTGGCGGAAGCCCTCGCCGGGCAAAAGCCGGGCGCTTGCACCCTGCACGAAACGTGCGACAGCTATGTGGTGGTGGAGTACAACGGCGATATCTATCCTTGCGATTTCTTCGTCGAGAAGCGCTGGAAGATTGGCAACATCAACACCGATTCGTGGGCGGAAATCGCCCGGCGGCAGCGCCGGTTTGAATTCGCCATGAACAAGACGCTTCCCCGCCCCGAGTGCCAGGTTTGCGAGTATGAGAACATCTGCCATGGCGGCTGCCCGAAGTTCCGGCACGCCCAGTACGGACGCTTCGAGGATCTGGATTACTTCTGCGAGGCGTACAAGATGGTGTACGCGCGCGCCATCCCTCCTTTGAGGGAGGAGCTCAAGAAGCTGTTCGGGCGGAGCATGAGGCCTACTCTCCAGAACGCCATGCGCCGGTGATACGATAGTCCCTTCTGCGGCAAAGGGACTAGCGATGTTGGCGTTCTTACTCCAATCGGCTCCGGCTCGTCTTCTATCACTGAATCCCGTTGACATAGCGATTATCGTCATTTACTTCGCGATCGTTCTGGGAATCGGCTTCTACCTGAAAGGTCTGGCGGAAACCGGCGAGGACTTTTTCCTCGCGGGACGCGAGATGACCGCGTGGATCGCGGGCTTGAGCTTCCTTTCGGCGAACCTCGGTTCGCTCGAGTTGATGGGCTGGGCGGCGGCGGCTTATCAGTACGGCATCCTGGCGACGCACTGGTACTGGATCGGCGCCATTCCGGCAATGCTCTTCCTGGGCATCGTGATGATGCCCTTCTACTACATTTCTAAAACCCATTCCGTGCCGGGCTACCTGAAGCTGCGGTTCGGCGAACCGAGCCGGGCGCTGTCCGCCATCACGTTCGGCGTCATGACCGTGCTGATGTCGGGCATCAACATGTACTCGATGGCGCTTGTCATGAAGGTGGTGCTCGGTTGGGACATCCACTTCTCGATTTGGGTGTCGTCGCTGACGGTCGCCGTTTATGTGGCTCTCGGGGGGCTGCGATCGGCGATTTTCAACGAGGTTCTTCAGTTCGTGCTCATCTGGCTCGGCGCGCTGCTCATTCCCATCATGGGGCTCATCGAGGCCGGAGGCTGGAATGGCTTGAAGGCGCGCATCGCCGCCAATTTCGCCGGACAGGATTTCACCCACCTTTGGAGGACCATGGGCAGCTTCACGGACAACCCGATGGGCATCCATTGGACGGGCATTGTGTTCGGATTGGGATGGGTGATCTCGTTTGGTTACTGGACGACGGACTTCCTCGTAGTGCAGCGCGTTCTGGCAGCCAAAGATCTGCGCTCGGCGAAAATGGCGCCCATCATCGGCGCGGCGTTCAAGATGATGGTGCCGTTCATCGTCATTCTCCCGGGCTTGCTGGGGCTTGGACTGCTGCCGTTTGAGCTCGTGGGCGAGGACGTCGCGGCGGCAGGCGGAGGAGGGCACAGCTATAATGAAGTCCTGCCGCTGATGCTGGCGCGGTATTGCGGACCCGGTCTGCTGGGGCTGGGCATCACCGCTCTGATCGCCGGGTTCATGAGCGGCATGGCGGGCAATGTCAGCGCCTTCGCCACGGTGTGGACTTACGACATCTATCGCGCGCTGATCAAGAAGGAGGCGTCCGACGCCCACTATGTGAAAATGGGGCGGTGGTGCACGATCCTGGGCGTGCTCGTGAGCATCGGCACGGCTTATCTGGTGATGCAGTTTAAGAGCATCATGGATTACGTACAGGCGCTGTTCAGCTTCTTCATCGCGCCTTTGTTCGGAACCGTTTTGCTGGGCATGCTGTGGAAGCGAGCCACGCCCGCGGGGGGCTTCTGGGGACTGCTGGCTGGAACATTGTCTTCCATCGGCATGTGGCTTTGGGTCAAGCTCGACCCGGGCGCGCTGCAATACATCGCCCTTTCTCCGCACGCCAAGGACATGGCGGAGAACATGTACCGCGCCTTGTGGTGCTGGATTGTCTGCGTGGTGGTTACTGTGGTGGTCAGCTACCTGACCCGCCCGCAGGATGAGAGCGAACTACAGGGCTTGGTATATGGTTGCACGGCTCTCCCCTCGGAAGGCCACCTGCCGCTGTGGCAGCGCCCGATCTTCTGGGCGGGCGTGGTAGGCGGAGCATTCTTGGTCTTACAAATCATATTCTGGTAAGGAATACAACGGAGTTCCCATGAAGAAATCAATGACCTTCGGAGTAATTGTCGGCAACCGGGGGTTCTTCCCCGATCACCTGGCCAAGAGCGGGCGTGAAGAGATGATCGCCGTGCTCGAAGCCGCCGGCTACGGCGTGGTTTGCCCGGGACCGGAAGACACTAAGTATGGCGCCGTCGAGACGCGCGCCGAAGCCATCAAATGCGCCGAGCTCTTCCGCGCGAACGCATCGAAGATCGATGGCGTCATTGTGACCTTGCCCAATTTTGGCGATGAGCGAGCAGTGGCGGAAACGCTGCGCCACGCCAACCTCGATGTGCCGGTGCTCATACAAGCCACTCCGGATTCGGCGTCGAAGATGACCATCGCCGACCGCCGGGACAGCTTCTGCGGCAAGATGAGCGTGTGTAACAACCTCCGGCAATACGGCATCCCTTACTCGCTGACCACGCTGCACACCGAGGCGCCGTCTTCGGATCAGTTCAAGAAGGACCTCGCGTGGTTCGCCGCCGTATGCCGAGTGGTGAATGGATTGCGAAACTTGCGCATTGGCGCCATCGGCGCGCGCCCGGCGGCGTTCAACACGGTCCGGTACAGCGAGAAGATTCTCGAGTCCTACGGGATCACGGTCGAGCCGATCGATTTGTCGGAGATTT
>FWPV01010362.1_pt1 | contig 15311 bp, 8 predicted proteins | sample 2228371 | NCBI WGS metagenome assembly FWPV01 (sample SAMEA103939776, study PRJEB20133) | metagenome | reverse complement strand
CCCGCGCCTCACACCCAATCGCCGGCTCACCTACAACCCCGGCCGCTGTCAGCTCCACCTGGTTCCGTGTCGAGCTACCGGTGACGTTCGCTCCCACTATCTGCGACCTACCTGCGTCGTACCTCCGCCGCCACACCACCGCGAAGCTCTCCCCGCTCGCCGCCACCGCCGGCTCCGTGTCTTCCGGCGCCCCCTCTTCCGCCAACCCTATGCTGAACACGCTCCCCTCGAGATGGCCGCATGCCAGGTAGCGCCCCCGTATGGCCTCCCGTCCACCATCCGCCGGACTGCTCCACACCACCAACCACAGCTTCGAACGAGCGTTGTACGCTACCTTCGGCCGCCCGGCCGCCCCTACCTCGCCTGAGATCAAGAGCGGCTCGCCCCGCCACTCCAGCTCCACAAAGCGACCCCTGATCGCACCAGCCGCCTCATCCCACCACACCACCAGGTGCTCGCAGTCTCCCCGCTCCGCCCGGCCCGCTACATCCGGCCGCACCTGCCGACCTTCACTGTCGGTGATGGCGAACGTGGGCGGGCTACCGCTCTGATCCGCCAAAGCGACGCGCATGGCAGCCAGGAGAACCAGGACAACGACCGACAGTGCGACGAGCAGGCTCAATCGGGTGCGCATGATTACCTCCGTGCGACGGTAGCGCCGGCCGCTGCGGCGCGCCGGCGACTGGTCCACCATATCATGCCCGATCGGCGCCAGTTCGTCACAGGCGCAGATCGGCTGCGGCACCGGAGCCGGCCGATGGGCGATGGCGGAGCGCCGCCTGACCCAGGCTGGCCCAGCCGAGGCGTGCGGGTGGCAACCTTCTCGCCAATGCTGCGTGGGCCAACGTAGCGCAGACCGTTGCCCGCTTGCGGACGGCCGAGCCCTTCCGCGAGCAGCTACACAGCCGGCAGCTCGCAATCGCGGGGGCCCACTACGACATCGCGAGCGGCGAGGTCGCATGGCTTTCGGACGGAGTCGCCAGCACTGCCTAGGGATCTCCGGCTCCAGCAACCAAGGTGGGGCTGAGGTGCCCGGGCGGCCAATCGCCGGCCAGCCAGCTCGGGCGCGGTGCGGCTGACCTCGACGGCGCGGCTGAGGCCTCCGGCGGCGTGGCTCCGCCGCTGCCGATAGCGGCCGCTCAGTTCGCCTGTGACCAGGAGATCGGTTCGCAGCATGTTCCTATGAGCAAGCGCGCCGGGCCCCATGTGGTGCTCGCCGTTCAGCCTCATCGGGAATGTGTCTGGCGAGCTCTTGTCAGATCCGGACGCGGCCGCATGCCAAGAGCGGGTTCGCGTGTATATTCGAGCTGCTGCATGTCTGAGTCGTCGGACAACCGGAGCTCGGAGACGGCGGAACCGGCCGGCCGAAGCACGCCCGCGGCCGGCCAGGCTCGCCCTGCCGCCGAGAACAATGAGCCGGTCCGCGTGCCATCTTCCGGATCCCGAGACGTCGTCGAACCAGCCAGCGCCAAGGCACCGAGAGCCGACTGGGCGTCCCGGGAAGTGCCTGACGGTACCTGCACGGCCAAAGATGAGGCCGGCAGTGGGGAGGTGGATGGCCAGTCGGATGCCCAGCTCGTCGCTGCCGCATTACGGGATCGGGCAGCCTTCGACGCGCTCTATCGGCGCTATCTGCCTCCCGTCTATCGGTATGCCTTGGCCGAGCTGGCCAATGTGGCCGAGGCCGAGGACGCGTGCGAGGCAACCTTCGTAGCCGCTCTCGTGAGCCTGCCTCGGTACCGGGAGCAGGGCCGATTCGCCGCCTGGCTGTTCACAATCGCCCGCCGGGAGATCGCCGCCCGACGACGGCGGGCAGCGCGAGAACCGCTCATCGAAGCCCATCACGGAGGTGGCACCGTCGCCTCCAACGAAGAGCGGTTGCTGCTCGAGCAGGTCCTGCAGCGCCTCACGCCCGATCGTCGCCAGGCCATCGCTTTGCGGTTCTACGCCGGCCTGCAAGTGAGTGAGGTGGCCAGGTTGATGGGGCGAGGTGAAAGTGCGGTCAAGATGCTCCTGCACCGTGGCCTGGCCCACCTCCGCGAATTGCTGGCGGAGGACAACGATGGCTGAGCGCTTGCGGCGCCCCGAGCAGGCCTACGATGCGATCGAGCGCTGGCTTGCCGGCGACACACCCGCTGGCTCGCCGGGTGCCGACCCCGAACTCATCGCTGTGGCCCAGCGCCTGAACGCTAGGGCGGCCTCAATTGTGCCCGACCCCGAGTTCGCAGCGCGCCTGGCCTCGCGCCTCGCCAAGTTGCCGCCTGCGTCAAGTGGCCCAACCCCTCCACGGCCATGGCCCGCCGCGAACTGGCCGCTGGCGGTGGTGGTGCTGGTGGTGGTCGCTGCGCTGGGCCTGCGGCTCGCTCAGCAGCACTTCGGGATCCCGGTTGCGCCCGCGTTGCCACTTGCGACTGCTACGGGACTGGCCGCACCCACCACCGTGCCCGCGATGAAGGTCCCCGTAACACCCCAGCGACCGACTTCGGCGAGCCCGGCCGCTAGCGTCACGCGAACCCGGCTGGTCCCCGCTACCAACCCGCCCCAGATCTTCCGGCGCCGGTCTCCCTCAGCTGTGCCGATCGCCACGGCAACCGCCAGCCCGTCTGCCGCCACCCCGGAGCCCGGGCCGGCCGCCCTTGGTCCGTCCCGTCAGTCAGGCGCCGGCGGAGCCAGGGCGGCCAACACGCCAACCAGGCCCGGCATCATGACTTCGACGATCACACCCCAGCCGTCGGCCACCCCGTCGCCACCGCCAACCGCCCACGCCTCGACGACCGGCACATCTCAGCCAACCATTCCGCGCGCCACGCCCACCCTTACGCCCAAGCCCGAGGCCACGGGCACACCCACGCCGCACCGCGAGCCAAGCCGCACCCATGCCCCGACCGGCGAGGCCACGCGGGAGCACACCAGGCCGCCCGAGGCCACTGCCACCCCGACGCCGGACCTCGAGGGGACTGAGCGGGCTATCCACGCCACGCGCACCGCCGCGGCGCAAACCCCGACCCCGGACCTGGACGCGACGGAGCGCGCCAGAAACACGAGCACTGCCACCGCCCAAACCACGCCCCCCGGAGGTGCAGGAGACTGAGCGGGTCCGTCCGCGCCGGCCCGCTAGCAGGGGCGAAAACGTCGATCGGGCGTCGCTTCGGCGTTCACGAACGCGGCCTCTACGAGCCTTGGACGAGGCGACGCCGTGCGGCGCGCTGCGCCCGGTGCCCGACGACCCCGGGCTGTATCGCGCCACTTCCGGGAAAGCCAGCAACGCGGCTTCCCCGAACAACCCCAGCCGGACCCGCTTCACAGTGGATGATGCTGATGAGCTGCGGAACATCGGTCTGCGGCGGGGATGTCGCGGCCACCCGGAGTTGCCCTCCAGCCACCGGGCGTCCGGTCATCGGGCAGTCCGTCAGTCTGGCTGACCGGTGGCCGTTACCGCAACGCACGGACCGGGGGCTGCGATCCGGCTGGGCGTGTTGAAGGCTCCCAGCCAATACTCGACAATCTCGAACTCAGACTCGCCGCCACGGGTGTATTCGATCCTCTGGACCAGGCAACTCCCGGCATTTATCCACCATGTTTCTTCGGTGTCTCCGACGGTCGATCGGAAGCGCAGCCAATCGCCGACCCACGTCGCCTCCGCGCCGATCAAGACCGCATCGAGCGGCGGGGCATACGCCAGTGGATCGGGCTGCGTCTCGTCAACCTGGCACGTCCATTGCGAGTCCTGATCGTGCTCCGACCGCCGCCACCAAAAGGACGTTCCGATCTGTCTCGCTTCACCCACGTCCTCGGCCGAACCCGCCGCGCCGCTCGCCCCGACGAGCCAGCCGCGGGCGACCCAGCTGTGGCGATCGGGACGTTCGAACCGAATGTGCAAGCTGAAGACGCGCAAGGAGCCATCCCACTGCCGCTCGGTTGACGTTCGATGAGCTTCGAAGGAGCGAAGCCGGGCCATGGCCGCACGGACGTCCTGGGGGCTGCAGGTCCCGCGCCGGGTGCCTGAGCCGGCCTGGGGGGTCGAGGAAACCGCGTGCGGCGTCTGCCGGACGGGCACCGCCTTTGGGCCGGGAGCGGGCGCATCGACTCTGCCGCAGCCGCCACAGGCGCCGCCCAGGATTGAGGCGGCGACAAGCGCCAGAACAAGCGGCGGGGGCCGCCGCTCAGCCGCCCCAGGCTTCAAGCCGGCCTCGCTTGGCGGCGACATCGGGAGGCAGCTCCGGCCAGAGTCCTCGGGCCGCCTACCGCCGGCGGCCGGCCACCAATCACCCCCACTCTGTGTCAGCTTTGCGTCTGGCATGGCCCGGTCTGCGCCGCCATCCGGCGCGCGGCTCGAAAAGCCGTGGCGGTTCGGCCTCTCCGGCGCCTCCTCGAGACTACGACCCGTTCCGTCGTCCATGAGCCACGCCCGGCGCGCGCTCACCGACTCTGCTCCACGATGGCTATCTCGTCGTCCGTGAGCTCGTAGAGCTCATAGACCAGTCGGTCGATCTCGCGATCGGTCAGCTCGATCTGGCGCTGCAGGAGGGCCTTGTCGTGAGCAGTCCGAACCTCATCCAGCCGCCGGTGCAGAGCAAGCATCTGCTCGACCAGTCCAACGACCTGATCGTGCAGGGCGACGTCCGCCGGGTTGGCGAAGTCGATGGTACGGATGGGGAGACCTTGCATGAACCGCGCTTCGTAGCTAAAGTAGCCACCGCGCATAGCTGTTGCCTGGCGTCGCAGGCACCAGTCCACAACACTGCTGTTCAACAAGGCCATGACATAGTACCGGTAGCGACAATCCTCTACAATAATGCCGTATCCGCCGGCGACACCACCTGTGAAGAATATGCCGCCAGTTTCGTCGATTGAGTAGGAGGCACGTTGCGAAATGTCTGGAGTGATGAGCTTCGGTAGTGAGATCACGTCCAGTGCCTGCGACCGCGAGAATCCATACCACCGACGTCCCCTCATGGCACCGCCCTCACGGCGCTCCAGCACGTCTCGGTGGTCAAGAAGGTAGCGCCAGGTGAGGGGATATCGCTGGCGGAGCTGGGCCTCCGAAAGCAGGTTGGCGCGATCGACGCCTTCCCTCGCGTACGGAAACAGAATCACTAGATTGGTCCGGGGTGGCGAGTACCGCTTGATGTCGCCGCCCTTCGCGAGCGGATGCAGAAGGTCGTGCTCGAGCATGTAGACACGGCGGTGGTGCCGGCCCACCACACCGACCTGTCCAGGCCCGCGATCGACGATGCGCACAATGTAAACGTTGTCGGCGCCTGTCTTCAAACCCTGAAACACTCGCTCCGCCACATCTCCCAACTTCACCGGCATCGCCTTCAGTCGCTCGAAGAGGTCCGACCCGGAGCCGATCACGAAATTCCACGCGGCCGGGCCTATCATCGCCGCCGGTATCGCTCCCACGGTGCCCTCACCGGCCGCCCGCCACGCCTGCAGGTCGGTCACCTTCGTCACCCGGCACTCGCTCGAGCCCGACTTGTCGAGGAACATCAGGCAGGTGTATGTCGTGGCCTGCTCGAACACTTGCTGATCGCCGAAGTGCACTACCTCCGCCAGGTGCTTGCCGGCGGCAAGGAGCTCCCGCAGAGGCTGGCCGTACTGCGCGTTGAAGAACTTGTGCGGCAGGATGAATCCCAGGCGGCCACCCTGGCGGAGTAGGTCCAAACCGCGCTCGACAAACACCACGTAAATGTCGTAGTTGCCCTTGCTGGCAGCCCGGTAGCGGGAGCGGTAGAAGTCGGCCTCGATTGGCGCCCACTCTCGCAGCGCCTGAATGCGTATGTACGGCGGATTCCCGATCACCACGTCGAACCCGCCGCGGGCCATGATTTCGGGGAATGCCTGGCGCCAGTCGAAGACGTTGATGCGGCGGGAGGTCTCCTCGTCGAACAGTAACGCCTGGCGGCCCTCGTAGAACTCCGGACCGATGAGCGAGTTGCCACACTGGATGTTGCGGTCCAGGTCGGGCAGAGCGCGCTCGCGCATCAGGCGCAGTTGCCCGCCGAGTGTCTCCGCGGTCTCGCCTTCAAGCACTCGGAGCATGAGCGACAGCTTGGTGACCTCGACGGCCTGCGGGTCGATGTCCACGCCATAGATGTTCGCCGTCAGAATGCGCTTGCGCTCCTCGGTGGTGAGCGCCCAGCCGCCGTCGCTGGTCGGCCGCACCGCCTTCTTGTGTCGCTCGGGCTGGTGGTCCGTATACCACCGGAGATGCCAGTCGAGCAGGCACTCGTAAGCGCCCAGCAGAAACGAGCCGGAGCCACATGCCGGATCCAGGATGCGCAGCTCGGCCACCTCCGCAGGCGTCTTGCCTTCTAGCAGCCGGCCGACGGTGTTCTTCACAATGTAGTCGACAATGTAGGTTGGGGTGTAGTAGACCCCGCCAGCCTTGCGAACCTCGGGCTTCTCCTCCACCACCGCCCGACCGGTGGGCGTCAGGCGGATGACCTTGCCCAAGAAACGCTCGTAGACCTGGCCGAGGATGTCAGCTGGAATCAGCGAGAACTCGTAAGGGCCATCCGGATAGTACAGGTGCTTGATTATGTCCTTCAGTGGCTTGTCGTCGATGACCAGGCCCAGGGTCCAATCGTCAGGCGCTGCAGCACGGCCCCGCTCGGCCTGGAAGTGGAACAGGCCAGAGTCATAGCGGGTGTCAGCATCCAGGAAGAGTTCACCCAGACGGGCGTATACGTTGCGCCCGTTCAGCAGCGACTGCAGCCGCCCATAAGGCTCGATGCCCCGATCCTCGCAGATGCGCAGGAAGATGACGCGATCCAGGGTAGTCTGCACCGCGTAGTTGAGCGCTTGAACTGACAGCCCCGGGTTCCGCAAGGCGATGTGTTTGGCCAGAGCCTCGCGCCAGCTTTCCAGGTCGGCGAGAAAGGACTCATCGACCTCAGCGGTGCCGCGCTTGGCCCTCGTGCTCTCGGCATAGGCATCGAACGCCCCGCGGAGGATGGCCTCCTTGCTGAACAGGCCGGCCAGCTCGCCCCAACGGTTCAAGTACTCGTCGCAGGTCAGAACCAGCGTTCGCCCCACAGACGCTTTGTCGGCCAGACTCGGTTTGAGTCGGCAGTCGTAGACCGCCAGTTCTTCGAAGTCGGTGAGGATCGAGAGCGGTAGATGGGCGCTCCAGGCGTAGCGGCGCAACTGGTAGGCCGGAGCCGGATCGCTGCGCAGATCCACCGCCGGCTTCTTGGCCTCGACAAAGAACTTCCGAACGCCACCGATGCGGAAAGCGTAGTCGGGAGCCTTGGTGGCACCACCAACCTTGATACGGTCCTCGTGGACCACCTCGCGATAGGCCTCGGCGTAGCCCTGGCGGTTGGCCACATCCCAGCCGAGCGCCTCGAAGAGCGGATCCAGAAAGTCCCGCCGCAGCTGGGTCTCGTTGTAGTCCGGGCTGCCGTAGACGTCCGCCTGCTCGTGGAAGCGCTGCACCAGGTGGCGCACAATCGGCGGCGGTTCAACCTGGCGCTGGTGATCAGCCACCGATGGATCGGCCATGGCGACGAGATTATCACAGCCTCTTCGCAGCGGCTAGAGCGCCGCGCGGAGACAGGCCCCTCTGAGCCGAACACACGGGCCGGGCCCGGGAATTGGACCACGCCGCTGGCGACGACACGGGCGCCCGGTCTGCAGCGCCCTGCTGGCTTGGACCGAGCGCCCAGCCAGCGTCCGCTGAGCGTCCCATTTGTTCCTGGGCGAACGGCGTGCACGGTAGCGGCGACGCGGAGGAGGGGCCTGATCTGATGTCGGCCCCGCTGAGCACTAAGGTGTCGCCGCCCAATGTACGAGCGGAGTTGTGCACTGGTCGCGGTGTTGCGGCCCAGGTCAGTGCCGATGGCAGGCTGATCAGTCCTCGGTCAGACCCAACTCTCGCCGCAGAGCATCGAAGTCAAGCTCGCCCATGAGCCCGCCGTGGCGAGTGGACATGTTCTCCCATTCGCGGAGCATCTCGGCCACCCGCGTGCGGCCGACTTCGGTCTGCACGGCCTCCCGCGGCGTCTTACCACCCAGCGCTGGAATGGCTCGGTCGGCCCAACCCAAGAGCATCTCGGACTGGACCCGGCCAATGAGCTCCTCGCGCACCTCCTCCGGCAGATCATCCAGGTCGAGCGCCTCCGATTTCGCCTCAGCCCCGCTTGCCGCTGCGGGCATCGTGTGGGCAGCCATCGGCTGGTGCTCGGTGTTGACCAGTGTCACCAGGCTGCCGAGGCCAGCGGCGATCCGTGCGCCCAGCTCGGCGCCGCGTTCGCGGCTGTTTGCCTCGGCCCGCATTGCCGAGGCCCCTACGTAGATCGTGCCTTTGCAGACATTCGGCATCTGCGGGTCGCCTGGACGCCATACAACCCACGAGAAGGTCGTCTCTTGGCCTTCGGGATCGGGCCCCTCCATTTCCGGCATCGATGCCAACGCCGTGATGATCCGGTCCCGGTCAGAGGGCTTGAAGGCGTACTCGAGACGAGTCCACACCAGTTCCTGGTTGTCGGTGTTGCGCAGGACCGGGCTCGGCCTTTCGGCTACCCGCCGGGCGAGAACGCCAAGTGCCTCTCCGTAAGTACTTATCACGTCGAGATCGCGACGCAGCAGGGCCGCCGGGTCGTTGGGCGGCGGCCGCCGGATGAACCGCTTGAGCTCCGAAATAGCGAAATCGCGCGCTGCCGGAGGCAGCGGGTAGGGCGCCAAACCGGAACAAATGTACGTGTCGTCCAGGCCAACAATGTGCGCCAGCAGTATGTCCCATCGCGCCGCGTGCTCAGACGCCGAGCGGTCGTGCACCCAGCGCTCGCGACCCAGCGCCAGATCCCGTAGCTGCAGGCCCTCGCCGCGGCGCACATCGATAACTTCCCACAGCATATGGGGCTCGTGGCGCGCGGCATCAATGTAATCGCGCGTCAGCGGCTGGAGTGTGGAACCGTGGCTGGCCAGGAACCTCGCCGCGATCGTGTCGTCGCGGGGATAGGGTCCCCGGCCAGCTTCGTGGCGTTCGCGCCCCGGGTACCAGGCATAGAGCCACCACGTAGCGAAGATCGATGCGTGCGCCGACCAGGGATCATCGCCAAGGAGATCGCCCCCACAGCATTCCTTGAACGTTTGCCACGCTTCGGCTGCCGCCTCGGCCCCGAACTCACGCCGCGCGAACCGAAACAGCAAGCCAACCGACCGCTGCTCAGCCTCGCGCACCCGCTTCAACATGATCGGCACCGGCGTCTCAGGCGGGCGAGGCAGGCAACAGTGCTTGTATTTCTTCCCACTGCCACAAGGGCACGGGCTGTTGCGTGTCACCATGGGACTCCCTCCCCGACGTCAACCTACACCTAGGGCTGAGATTAGGCAAGATGACCGACCGCCGGCGTGTACAGGGTCCCGCCAGGCCGCCCAGCGGCCACCGGGGCGCAGCGACGGAACGCGCCGGCGGGCTGAAGACCGACCCCGAGTGGGCCGCCAAAAAGAGTGCGGGAGTCGCCGCCGTTCCTCTAGTGGCTCGCCCGAGTAGCACCGGGAGATCCGCCGCTCGGCCTCGAACGGGTCGCCGTGCAGCGCTGACGGAGTCGCCGCCGGTTCTCGGGCAGACCGACCGCGCAGTGCCAGCAGCCGCCACCCGACCTCGAGCCGACCGCGGTCCGCCCCGCCGGTGGTTGGCGCCTACGGCTCGATCTGCCGGGTCCACGGCAGAAAGAGCCAGCGATGGAGCACCGGCCCCAGCGGCTCGGGCATTACCTCAGGCGGCGCCGAGTAGACGATGTACGCCCGCATGTCGATCCGTGCATCCCAGCCACCAGGTGGAGGCGTGTCCGTCTGACCCTCGTATGTCGATTCGTAGTCCTGGCCATTGAACAGCCCGCGGTAGCTGATCGTGTTCCAGCCACCGACGACGACGTCCGCTGTCACATCAGCCGACCACGGCGGGACGTCCAGGCCGGGACACCAACCCGCCCGGCCGTATACCCACGTTCCGCCTTGATTGGCCACCACACCATCGGGCACCCGGTTCTTGCAGCCACTGAACATGCCTTCGGTGTTGGTGGCATCGACCACATCGTTTCGCAGCACATGCTCGCTGCGGCCGTTTATCTGGAAGTGATGGGTGTGGTTGCAGAACTCGCCACAGCCGTTGTCGTCGTTACCGCCGTGCCCGGTGATGAACGCAACAAGCTCGACCTTGCTGGCCCAATCCGGCACGAGGAAGCGCGCCGGCTGCCGCCCGGCATTGTAGCCCCGAGCAAAGCTGCCGCCACGCCAGGGCAGCTCGACCGCACGCTTGGGGATGACCGCCTTTCCTCGACTACCCAGACGGAGGCGCAGACCGACCCTGTAACGCTGCTGGTTGTAGAAAGCGAAGCGCCGTGTACCGCCTTGCGAGAGAAAGGCCAGCATGGGCGAGATATCGGTCACCCATTGCCCGTAGGTATCATAGCCTGTGATCCACCGAGCGACTTCAAGATCGCAATGTTCTGGTTCCGTTGCGTCGCACAAATACAGGTTGTCGATGTAATCCCAAATCGGGCAGTTCGCCTTGCGGTTGTCCTCGCATCCCAAACTAAGCTCGACCTCCAGGGTGTCGTAGCGAGCCATTTGATCCGGGCCTGGTAGTTGCACCTCGGCGTAGGCCCGCTGGCCAGACCAGTCGGGATCGCTCACCCATTCGTCGGTCAGAAGCGGCAGCAAGGTGACCTGTGCACTAGCCTCCTCGGCGCGCAGGCGGTTGTCGCGTCGGTACTCGTAGTTGTAGTACTGCGTCTCGTAGGCGAAGGACTCCATGATGTCCACAGGCTGCTGGCCGGCCTGCAGCAAGAGGTAGTTGAACGCATACGGCACCTCGCCGAGCTCTCGCACCCGGCCCTGGTGGTCCTGCCCAAGCGCCTCGGCGCCAACCTCTTGCGGCGTCAGGGTGGCCGTGACCGAACGGGCAGCCTCCAGCGCCCCCCGTATGTCGAGGCCCGGCTGCTGATCGATCATGACCACTGGAATCCGCGGGCACGGATCGCAGGTCCCACCCATGGTGAGCTTGCCGCGACCGTCGTCGTAGACGATCGCGCCGATGGCGCCGTGTTTCTCCGCGTTCAGGACCTTTTCGGTGAAGTAGCAGACGCCGCGCTCGATCAGTGCCAGGCGCCCGGCCGGGTCTTGGGCAGGCAGCTCATCGCCACAGGCCTTGCCGTAGTAGGCCACTGGCGCCGTGAGCGTCTGGGTGATCGGTATGGCCCAGCCGGAATCGGAGGTGGAGGTCAGGGTCAGGTCGTGGGCGCCCTCATCGTCCTGCCAAACGGCCCGCACGCTGGTCACGATCGAGCCCCACGCCTCCAGCAACGCGCCGAAGTCGCCACCCAGACTCAGCGGATTGACAGTTACGAAGTGCAGGTGGTTTGACCAGTGAGCCTTCTCCTCGGCTGGCAAGGGCAGCAGAGCCTCTTCGATCCGTTGCGCCAGGGGACCAAGATCCGCGGCCACCGCCTCGGGCGTGTCAGCGTAGCTGGCGAAGATGTAGTGGGCATCCTTGGGGGAGAGCTCTAGCAGGCGCTTCACGTCACCTGCCCACATCTGCTCCCCGAACACGGAGACGGGGCTGTGTACCAGCAGGAGCTTGCTCTCCGTATGCGGACCTCCACCCAGTTCGACGGAGCCATCGGTCGTGGGCAAAGTCACCGCGGGAAAGGGGTCGAAGGGGACCGGGCCTGCCTGGCGTAAGGCGCCCCAGGTGGCAGTGGTGCGCTGTACCCGGGGGGCTGCAGGTCGCCGCGTAATCAAAGGAGCGGCAGGTTCGCCGCCCAGGCGACCCATGGCGGCGGTGCCAGCCACCTGCCCGATGACAAGGGCAAGGACGCTGGCAGCGATGACTGTGCAACGGTGCATTGTGGTGACCTCCTCGAGCCGACTCAAGGCGCGCCTACGTCTCCGGTCTGCGCCACACGCCTGAGGCGACTCAGTCGGCCTGCCCCGAGCTAGTGCGGCCTGACATGCCCAAATCCGACCATCGGCCAGACGGGCCGTGCCGTTGGGTGGGCGCTCAGGGAATGCCTGCCGTGGCGCTGGACCGCTCCGTCTCACCACTATCAGGCTACATCGTCGGTGCGCCTGCGTCAAAGCCCCGTCCGAGTCGACGGGCAGTGCCGGGCCGAGCGAGCACCACCCTTGACACGGCTGGCCCGGCCGTGGCATAATAGGGTCTGGCCGCCGCGCCAGCCAGCGCGGCAAGCCGAGGGCACCGGATGGTGCTCACCCGCCCTGGGGCGCGGCGACCGGGAGGTGCAGCATGCATGATCTGTCACGCCGCCCTGGGGACAACCCCTTTCGCATCGGCTTTCTCGTTGCCGCTGCTCTTGCTTTCCTGGCCATGGCCGGCGTCAGCACGCGGTCGTCTGCTGCCCTGCCCCCCCCGGTGAGGGGGGATCACTAGGGCTCTGCGGCCGGTGGTTCGTGACGGCGGCAGTTGGGAGTGCCACCCGCCACGGTCAAACCGCGATCGACCTCGCCTTTCACCAGCCAGCTGGTTCTTACACATCCCCCGCCTCGGCGGCCTTTCCAGCAAGCCGGCGCCAGCCTTGGTTTCTGCAGGTAACGCCGACGCCAACGCAGCTGTTCGTGCCCACCAAGACGCCAGGCTGCGTAGTCCCCAAGACCGTCCGGGTGGCCGTGATCGGCGACTACGGCTCCTGCGCCGTTGAGTCCAAAGGCTGCGAGGCCGAAGCAGCGGTTGCCTACTTCGTCCGCCAGGCTCAGCCCGACTTCATCGTCACCCTCGGGGACAACAACTACGTACACGGCGAGGCCGGGCCCCTGGCCCACCCGCCACCAGCGGGCCCCCAGCCGGCGCACATCGCCAACAACGTCCGGCGCGTATTTCGCTCGGAGGACTGGCCCCCGGTGACGCCCACAGGCTATCTGGTCAGCGGCTATCCGCCTAGCCCGCCAACCTTCCCCCCGCCACCCACCGTCTCGGCCGGCGTCGAGCTTTACCAGTCCTACCTGGACAGCGGGCGCTTCTTCATCGCCCTGGGCAACCACGACTGGCACGACGAGAATGCCCAGGCGGCCAAGGACTACTTCGGCCAGCAAGGCCACCTCGGCGAGGGCGGTCAAGGCAGAATCTCCGCCGGACCAATCGAGTTGCTCCCGGTCGAGTCCAACGAGGCTAGTTGCGGCAAGCCCGACCGTGACCAGGACATCAAGGCCGTGAGCCCTGGTCTCATGGAGCAGCTACCGACGGTGGTCGAGGCCCTGCGCAACTCCCCGGCCTGCTGGAAAATGCTCTTCATGCACCACCCGGCGTATACGACGTCGGAGAGCCACGAGACTCCGAACCCCATAGTGGAGCAATTCGTCCAGGCAGTGGAAACGCAGGCCGCCGGCAAGCTCAATGCCGTGTTGGCCGGCCACGTCCACGCCTTCGAATACGTGCGCTTGCCCAACGATCCAGTCGTCTTCATCACCAACGGCAAGGGCGGGAGCACGAAAAACTACGAGGCGCGGACGCCGCACCCGCGCGCCACGAGGCGCTTCTCCGAGTTCAACACCGGTAACTACGGCTTCCTCATCATCGATGTGACCACCGGCGAGCGGGGCGACCCCAACAAGCCCAGCGCCATCAGCTACCGGTGGCATGCGGTGTATCAGACAGACGAACGGGCCGCGCCCACGCCGACCGGCGAATGGCTCAACCGCTGGCAGACCGGCGGCTGGATAATCGAGACGACGACTGCCCCTTGCGAGGTCAACTTCAACACCCGCCTGCAGTGCGTGCCCACCCCGACGTGTGGCCCACCGGAGTCTCTCCCCTGGGCCACCGAGCACGCGCCCCCAGCTGCGTCACTCGGACGCCAATGCCCGACGGCTGTGGCGCCCGCGCCATCCAGGTGCACTATCCAGTGCGGCCCAGCTGCCCCGGGCAGGACCGGCTGCTAAAGGTGATGGTTGAGGCCGTCGTCTGCTGCCCCACTCCGGGGAGCTGCCCTGAGCCCCCGCCTGGCCAGTGTCGCTTTGTGGCCGAAGGATTCGACTGCCGAGGGAACAGGGTCGCCTGGCAATGCATGGAGCCAGACCGACAGCGTCCGTTGGGGCCTGTTTTTCGCCAATACTGGGCCGATTTCCGATGCGTGTTCGACAACTTCAACTTGCCGTGTTACTGGGAGGTCCGCAGCAATGGAGGCCCAGAGGAAATCCACTGTGGCCTGTGGCATCGAATTTGGTTCCAGTGTTGTCCCTGTTACCGCGCTTACTTCAGAGACGAAAGCGAGTGACCACAAGGAGGCAAACCATGCGCCGGTCAGTTGTCCTTGCAGCTCTAGCTTTTCTCCTTACCTACCCCGTTCTGGGCGCCAGCCAGCCGCCCAGGACCCTGGCCGAGCCGCCCAGCCCCAGCCGGGCCCAGCCGTCACCGCAACGGCCGGCCGTCCAGGGCCCTGCGTGGTGGCAATGTTGGCCGCCACTCTGGTACACCCCGGGCTGGTGGATAGTCGATCCACATGCTATCGACATGGTATCCAGCCAGTTCGGAGTCGCGATCACCCAGACCGGCATCTACACCTACCGCGACGGCACCTGGCAGGGGCGACGCAGTCCCGCTGCGCCTATCGAGCTGCCACCCTGGCCCTGGAACTGGCACAGCCTCAACGACGTGGACATGGTCTCGGAGACCGACGGCTGGATCGTCGCTGAGAAAGGCACCATCCTCCGCTATGTCGACGACGACTGGCTGTTTGTCTCTTCCCCAACCCAGGCCGACCTTACCTCGGTCACCATGATCAGCCCAACCGACGGCTGGATCACAGTTGGCGGTCAGCCCATACTCCTGCGCTTCCAGGGTGGCCAGTGGCAGCCGGTGCCGGCTCCCGACCAGGCAGGCCTGGGCCAGATCGATATGGTAAGCCCCACTGAGGGCTGGGCTGTGGTTGGCAACAGAATCTACCACTATGTCGCCGGCTCCTGGCAACAGGTCGAAAGCCCGACCGAGCAAGGGATCAACGATCTGGACATGGCCTCACCCACCGGCGGCTGGGCCACCACCCTCTTCCAGGTGCTCCGCTACGACGGCTCAAGCTGGCGCTTGCACTATGAGATCACCGGCCTCGGAGATGTCCGCCGTATCTACTCAGTCGGCGCCGCCAGCGACCACGAGGCCTGGGTTGGCACGGTGGGGCGCAACTTCTTGCACTGCACCACAGCCGGCTGCGAGGAGCTGCCAGTGCCTTGCAGCCTCGTCGTAGAGGACCCGCTCATCCACGACATCCAGATGCTCTCCCCCGACGACGGCTGGGCCGTCGGCGTCATGGACGGCATCATGCGCTACACGGGCGGCATGGTCATCC
>FWPV01010361.1_pt1 | contig 15312 bp, 17 predicted proteins | sample 2228371 | NCBI WGS metagenome assembly FWPV01 (sample SAMEA103939776, study PRJEB20133) | metagenome | reverse complement strand
AGTGACTTCAGCTGCTGAAGCAATCGATGTCAGAGAAACCGGCACGCAGATTCCCCTGCTCTGTTTTTTTGAGCCTGAAAATAGAGAAGAAACACTTGAATTGATATACAGAGATGTCTCGTTTAATGTGTTTTCTGAAAGATGCCTTTCTCTGGCAGTTAACGCAGCTCAAGTCGCTCAAAAGCCTGCAAGAATACACATCAAGATAAACACCGGAATGAACAGACTGGGTTCTTCTTCAGAGAAAGCGCTAGAAATACTTAAGAACGCTCTATCTTCAAAATCAGTTATTGTTGAGGGATTGTGGACTCATCTTGCCACCGCAGAGCTTCCCGATAGCGATTTTGCAATTCATCAGATAAATGAGTTTGAAAAGTTGAAGAAGTCGGTTAAGAAGTTGATTCCGAACATTTTGTTTCATGCTGCAAACACAGGAGGAGCCTTGTTTTATCCGAGCGCTCGTTTTGATATGGTTAGAATAGGAATAGGCGCTTACGGTTATTATCCTTCAGCAGGCTACGAAAAAAGTCAGACCGATCTTAAGCTTGAGCCTGTCTTGAGACTGAAAACCAGAGTGACTGCTGTGCGTAGAATAAATCCAGGTGAAGGAGTAAGTTACGGTCTTAAATGGAGAGCAGACAGAAAGACCTGTATTGGAATAGTCGCTGCAGGCTACGCTGATGGAATCCCGTATTCAGCGTCAGGAAAGATTTTTGTTAATTACAAAGGAAAACTCTATCCTCAAATAGGCTCCATATGCATGGATCAGTTTGCAGTTGATTTCAAAGATACAATTCCTGAAATTGATGACGAGGTGGAAATTATTTCTCCTGTTTACACTGCTGAAGATATCGCCATTGCCGCTGGTACAATAACGTATGAAGTTCTTACTCGCATCGGCACAAGAGTACACAGAGCGATTGTCGATTAATCAGGCTCTTTATTTGAAATGAGGGGGAAATGGCTTGATAAAGTCAGTGTTTGCACTTTTAGAAGCCTTCGATAATTCTAACCTGTCCTTAAATAATCTATATTTTTTCGGCGGAACTGTTCGGGATCGGCTGCTTGGAGTTGAAATCAATGATTTTGATGTTCTGTATACAGGAGAAAAAAGCCTGGACGAGACAATAGAGATGATAAAAGCTACTACAGGCATGAAGCCTGTCCTCAGAAAAGATGAGTTCAGGTTTGTTAAATTTGCTGGTAAACTCAGAAATGCTTATACGTACGTAGTTGATTTTCAGATTTCTGAAACCGTTGAAAGTTTTCTGCTTAAAAGAGATTTCACCATAAATGCACTTGCAGTTCCCTTCGCAAACAGTCTATCTTTTTTTGCTTCTCCTGATAAGCGCAGCGTCGTTGATGTAACTTCAGGAATGATGGATATATCCCGACGAATGCTGAGAGTCTGTTACGACGATGCATTTAAAGATGATCCTTTAAGAATTCTCAGAGCAGCCTTTTACGCTACTCAGTACGATTTAACGATTCACCCTCAAACCATGAGACTTCTCACAAAGCACGGTTCCTATCTTACAAAAGTCAAGAAAGAAAGGCTTGTAAATGAATTTATCAGCCTTTTTAACAGAAATTGCATCGGCTTTTTAAATGCAATTTGCGAACTTGGACTTGATTTAGTGTTGTTTGGAAGGAAGCTGGATTTAGAAAAAGTAAAACTTGCCAGAGCTGTATACTTGAATTTAAAAGAAAAATATGCAGGCAGCAAGAGAAAAAGAACTCTCATTAAAGCGTCAGTTCTTTATACGGTTGAACTGCACGAAACTTCCCTGATGAAAGATGTTTTCAGCAATTCACAGATGCGAGCTGTAAGAAGATTATTGAGAAGTATAACCTCCTAAAATGTTCCTGATTTAAATGGTAGTTTTCACATTTGCAATCATACGTCTGCGCAATTATATACCATTTAAGTATGTTATTTTTTGACTTTATAAGTGAATATGCTAACAAATATTATTGACAAACTCTTTCAAAAAGTGTAAAAAAACTATAAGCCATTTAGACAGGGGGTTAAGAATATGGCTGAACATAAGGAAAAAGAAGGGCAATCCATTCTAATCCAGATACGCAATAAAGAACTCGAAATCCAGGCACGCATTGAGGAAGCCCGCCGCGAAGCAGAAAAAATTGTTGAAAAGGCAAAAAAAGAAGCTGACGCATTAATTGAGGCTGCCAGACAGGAAGCTGAGAAGGAGCTTGAAAAGATCAGAAAAGAAGAGATTGATAAGGCTGAAGCACTTGCTGCAGAAATTGTAAGGGAAGCCGAGCAGGAAGCAGAAGAAATAAAGCGAAGCGCTGCAGAAGCTGCTGAAGAAATTGCACGCTCTTTGATAGCTGAGTTTCTGGAACCTTCCTTATAAGAAAGAAGGGATCGAAAATGATTATCTCGATGTCAAAAGTGCAAATAATAGGGCCCAAGAAACATCTTGCTGAGACTATCAAAACAATTCACAGACTTGGTTGCGTACACATAATCGATATCCGAAAAGAATCTTCTGGCGCTGAAAGCCTCGTAAGCCCTGTGAGAATCGATCCTTTTGTCGAACATATGAGATCAAGACTTGAGCAGGCGATAGCCAGACTTAATGGTTTTATCTCAATTTCACTTCGCGATTCAGTGAGCCGTTATGAATCAATGCCTGAGACCAACAGACTTTATAACGATTACTGCAAAAGAGAAGTTGATGAACTTGTTGCCCTTGCTGAAAATGTGATTGTTGAGTTTGAACAGAAGCCAAAAAAACTTGCCCAGGAGAAAGAAGAGAAAGAGAAAAAATTAGCGCTCTATCAAAGATATAAAAATGTTCTTGCAAAGGTAAGGCCTCTTGTTGAAAAGATTGTAAAGCTCGAAGGATTCGACACCACGGCAATTATAGTCGACAAAAAGTATCAGGGAGTAGTTGACCTTATTCGTGATGAAATCAACCGGATAACTGCTGGAAGATTTGAAATTATCTCGGCGGAGGTTGATAGAGATTCTATTGCAGCAATCATAGTTTATCCCGTTGAGTTTTATGAACCCATTCACCAGCTGCTGTGGGCTGAGAATGTAACCCAGGTTAAGCTTCCTGAGGAGCTTGAAAATTATTCATATGCAGAAGCTCTGGCGGTAATGGAAATTGAACTCAGAAATCTGCCTCAGGAGATAAAGATGCTCGAAGAACAACTGAAGCACTATGCAGATTCTTACGGGCCGCAGCTTATTGCCTTGAGAGATGCGCTTGTTGACAGGCTGCAGGAGCTTATAGTTATGGAAAGCTTTGGTGAAACAGGTTACACATTTATTATAAGCGGCTGGGTGCCTACTAAGAGGCTGAAAAAGCTCAGCCAGTCTTTACAGAAACAATTTCAGGGAGAAGTTACATTAGTCGAATTGCCAGTTACCGAACATGAAAGAGAAGAAGCGCCTGTTGTGCTCGAAAATCCATCCTGGGCAAGACCTTTTGAGATGATACTTGGGCTATTTTCTCTTCCAAAATACGGAACCATTGATCCAACTCCATTCCTGGCTATCTTTTATCCTCTTTTCTTCGGAATAATACTTGGTGATGTTGGATACGGACTCGTGATTCTCTCACTTGCAGTTTTTGCTTTTCTTAAATCTTCGAATCGCATGGTGAAAGCAGGCTCTTACATGGTTGGTTTCTCTGGATTTATGGCAATAATCTTCGGATTCTTTTACAACGAATTCTTTGGCTTTGAATTCTGGGAGGAAATCGGTCTGCATCCGTTTATTTTCTCAGGCGTTCACTTTCCATTTGAACGAGCAAAAGAGGAGTTTGCTATCGCCTATCTTATATTTGCTCTCGGGCTTGGTGCCGGTCATCTGTTGCTCGGATTGATACTTGGGATCGTCAACTCAATCAGAGAAAGAGCGATGAAGCATCTCATTGAAAAACTCGGTTTCTTACTTCTCTTTGTGGCTGCATTCTTGATAGCCGGATCAACGCTGAATAAACTTCCCGACTCGCTTTCGAACCTGGGCTGGCTTTCAATATTAATCTCCCTTTTCATGATAATCTGGGGTGGCGGCCTTGTAGGAGCAGTGCACATCTTTTCAGTGGTTGGACATTTCTTCAGCTACTTGAGAATAATGGCTCTCGGTCTTGCAGGTGTTGTGCTTGCGATTATTGCAAATTCATTTACAAAAACTTTTGATAATGTTTTTCTCGGAATTGCAATTGCGGTAATTATTCACAGCCTGAACATTGTCCTTCATACATTCAGCTCGACAATCCATTCCATCCGTCTCAACATTCTCGAGTTTTTTGACAAATTCTATGAGTCGGGTGGAAGGCCATATAAACCATTTACAACAAGGAGGTGAAAAGATGGCGACACCAGAAGCAACCCAGGCATTAGCGGATGCTATTAAGAACATTGCATCAGCGCTCGCAATTGGACTCAGCGGTATTGCTACAGCTATGGCTCAATCAAGAATAGGCGCTGCAGCTGTTGGTGGTATCGTTGAGAACTTACACTCTTTCGGCCTCATAGTTGTTATCATGGCTCTTCCTGAGCTGATAGTAATTCTTGGATTCTCGATTGCCTTCTTATTGAAGGCTTGATTAACTCGTTTTCATCATTAACAAAAAATTGAATAGCGAGGGAGCTATGGGCTTAAAAGAAATTCTTAACGCTCTTGAAGCAGAATGTAACCGTGCTGTGAAAGAGCTTGAAACACGAGCTCTGGCACAGGCGGAAAGAATAAAGCAGGAAGCGTCTTTAAGAGCAGAAGAAGAAAAAAAGCTTGTTCTTGAAGCAGGAAAGAAGAGAATTGAGCAAGAAGTTAAGAACATAATTAACCGTGCCGAGGCTCAATCGAGGAACATCAGGGCAGCAGCCCGCGAAACAACTTTCAGACTAATTCTTGATAGATTGAAGGAAATCATCGCCCATGATCCTGCTGTGCGGGCTGCGATTATCAGGAAAGCTATCTCTGACGCTGTCGAAATGCTCAATGGCCAGCTGAATCAGAGCACTTTTTATGTTTCTGAGAAGGATAAAAAAGTTATCGAAGAAGAGCTAAAGAAAGTAAAAGACGGACTCAAAATCTCTGTTGCCGACAATCTGGATGCGGGATTCTACGTTGAGATGCAGGAAGGAAAAATTAACTTCAAAGTGACGCCAGAGGTGGTGGCAGGCAGATTATCAAGGGCATTTCTCCCCACAATTTCGAAGAGGTTGTTTGAGTAAAGATGGCGAGGCTTGAATACGAAAATACGCGCTTAAGAAGCCTGAAGAGAGAGCTTCTGACGCCAGATTTTTACGAGCGATTGATTGAAGCCTCCACCCCTGAAGAGGCAGCAAACCTCTTTTCAGAAACATGCTATGGCAACGATGTTTCTTCTGCAATGGTTACAACTCCAGGCTTCAGAGGGATCGAGAATGGTCTTAAGGCAAATTTAGCGCAGAGTTATTCGAAAGCGGTCAGGTTTTTTACTCAAGAAAACAGATATCTCATCGATTCTCTACTCGGAAGATTTGATATATGGAATGTAAAAGCCGTTATAAGAGGCAAACACATCGGCGCTACTCACGAAGAAATTATGGAGGCCTGCTTGCCTGCAGGTGAACTTACAGAGCCTTTAATTGTAAGACTTGTCGATGCACCTGACGTAAAAACTGTCATTGATCTCCTGTCGATCTGGAATTTCCCGTACGCAAGAGTGCTCAGGGATTCATATCCTGATTATTTAAGGACTGGCCGACTTCTGATTCTTGAGATGGCGCTCGATATGAGTTTTTATGTAAACTCTGTAAATGCACTCGAAGACCATTCAAACGATATTGATGCTGCCCTTCTGCTTGAGTTCTTAAGACAGGAAATTGACTTCATAAACATAATGTCAGCAATCAGACTATCGAGTGAGTCAATTTCAAAGGAGGAGAGCGAAAAATACTTTGTTCCAGGTGGCAAGAAGTTTCTTCTCAAGCATTTTGAGGACGCGTTGCGGTCGAGACGCGTAGAGGATATTGTGGAACTGCTTCGCGGGACTCCCTATCTCAAAGCAGCCGAGGAAGGTATCAAGCGCTATTTTAAAACAGGATACGTTTCAGCATTTCAAAGGTCTCTTGAAGAATTTCTAACAAGATCAGCATCGAAACTGTTTCTGGCTGATCCTCTATCCTCAGCAATGCTTATTGCCTATTTTTACACAAAACACAATGAAGTTACCAATCTGCGAATTATTGTTCGAGGAAAATCTGTAGGTATGGATGAAGAAAGCATAAGGGAGGCAATGATAATTGTATAAAGTAGCTGCGATTACAGATGCAGATACTGCAGATGGCTTCAACCTGACTCCAGTCGAAACATATGTTTGTGACACGCCAGAAGAAGCGGTTAAGAAACTGAGAGATATGTTAAACGACGATACGATAGGAATCATCATCATAAACGAAGACTTTTTTAATGCTGTCGATGAAAGAACCCGCAAAAAGATAGATAGAATTTACCGGCCGATTGTGGTTCCGGTGCCAGCAAAGAAGAAGCTCGGTGCTGCTGAAGGCCGGCGCGATTATCTTGCTTCACTTATCAGGCTTGCTGTTGGATTTGATATAAAGCTGGGCGAGCGGGAGTGATTTATAAATGGAGATGAAAACACAACAAGTTATAGGGAAAATAAGCAAGATCACAGGACCTGTTGTCGAAGCGAAAGGCATGGAAGGGGCTCAGATTTACTCGGTGGTCAAAGTAGGAGAAGAGGGGTTGATCGGCGAGATTATTCGTCTCGATAGAGATATTGCTGTTATCCAGGTATACGAAGAGACTTCTGGCTTAATGGTTGGCGAGCCGGTATTTGCTACCGGCACATCGCTCACAGTCGAGCTCGGCCCTGGTCTGCTGGCTTCGATTTTTGATGGAGTTCAGAGACCACTTCCTGTCTTATTTGAGAAAGCCGGCCCGTTTATTTATCGAGGTCTGGAAGCAAGAGCACTTCCTGATGATAGAAAATGGCAGTTTACTCCGGTCAAAAAAGCCGGGGATTTCGTCTCAACAGGCGACATTGTTGGAGAAGTTCCTGAAACTGTTTCGATTGTTCATAGAGTTTTGGTTCCACCGGGTATTTCAGGAGTCATTTCGGAAATAAAACCCGAAGGGGAATACTCTATTGATGAGCCCGTAGCCTGGCTTGAAGATGGAACAGAAATAAAGATGTTTCAGATATGGCCTGTTAGGTTCCCAAGGCCTTTTAAGGTGAAGCTGGATCCAACTGAGCCGCTTGTCACCGGTCAGCGTGTCATTGATACATTTTTCCCTGTGCCAAAAGGCGGGAACGCAATCATACCGGGCGGTTTTGGAACAGGAAAGACGGTAACCGAGCAGACTCTCGCAAAATACTGTGATGCAGACATAATTATTTATGTTGGTTGCGGCGAACGTGGAAATGAGATGACAGAGGTTCTGACAGAGTTTCCTGAGCTTGAAGATCCAAAGACTGGAGCACCTTTGATGCAGCGAACCATTCTTATTGCAAATACTTCAAATATGCCTGTGGCAGCCCGTGAAGCATCCATTTATACTGGCGTCACTCTAGCAGAATACTATCGCGATATGGGATATGATGTGGCGATGATGGCTGATTCTACCTCTCGCTGGGGAGAGGCAATGCGTGAGGTTTCTGGAAGACTTGAGGAAATGCCCGGGGAAGAGGGTTATCCGGCTTATCTTGCTTCCCGACTTGCTAACTTTTATGAGAGAGCTGGAAGAGTTGTTTGTGAGGGAAGCGATGATAGAGTTGGCTCGGTAACACTCATCGGTGCTGTCTCACCTCCGGGTGGAGACTTTTCAGAACCGATGACGCAGAATTCACTTCGAATTACAGGAGCATTCTGGGCGCTTGATACCGATCTTGCTCACCGCCGTCACTTCCCCGCTATCTCCTGGATTAAGAGTTATTCGCTCTATCTTTCGAATATCGAAGAGGTTTACAGAGAAAGAGTCGCTGAAGATTTTCCAGGCTTAAGGCGTGAAGCGATGTCAATCTTGCAAAGAGAAGCAGAGCTTCAGGAAATAGTTCAGCTGGTAGGTCCGGATGCTTTGCCAGAGAACGAAAGACTGGTTCTTGAGGCTGCAAGAATGTTGAGAGAGGACTTTCTGCAGCAGTTTGCTTTTGACGAGATAGATGCAAGATGTACTCTTGATAAGCAGTATATGATGCTTAAAGTAATCATTACCTTCTATGAAAAAGCGCGAGAAGCTTTAAATAGAGGTTCGACCCTGACACAAATAATGTCTCTTCCGTATAAGGAAGAAATCGCGCGCATGAAGACTGCTGTTTTGAATGAGGAGGCAAGAGCGAAACTGAGCGAGCTCCTGGATCGCATGATCAAAGACTTTGACAGGCTTGAGGTGGTCTAGATGAAAAAAATATCCCTGCTTGAAAAGGAATATCAGACAATAAGTTACGTTACGGGCCCGCTGATTTTTATCGAAAATGTGCGTGGCGTTGCTTATAACGAAATGCTGAGAATAATTCTTCCGGACGGGTCTGAAAAGACCGGACAGGTGCTTGAGTGCACCGAAAATTATGCTGTAGCTCAGGTTTTTGAGGGAACGAGCGGAATTGACACTAAGGCTACCAGAGTAATCTTCGAAGAGGAAGTCGCGCGGATTAACGTATCTGAAGAAATGCTAGGAAGAATTTTTAACGGTCGTGGTCAGCCGATTGATGGGGGTCCTGAAATCGTTCCAAAAGCCCGGCTTGAAATTACAGGAGCTCCGATAAATCCTTTTGCAAGAGAAAAGCCATCAGATTTTATTCAGACCGGAATTTCAGCTATCGATGGACTGAATACTCTGGTTCGCGGACAGAAGCTTCCAATATTTTCCGGAGCCGGTCTTCCAGCAAACGAACTGGTTGCTCAGATTATCCGGCAGGCAACGGTAAGAAGCGGGGAAGAATTCGCAATCGTTTTTGCTGCAATGGGCCTTACAGCGAGAGAAGCAAGCTTCTTCAAGAGGGAGTTTCAAACAACAGGCGCTTTGAACAGGGTTGTCTTCTTCTTAAATCTTGCTGACGATCCAACCGTTGAAAGACTTCTCACTCCAAAAGCAGCACTCACGGTTGCAGAGTACCTTGCGTTTGAACGCGATATGCACGTTCTTGTAGTGCTTTCTGATATGACGAACTACTGCGAGGCTTTACGCGAGATTTCAACAGCGCGTGAGGAAGTTCCAGGCCGCCGCGGTTATCCTGGATACATGTACACTGACCTTGCAACAATTTATGAAAGGGCAGGAAGAATTAAAGGAAAACCCGGTTCAATTACTCAGCTCGTTATTCTGACAATGCCTGATGATGATATCACCCATCCAATTCCTGATCTTACCGGTTATATTACCGAGGGCCAGATAGTTCTGGACAGAACTCTCCATCGAAGAGGTATCTATCCGCCAATAGATGTTCTTCCCTGCCTTTCAAGGCTCATGAACCTTGGAATTGGCGAAGGAAAGACAAGAGATGATCATCGTGAAGTCGCAAACCAGCTTTATGCCTGCTACGCAGAAGGTCGCGATTTGAGAAGGCTTGTCTCGATTATCGGAGAAGAGGCTCTGACTGATACTGATAGACGGTACCTCAAATTTGCTGATATGTTTGAGGAAGAATTTGTTGGGCAGGGAAATGAAAACCGCACAATCGAACAGACACTCGATAAAGCCTGGGAGCTCTTGAGCACACTGCCAAGAAGCGAGCTTAAAAAGATCAAAGGGCATTTTATCGATAAATATTACAAAGGTTAAAAACGAATTCAATTTAAAGCAGGTGGTGAGCGGAGCTGGAAGAGATTCACGTAACACGAATGGAATTGCTGCAAAAAAAGAAACAAATACAACTTGCCTCGCAGGGTGCTGACCTCCTTAAGAAGAAGCGTGATGCTCTGTTAATAGAATTCATGTCAATTATGGATATTGCTCTGCAAACGTCAGAAGAGTTGCAGAGAGCGGCAAAGGAAGCCGCATATGCTGTAGCAATAGCCAGAGCAGTTGATGGTACAGTTGCTTTAAAAGCTGCTGGACTTGCAGTAGAAAAACGCCCCTTTGTTGACATTACAGGTTCCTATGTGATGGGAATACCAATTCCTGAAGTAAAAAAAGTCAGCGTGAAAAGGTCAGTTCTTGCAAGAGAGTGGTCAATGATTGGAGTTTCATCTCGAATTGATGAAACTGCTGAAAAAGTGGAGCAGGAGATTGATGCTATTATTGAGGTTGCAGCTATTGAAACGAAGCTGAAAAGACTTGGAGCCGAAATTCAAAAAACAAGAAGAAGAGTTAATGCGCTGGATTACATTGTCATTCCAAAATTGCTCGACCAGAAGAAATTTATTGCGCAGGCTTTGGAAGAAAGAGCACGCGAAGACACGTTCAGGTTGAAAAAAGTCAAGAAGGCAATCGAGAGGAAGAAGAGGGAAAGAGAGCAGAAATAACTATTCTTCTTCTACGTATTCAGCTTTCTTAGAAGCTTCTCTGATAAGTTCGTAAGCCTCAGTAACCGCTTTAGTTCCAATAACTTTTCTTGAGAGTATATCATCGGCGATGTTGAGGAGCCTGTCTACATCATCAAAAGTAAGGATACTGAATTTAAGCTCTTCCCATTCATAGAACCCAAGCATGGTCCATACTTCGCCAAGCAACCAGCGAAGTTTTTCGATTTCGTCATTTCTGAGCTTCAGAAAATCTCTTCCGAGACCTGCTCGAATTTTATCGAGTGCCTTTTCAGCTGCTTGTTCTCTTCTGATGTGAAATGCTCGAATTCCAATATCTTCGTCAGTGAAATCAGGTTTTCTGTCCATCGAACCCCCTCCTCGGCAATTAGTTAAAGATTAACCTATTTCGGTTGAAAGTTCAAGAATTCAACATTTAAGAATTTTTGAAGAAGGTTTTAAGGTATAATTAATACTTATGGAGTTTTCTGAGCTTGTGAGAAAAAGAAGAAGCGTTCGCGCCTTTTTAAATGAGGATGTTTCTGCCAGTGAAATCGTCGAAATAATTGAAGAAGCTATTCATGCGCCTTCTGCAGGTAATCTGCAACCATGGCGGTTTGTGATAATTCGAAGCCAGGAAACAAAATTTGAACTGAGCCGGGCTGCTTTCGGACAGAGATTTCTGGCACAGGCTCCCTGGGTAATAGCAGTTGTTGCAAACGCAGACGAATCCGCTGCAGTATATGGTGAAAGAGGTAAGAATCTTTATGTAATTCAGGATACCGCTGCTTTAACCATGCTTATTTTGCTTGCTGCTACCAATAGAGGTCTCGGCTCATGCTGGGTAGGGGCATTCGACGATCATAAGGTGGCTGAAATACTGAAGTTAAATCCCGGTGAAAGAGTTGTGGCTTTAATTCCTATTGGAAAACCTGCAAAAACCCCTGAAGTTCCATCTGCTCGAAAAGATATCAATGATCTGATTACATTTATTGAATGATAGTAAGGGTGAAACAGGGTGCCGCTTTATGAGTTTAAGTGCCTGAAATGCAATAGAAAATTTGAAGAGCTGGTAAGAACTTTTAATGAAAAACCTAAATGCCCGGCATGTGGTTCTGATGATTGCAAGAGGCTCGTCTCTGCCTTTTCATCGCCTGACGCTTCTGGTGGTTCGTCCTGTTCATCGTGCTCAAGCAGCAATTGTTCTGCGTGTGGCAGGTAATTGATGGAAGAAATTAAAAAACTCGAACTTGAAGCACTTCAGTGCAGGAGATGCAAGCTTGCTGAGGGCCGCACTAACGTTGTATTTGGAGTCGGAAACCCTTCTGCGGAATTGATGTTCATTGGAGAAGCGCCAGGTTATAACGAAGATATACAGGGAGAACCGTTTGTCGGTGCAGCTGGAAAACTGCTGGATAAAGTCATACTCGAGCAAACGGGTTATACAAGAAAAGAGATATACATTACTAACGTCGTTAAATGCAGACCGCCTAACAACAGAGATCCTGAAACAGACGAGATTATTGCCTGTAATCCGTTTTTATCGAAGCAGATTGAGCTCATAAAACCACTTGTGATATGCACTCTCGGCAATTTTGCCACGAAAACAATTCTTGATTCAAAAGAGGGGATTTCGCGTCTGCGCGGCAGCGTTTTTTCGAAATTTGGTGCAAAAATCATACCTACATATCATCCAGCCGCCATACTGAGAAATATGAATCTGCTTCCGAACTTTGAAAGAGACATAAAGAAGGCTTTCGAATTGCTCGATGAGATAAAGAAGGGCAAGAATCCGGTAATACAACGGGGAGACGAACTTGAACAGCCTACTCTCTTTTGATCCTGAGGAGATCTTAACAATAAAAACATCTTCAGCTGAAGAAACAAAGGAAATAGGTTTTAAACTGTCAAAAATTCTTAATAAAGGAGATAGAGTAGTTCTCAAAGGTGATCTTGGAGCCGGGAAAACAACTCTTGTGAAAGGCATAGTCAGAGGAAAGTGCGGTAGTGAAGAAATTGCAAAAAGTCCGAGTTTTATTATCTTAAATGTTTACGATTCAAATGAGGGTTATCCTGTATTTCATGTGGATTTTTACAGGGTTGATACGGATGTTCTCGACGATATAGGGTTTCTTGAATTTGAAAATGGTTTATTGTTGATGGAGTGGGGCGAAAAAATCAGCCCTTTCTTAGATGATAATACTCTCTGGGTTGAGATTGCTCATCCAGAAGATAATATTTCAAACGAGAGACTTATCACTTTTAAAGGGAGCCAGAACTGGAAAGAAAAGATATTGAATTCAATTTCGAAGTAAAAAAGATAAGTTACGAAGGTTCATCAGACATACCATCAGGTTCTTTGCTTGTTGATTCAAGTGGAAATTTTTTGTTGTGTGCGGTAAAAGCTGAGGGAGAATATTTTATGGCGGCATCTATTGAAGCTCCATTCAGCCAGCAGGAAATGATTTTTGTGGTCCTGCAGAAGTTGTATAAAGAGGCTGAAATCGAAGAAAAAGCTCAAATTCCTTTGATATTTTGTGGTCGAGGACCTGGGAGTTATACATCTACAAGGATTGGTGTGACTGCAGCAAGAGGAATTTCACAGGCAACGGGTGCTATGATATATCCTTTAGACTCATTAAGAATAATTGCCCGCTCGTTCTGGCTTTTGAATTCCTGTGCTTATCGCAGGTGCCTTGTAATTAGAGACGCAAAAATGAAACAACTTTACTTTCTCGGGTTCAGCAGTCTTGATGAATTCAGCGCTCCTGAGGAAAGCAGCATAGGAAATATTGAAGAAATAAGAGAGATTGCAGAATCAAAAGGCGTGGAACTAATAGTCACCGATACGCCTGAAGTCATCAAAAACTTCGAGTTAAAACGCGTTGAAGTTTTCGTCCAGATCCCAGAGGTTATTGGTCTTATAAGTGAAGCAATGTTTGCTTTCAGAAACCGTGCTCCAGTTGAGTGGCAGGATCTTCACCCTCAGTATCTGAGGCTTTCGTATGCAGAACAAAACAAGCCTCAATAAAGATATTACCATCAGAGAGATGACTCTTCAGGATATTTCGTCTGTTCTAAGTATCGAAAGACGATCTTTTAGTTTGCCCTGGAGTTACTGGATTTTTTTTCAGGAACTCACCTTTCCCGAGCGGTATTACATTGTCGCAGAGCTTGAAGGCGAAATTATTGGGTACGCTGGAATGAGCTGGGTACTCGATGAAGGCCATATAACAACTATTGCAGTTAAGAGCGAGCACAGAAGAAGGGGCATCGGGTCATTGTTGTTAAAAAAACTAATAGAAAGAGCAAGAAAAAAAAATTTAAGTTTTCTAACGCTTGAGGTAAGAGAGTCTAATATTGCTGCGCAGAACCTCTATAAGAAGCACGGGTTTTTTGTTGAAGGAGTCAGGAAGAGATATTATTCAAGACCTCAAGAAGATGCAATAATAATGACTCTTATTCTTTAAATTGCTTCTCCACTAAAATTTACTAAAAATCTTCAAGAAAAATTAATTCATTTTTGCATATTTTTTTGTTCTTAAATTAAAATAATTGCATAATATTGTTAATGAAGGGAGGTGAACGCTTGATGTTAGCTAACAAACTCAGTAGAAAGGGGGAGTCTAAGTTGTTTAAGAAGTTACTTGTTTATACTCTTATCTTCTCACTTATTCTCTCTTTGAGTGTCACAGGTTGTGCGAAGAAAGAGGAAGGCGGCAAAACAGAAGAACCTGAAGTAATCAAAGTTGGAGTTGTAACACCACTCACAGGTGACGTCGCTACTTTCGGTCAGTCTACCAAGAAAGCCGCAGAAATGGCTGTTGAAGAAATCAACGGAAAAGGTGGCGTTCTTGGAAAGAAGATTGAACTTGTAATCGAGGATGATAGAAACGATCCGAAAGAAACTGCAAATGTTGTCAGGAAGCTGATTGACCAGGACAAAGTCATTGCAATAATCGGTTCTCTTACCTCAAAGTGCTCGCTTGCTGGAATGCCAATAGCTAACTCCAAGAAGATTCCGATGATTTCCAACGCTTCAACAAACCCAAAGGTTACTCAGACCGGACCTTATGCATTCCGTGTATGCTTTATCGACGACTTCCAGGGCGAAGTAATGGCAAAGTTTGCATATGAGGACCTTGGAGCGAAGAAAGCTGCTGTACTCTATGATATAGGCAATGACTACACCAAAGGACTTGCAGAGTTCTTTATTGCAAAATTCAAAGAACTCGGCGGTGAGGTTGTAGCGGTTGAAACCTATCAGCAGGCTGATAACGATTTCAACGCTCAGCTTACATCAATAAAGGGCAAGAACCCTGACGTCATTTTCCTTCCTGATTACTATCAGAAGGTTTCTTTGATTGCAAAGCAGGCAAGAGGTCTTGGAATCACTGCTCAGTTCCTCGGAGGCGATGGTTGGGATTCTCCTGAGCTCGTAAAGCTCGGTGGAGATGCTGTTGAAGGCGGTTACTTCAGCAACCACTACTCCCAGGAAGATCCCGATCCTAAGACCCAGGAGTTTATTAAGAAGTTTGAAGAGAAGTATGGCGAAAAGCCAGATGCGCTTGCGGCTCTTGCTTATGATGCAGTTTACTTCCTTGTTGAAGCAATCGAGAAAGCCGGAAAGGCTGATCCTGTAGCCATTCGCGATGCTCTCGAGGAAGTAGGAAAAGCAGGATTTGCCGGTGTAACCGGTAAATTCACTCTGAACGAAAACAGAGATCCAGTGAAAGCAGCCGTCGTTCTTAAGGTTGAAGGCGGCAAGTTTAAGTTTTACAAGCGAGTTGAGCCGTAAATAAAGGCTGTAGCAAAAAAAATGCCCTTGCCTTCAGGCAAGGGCATTTTTTTTGCATATCTTATTAT
>FWPV01010360.1_pt1 | contig 15315 bp, 16 predicted proteins | sample 2228371 | NCBI WGS metagenome assembly FWPV01 (sample SAMEA103939776, study PRJEB20133) | metagenome | reverse complement strand
CAGGCCCCCACCCCCAAACCCATAAAGGGTTGGGAGGGGGGCTTGGGGGGAGGGCAGGGAGCTCTCGCTCCCTGGCCCTCCCCCCAAATCACCTACTCAAGGAGGACGTATGCTGGCTGTGGGAATGAAGCATGAGAAGGTGCTGAAGACCGGCCCGGAGCATTCGGCCCGCAACTTTTTCCCTGACCTCCCGGATGTGTTCGGCACGCCCTACCTGGTAGGTCTGTTTGAAGGGACCAGCGCCGAGCTCATGGCCCCGCATCTGGCCCCGGGGGAGCAGTCGGTGGGCGCCGGCATGGACCTGAAGCACACCGCGCCCACGCCCTTGGGGATGACGGTCCGGGCGGTGAGCGAGCTGGTGGAGGTGGACAAAAGGAAGCACGTCTTCAAGCTGGAGGCCTTTGACGACAAGGAAAAAATCGGCGAGGCGGTGCATGTCCGCTATATCATCGACGCGGCCAAGTTCAACCAGAAGGTGGAGGGGAAAAAGGGCTGAGCGCTGACGTTTTCAGCGACCTGGTGACCCTCAAGGACTTCGAGGGGGGCTGGGGCTGGGACGCCCAGGTGCGGCAGTACGTCCGCAAGAAATACCGGGACGACCTGGCGGGCCTGGCGGCCCTGGACCCCCGGCCCCTGGCCCGGCTCCTGGGCGGCGAACTCCTGGACGCCCTGCCCTATGCCGGGGCGCGCTGGGTGCTGCGCCTCGTCCCCTTCCGGCCCCTGGAGCTCTACTGGCTCTTCGTGGTGGACGAGGAATTCGGCCACGACCTCCGGGTCTATTACGCCCGCAAAAGTCTGGCGGTGCCCACCGAGGACGCCTATGTCTTCGCCTGGGACTACCTGGCGGTGCTGGCCCGCTATGGCCGGGGGGCCTATCCCCTGGCCGAGGCCGGTCCTGACCCGGAGTGGCTGCCCTTCACCGATTTCGCGCCGGCCGGGGCCGGGCCGGTGAAAGACGCGGCCCTGGGGGTCCGGGACGAGCTCCTGCGCCTGGTGGAGGCGCCCCTGGTGGAGGTGGCGGTGGCCCGCCTGGACCGGGGCGAGGCCCGGGCCCTCCCCGACGGTTGGGAAGTGAGCTGGCGCCTTTTGGGGGACTTGGCCTTTCGCCTGAGCTGGCGGCAGGGGCAGGCGGAGTTCGCCTTCGACCGCCACGGCGCCCGCAAGTATGCCCCGGAGATTCTCCTGAGCTTCGCCTGGCTCTATATCAACGCCCTGCTCCGGGAGTGCCGGCAGGTGGAGCCCTCCCTCCCCAGCCTTTCCCGGTATCTGTAAGACATGCGCTGCCCCGCCTGCCGTGCGGCCCCTCTCATCCTGAAGCCCTCCTGACAGGAGCTGAAGGTGGTCTGCACGGGCTGCGGCCAGGAACTTACCCCCGAAGAACTTGCCGCCCTGATTCGGCGCCGGCGGGCCCAGCCGCGGCCAAAGGGGCGGCACCGGTCGGGCCAACCCTGACCGCACCGGTTGCAATCCTCTCCCGGGGGCTTATACTTAAGAGGCAAAACCAGGGAGGAAACCGCCATGGCCTGCACCCCGGAGCACGTGAAGCAGAAGGTGCTGGAGCTGCATCCGGAAATCGCCCGGAAAGGGATCGACCTGGAGGTCGGCCTGGATGCCGTGGCTCAGCGCTATGTCCTCACCTTCCGCCAGGCCGGCCAGGAATTCGGCATTTACCTGGCCCAGGCCGACGCCGACGCCGCCTTGCAGGGGGGGCCCAAGTGCGTGGACCTGGGGGTCCAGGTGGCCCAGGCCCTGGCGGAACTGGAAGACCTGGTTTCGCCCCGCAAGCCCGGTTAATAACTTACTTTTTGGAATTTTTGGAGGTTTCTGCATGGCCCGCGTTACCATTGAAGACTGCCTGCGCCGCGTCCCCAACCGCTTCGCCCTGGTGCACATGGCCGCCAAACGGGTGCGCCAGTTCAACCGCGGCGCCCCGGCTTTGGTACAAGCCAACAACAAGGAAATCGTCATGGCCCTGCGGGAGATCGCCCACGGCAAGGTCATTCCCACCTCCCCCTTGCCCGCCCTGCCGGAGAAGACCCCCTACCGGGACGAGGATGCCGGCTAATCTGCCGCCCCCCTATTTCGAGGCGGAGAAGCGCTACCGGGAGGCCAAGTCGGTCAGCGAGAAAATTCGCTGCCTCGAAGAAATGATGGCCATCATGCCCAAGCACAAGGGCACGGACAAGCTCCGGGCCGACTTGCGCCGGCGGATGGCCCAGCTCAGAGAGATGGGGGCCGCCCGGCATGGACCGGGACGCCGGGCCCCCATCTACCTGGTGGAACGGGAGGGGGTGGGGCAGATCGCCCTCCTCGGCCCTCCCAACACCGGCAAGTCCTCCCTCCTGGCCGCCCTCACCAAGGCCCAGCCCCAGATCGCCCCCTACCCGTACACCACCCGCACCCCGCTGGCCGGCATGATGAAATACGAAAACGTCCAGGTGCAGCTCGTGGACACTCCGCCCCTGGGGGAGGCCTCCCTGGAGCCCTGGTTCCCGGATTTGCTGCGCCGGGCCGACGCCTGGGCCCTGATTTTGGCGCCCCCCGCCGATCCCCTGGAGCAGCTGGACGCCTTGGCCGCCATCCTGGCCGGTTACCAGTTGGCCTTTGCCCCCGCTGCGGCCGCAGCCAAGGGCACCGTCCGCCCGGCCCTGGCTGTGCTCCACAAGGCCGATCTCCTGCCTGACCCCGAGGAGTTGGCCCTTTATCTGGAGCTGGTGCGGGAACGCCTGCCCGCCTACCCGGCCTCGGCCCAAACCCGGCAGGGCTTGGGGGAACTCAAGGCCGCCCTCTTTCAGATTTTGGGCTTGGTGCGGGTCTATACCCGGGCTCCGGGCAAGGCCGCCAATTTCAATTCCCCCTTCGTCGTCCCCCGCCACACCACCGTTCAGGAGCTGGCCAGCCGCATCCACCACGACCTGGGCCGGTCCTTCAAATTCGCCCGGGTCTGGGGCAAGGAGACCTTTGACGGCCAGCGGGTGCAGCGGGACTATCTCCTGAACGAAGGCGACATCGTCGAGATCCACACCTGAGAGGCCGGGGCCCTCCGGCCCCCGCGTTCTTCCGGCAGGGCCTGGGGCGCCGCCCTTGAGCCCGCCCCCGTTACCCTCTGAGGCTATCCCGGCAGGATGTTCCGGCTGACCTCGCCCCAGCAGAGCACCGGGCCGAACTCCTCTTCCTCATCCGGGTCCCGGGCCCAGATTTCCAGTTCCCAGTTCAGCCGGGGGGCAAGGGGCCAGGAGGCGTCAACGACCTCCTGGATGAATTGCCGGAATCGGGGCGCTTGCTGGGCGAGGCTTTGGGCCCCTCGGTCTGCGGCCTCCAGCATGGCCTCCAGCTCGGCGGCGAAGTCCGGTTGCCAGGCCGGTTCGCCCACCTCCCGCCAGGCGGCCTCGTGGCTGATGCCGGGCAGATTGACCGACACCTGGGCCACTTGGTTCCAGGCCGGCCAGCCCTTCAGGGCCCCGAAGATGGCCCGGGAGGTCCGGCTGAGCAGGAACGGCGCCCAAGGGCCCGGGGAGTCCGCCGCCAATTCCCGCTGCCACAGGGTAAACCGCAGCCGGGCCATTTCCGGGTCCACCATCTCCTTCACCCCGGGCACCCGGCCATAATCGGGCCGCGGCTCCCAGGGCTCGGGGGTGAGGATTTCCGCCAGCCAGGCGTGGCCCCGGTCCACCAGGGACAGTTGGGCTTCCTGGTCCGCCTGCATCTTTTCCAGGTGCCAGGCCAGGGCCAGGACCTGCGCCGGGGGCGGCGGGCCGGGCGCCTCTTCCTTCGGCAGACCCCGGAGCTCCCGGAGGATGTCGTCCACCTTCTCCTCATCGGCCAGGTAGGCCTGGTAGGCCTGCTGTTGGGTGAGCTCGCCGGGCTGGTAATGCCTGAGCTCGGGCAGCGGGGCTGTTGCCTCCGGCGGCAGGGGCCGCGTCGCATAGGGCAAGGCTGCGGGCCAGCCCGGGGCCACGCCCACCCGCAAATGGGGGAAATAGAGGGGCAATGTCCAAAACTCCTGCCGCCACGGCAGGATGAGGGGAAACGCGATAAGCTGCCAACGGCCTGTCATCCAGCCTCCCGGCCTTCCATGGGCGTAGGGGGCGCGGGTTCTGGCGGGGGGCCCAGGGGTTAGGCTTCTCCGCCCGGTCAGACTCCCCGCCTCCGGCCTCGCCAGGCCTGCTCCGGGAGCGGGCTGGGCCGGACAGGCAGGGGAGCGGCCCCAGCGCCTCTCCAGAGTCAGTCGCCCCCGCCCCGAGGGGTGCTATTTCTTCAATTCGGGTTGCTTGCCCCCGGCCTCTTTCCCAGCCGCCGCCCGAGCCGCCAGAGTTTGCCGATACATGCCGGTGGCCTGGTCCAGCTTGGCCCGGGCCACGTTATACTCATAGAGGCTCATGAGGTAATCGCCCCGGAACTTGCCATACCGCTCGATGGCTTGAAAGATATCGCTCAACTGGCCCAATCCCAGATCGAAATTGCTGAAGGCCGTCACCAGCCAGCGCCGGGAATTGACATAGGCCGTCTCCAGGCCTTTGGCTCCCCTGGCGTTTTCCTGCACCTTGGCATAGTATTTCGCCACCTCCAGCGGGATGCCCATGAGGGCTGCCTTCTCGGTGTGCTTGAGCTGCTCCAGTTCAGCCTGGGCGGCCCGGATCTTGGCCTGGGCGATGCCGAAGTCGAAGTTCCACTTTATCCCCACAAAGGGAGCCACGTAAGCGGTGTTGAAGTAGTCCACAATCGCCGGATCCCGGAAGTTTCCGGTGATGCGGTCCCGGCCCGGGGCACCCGCCAACGCCGCCATGACGGCCACAAAAAAGGAGGGGTAGCGGTCCGCCCGGGCGGCGTCCACCAGCAGTTGCCGGGCCCGGAGGCCCTCCTTCAGCTGGGTGAACTCCGGCCTGAGCTCCAGGGCCTGGCGCACATAGTAGTCCAGGTCCTGCCGCAGGGGTTCCGGCGCCGGCAACTCTGCCGGGATCTGGAAATCCTGCCCCGGCCCATAGCCCACCATGCCTTTGAGGGCCTGGTAGGCCAGCTTGGAGCCCTCCTCCGCTTCGGCGGCGAACTTCTCCACCCCGCCCTCATAGGCCGCGATGCGGTATCTGTCCGTTTCCTTCACCGTGCCCGAGCCCACACTCAGCAGGCGCTGGATGCGGTCTTTGATGTCCCGGATGTAGGTCCTGGCCTCCTTCACCGCATCTTTACCCTGGTCGGCCAGAATCTTGCCATAGTAGGCCTCGGACAGGCGGGCGATGATCTCCCCCCGCTTGCTGTCCACCCCGGCCTCCTTCACCTTGACGTAGCTGTCTGCGGCCCGCTCCCGGAACTTGATCTTGCCGAAGGTGTAAAGGGGCTGCACCACGGTTACATCCAGGCGGCCGAAGACATTCACCCCGTGCAGCTGGTCGGCCGCGTCCGGGAAGAAGAGCACCGGGTGATTGCCGGCTCCCACCCGCTTGAAGAAGGGCGCGTCGGAGTTGGGCACCACGGAACCGATGGCCGTGGCGTCCACCTGCGGGTAGAGGTAGCCGTGGGCCTCGTCCTTCCTAGCCTTGGCGTAGTCCACGGCGCTCTGGCTGGCCTTGACCTCCGGGCTGAATTTCAAGGCCAGGTCGATGAGCTGGGGCAGGGTCAGAAGAGGCGCCTCCGCCGCCCGGACCCCAGCGGCCCCCAGGAGGATCACAGCGGCCAGCATGGTGGCCGGAAGAAAAGCTTTTCTGGACATCTCCCCCTCCTGAAACGTCATGGAATGGCAAAGCTGGCTCAGGTCGTCCGGCGACGCCGTCCTCCCTGGGAATTCCGGTCAGTGTAAAACTTACCGCCATTATTTTGAGAAGTCTATTTAATTTTCTTGCAGGAAGGGTCGAATAACGACAGCAAAGGAGGCCGGAGCCTGGCATCGGCCCGGCTCCTTGCCGTTGCCTGGAGGTATGATATAACCTGGGAGCGGCACCATCGCCACTGAGGAGGGGAACCATTCCGTGCAACGCATCGTGGTAACCGGCGGCGCCGGCTTCATCGGCTCCCATGTGGCCGACCGATTGGTGGCCGACGGCCGGCAGGTGGCCGTCCTGGATAATCTGAGCACCGGGCGCCGGGAGCAGGTTCCGGCGGCGGCCCAATTTTACCCGTATGACATCAACAGCCGGGAAGCCTACGAGTTCATCACCGCCTGGCGGCCGCAGGTGCTCATCCACCATGCGGCCCAAATGAGTGTGCGCCACTCCGTGGCCGACCCGCTCTTCGACGCCCGGGAAAACATCCTGGGCTCCCTGAACCTCTTCCAGGCCGCGGTCCGGGCCGGGGTGCACAAGATCATTTTCGCCTCCACCGGCGGGGCCATCTACGGCGACGCTGCCCCGGTGCCGGCCCGGGAGACCGACCCGGCGCAGCCGGAATGCCCCTACGGAGTGGCCAAACTGGCGGTGGAGCACTACCTCCACTTCTACCGGCGGGAATACGGCATCACCCCCATCGCCCTGCGCTACGCCAACGTCTATGGCCCCCGCCAGAACGGCTTGGGAGAGGCCGGCGTGGTGGCCATTTTCATTGAGAAATTCCTGGCCGGCCAGCAGCCGGTGATCAACGGCGATGGCCTCCAGACCCGGGACTTCGTCTTTGTGGCCGATGTCGTGGCCGCCAACCTTTTGGCCCTGGAGCACCCCGCCGCCGGCATCTTCAACATCGGCACCGGCCGGGAGACCGACATCCTGACGCTCTACCGCAAGCTCCAGGCCCTGTGCGCCTCCCCCCTGGACCCGGTGCACGGCCCCGCCAAGCCCGGCGAGCAGCGGCGCAGCGCCCTGAACGCCCGTCTGGCCCAGGAAGTCCTGGGCTGGCAGCCCGCCGTCTCCCTGGATGACGGCCTGGCCCGCACCGTGGCCGCCTTTCGGCCACCCCGGGCCGCCACCGGTTAACATTTTTCCCTTGGCTGCATCAGAAACAGGGAATAAAATAAGAAATTTGGGGACGGCGCAGGGGGGCTTGGCCGCCGTCCTGCAAACCCTTACCCCGGAATTTTTCATTATGGCACAGGAAGGGAATGGGCGGGGAGGATGGCGGCAGCCCGGCGCCTCCCGGCTTCTTTACCTAAACCTGTTTCAAAACCTTCAATCTTCTGAAATTGTCATTCTGAGCGAAGCGATGAATCTCGTATTTGCACTTACTTGAGACCCTTCGCTTCGCTCAGGGTGACAGAAAAAAGGTTTTGAAATGGGTTCTGATATGCTCGCCAGCCCGATGATGATCGAAGTCCAGGACCTGACCAAGTATTACGGCCCGCACCTGGCCATCAGCCGCCTGAACTTCACGGTGGCCCCAGGGGAGATCGTGGGCTTTCTCGGCCCCAACGGCGCCGGCAAGACCACCACCCTGAAAATCCTGGCGGGCTTTCTGGCTCCCACTTCCGGCACCACCCGCATCAACGGCTTTGACTGTCTGGCCGACTCCCTCAAGGCCCGCCTCTCTTTGGGCTATCTCCCGGAAAACGTCCCCTTGTACCCCGACCTCACCGTCCGCCAGTTTCTGGCCTTCGCGGCCCGGGCCAAGGGGGTGGCGGCCGCCGGCCTGGAGGACGAAATCCAGCGGGTGGTGGCGGCCTGCGGTCTGGGTGAGGTGCGCCACACGCTCATCGCCTCCTTGTCCAAGGGTTTCCGCCAGCGGGTGGGGCTGGCCCAGGCCCTGCTCAACCGCCCGCCCCTCCTGATTCTGGACGAACCCACCATCGGCCTGGATCCCTCCCAGATCGTGGAAATCCGGCAGCTCATCAAAGAGCTGGCCGGCAGCCACACGGTGATCCTGAGCAGCCACATCCTGCCGGAGGTCAGCCAGCTCTGCCAGCGGGTCATCATCATCAACCGGGGTCAGATCATCGCCTCCGACACCCCCGAGAACCTCTCCCGCCAGCTCAGCCGGGGGGTGCGCCTGAGCGTCGCGGTGGCCGGCCCCGCGGACGCGGTCCTGGCGGCCCTCCAGGGACTGGCAGGGGTCACGGAGGTGACCCCCCAAGGCGAGCAGCGCTACCTGGTGGCCGGCGGCGCCAACGGCAACCTGGCCCCGGAACTGGCCCGTCTGGTGGTCTCCCGGGGGTGGGGACTCCTGGAGCTCAAGCCCCTGGAGTTCACCCTGGAAGAAGTCTTTCTCAACCTGGTCACCACGGAAGAGGAGGCCTAGCTCATGGCCGGCGTCTGGGCGGTGGTCCGCAAGGAACTCACCATCTATTTTGCCACCCCCATCTTTTACCTCACCGGGTTCTGTTTCTTATTGCTGGGGGGGTATTTCTTCTATGCCAACCTGCTCTACTATAGCCTCTTGAGCTTCCAGGGGGCCCAGAACCCCCAACTGGCCGCCATGCTGACCCCCCAGCAGATGATCTTCCGCCCGCTGTTCGGCACCCTGGCCATCGTCTTCCTGTTCCTGGTGCCCCTGGTGACCATGCGCCTGCTGGCCGAGGAGAAGCGCTCCGGCACTGCCGAACTGCTCTTCACCTATCCCCTGACCGACGGCGCCGTCATCCTGGGAAAATTCCTGGCCGCGCTCCTGGTGTACCTCATCTTGCTGGCCCTCACCCTGGTCTATCCTCTGGCCCTGGCTCCCCTGGCCCGCCTGGATTGGGGCGCCATCCTGGCCGGCTACCTGGGGCTCATCCTCCTGGGGGGGGCCTGCCTGTCCCTGGGCCTCTTTGCCTCCAGCCTCACCGAAAACCAGATCATCGCCGCGGTGCTGGCCTTTGCCCTCCTGCTCCTCTTTTGGCTCATCGGCTGGCAGCAGGAGTTGGGCGCCGGCGGCTGGAGCGCTCTCTTCGGAGGCCTGTCCCTCTTGGAGCATTTTGAAAACCTGGCCCGGGGGGTCCTGGACACCCGGGATATCGTCTTTTATCTGAGCTTCATTTATTTCTTTCTCTTTCTCACCCAGCGGCAGCTGGAGTCCCGCCGCTGGCGCGCCTGAGGATTTGAGCCGACTGTGGCCCTGAAAGACCGGATTTCCAGACGCACGCTCCTCTACGGGGGCGGCTCCGCCGCCTCGGTGGTTCTGGTGGTGGGCATTTTGGTGTTTCTGAACCTCCTGGCGGGGCGCTACCCCCTGAGGTGGGACCTCACCCGGGACCAGCAGCAGTCCCTCACCGCGGTCACCCGGGCCTTACTGGCCGAGATCCAAAAACCGGTGACCCTGACCGCCTTCTTTCCCGAGGGCCAGGGTGAGCGCCAGCGGGCCAAGGAGCTGCTGCAAAACTATGTTTACCTGAACCAGAAGATCTCCTTCAGCTTCGTGGACCCGGACCGCCAACCCCACCGGGCCAAGGAGGCGGGCTACCGCTTTCCGGGCAACGTCCTGGTGGAATATGACGGCCGCCGCCAGATGGCCGACCGGGCTGATGAGGAGGCCATTTCCGAGACCCTGCGCCGGCTGCTGAAGCCGCAGCCCAAAAAGCTCTATTTCCTCACCGGCCACGGCGAGCGCAGCCTGGAGGAGGCCAAGCGGGAGGGGCTGCTCACCGCCAAGCGGGCCCTGGAAAATGAAAGCTTCACCCTGGCTGACCTCAACCTGCTGACCCAGGCCAAGGTGCCCCAGGACGCCGCCGCCCTGGTACTGGCCAACCCGGTGAAGCCCCTCTTTCCCACGGAGATCCAGGCCCTGAAGGACTACCTCTCCCGGGGCGGCCGCCTCCTGGTTATGCTGGAGCCCTTCCAGGACGGCGGTTTGAAGGACTTTCTCCTGGGCTACGGGGTGGAGCTCAACGACGGCATTGTCCTGGACCACAATGAGGTGAGCCAGGCCTTGGGTGCCAGCGTGGTGATGCCCATCGCCATCAAGTACGGGCCCCACCGCATCACCCGGGACTTCACCAACGTGGTCACCCTCTACCCCCTGGCCCGCCCCCTGTATTTGCGGAAGGACCTGCCCGCCGCCACTCCTCTGCCCCTGGCCCTTTCCACCCCAACCAGCTGGGAGAAGGTGGGCCGGGAGGCCCTGAAAAAGGAAAACCTGGACTTCGACCCGCAAAAAGACCGCCCGGGACCTTTCAACCTGGCGGCCATTGTGGAACTGAAGCAGCCGGAGGCCAAGAAATCCCCGCAGGCGGCCCCGCCCGCCGAAGATCAACGCGCCGATGATCGGGCCGGTTATCTGGTGGTCTTCGGCGACGTGGACTTCGCCACCAACGGCTACTTCAACCTGTCCATGAACGGCGACCTGTTCCTCAACACCCTGAATTTCCTGGCAGCCGAGGAGAAGCAGATCACCATCCGCAAGGACGACCGGAAGGCCCAGCCTCTGAACCTGTCCGGCTGGCAGGTCTGGGGCCTCTTTCTCCTCACTCTGATCGTCATCCCCGGGGCCATGCTGGGCGCCGGGGTGGCAGCCTACCTCAGACGCCGGGCCCGACGCTGACCGGAGTCCCAGGGCGCCTGCGGGTCAGTTTCCCGGCGGGTTGATGCCGCCGGATTCAAGTTGACAACGCTCCGGGGTCCCCGGCTCCGGAGCTGGTAAGGGGGGACGCGGTGCATCCCCGGCGTTTGTGGCTTTTTCTGGCCGTTTTCGCGGCCTTGGCGGCGGGTTACTACCTGGTGGCCTGGCAGCAGGAGCGGGCCGCCCAGGCGGAGCGCGCCGCCCGGCGGCTCTTTGCGGTGAAGGAAGACGAGATTACCGAGATCGCCGTGAAAAAGGCGGGGGGCGAAATTCGCCTGGCACGCCGGGAAGGAAGCTGGGCGCTGCTCCAACCCCTGGCGGAGCGGGCCGACCAGGAAGCGGCCCGTCAGCAGGCCGCCACCCTGGCCGGTCTGGACCGGGACCGGGACTTGGGGGAGCTTCAGGACCCTGAGGCCCACGGCCTCCGGCAGCCCGCCCTGGTGGTGGAGTTCACCGCCCAGGGCCAGACCCGGCGCCTGGCCGTGGGACACCCCACCCCCGGCAACCTGGGCTATTATGTGCAGCGGGATCAGGACCAGCGCCTCTTCACCATCAGCCAGCTGGCCAAGGAGTCCCTGGACCGCCCGGTAGAGGCCTTCCGGGACAAGACCCTGTTTGATTTCGCCCCGGACAAGGTGGACCGGGTGAAGTTCACCGTGGGGCCCACGGTCATGGAATTGGAGAAGACCGGGGCCGGGGCCTGGCGGTGGGCCGGCCGGGAACACTTCAAGGTGCGCAAAGACCGCCTGGAGTCCTTGCTGCGGCACCTCACCCTGTCCCGGATCAAGGAGTTTGTGGCGGCGCCTCCCAAAGGCGGCGGGAACCTGGGGTTTGCGCCGGTGCCCACCGCCGAAGTGGCCGTTTGGGTCTCCGGCCAGCCTCCCCAGACCCTGATCCTGGGGGCCCGGCAGCAAAATGACTTCTATGCCCGCAAGGAGGCCGCCGGACCGCTCTTCCTGGTGGAGGCCGAACTGGCCCAACGAGTCCTGGCGGCGCCCACTGACCTGGAAGACCGGCGTCTGTGGGTCGGCGACCTGGCGGACGCAGCCCGCCTGGTTTGGGGGCCGCCGGAGCGCTCCTGGAGCGCGGTGAAGGAAAAAGACGGCTGGCGGCTCACCGGCCCCGACCGCCAGGAGTTGCGCCAACCCGGGGTGCGCCTGGAGGCGGTGCTGATCAAGCTCCAGGAGCTGGAGGTGCAACGCCTCCTGCCCGCCCCGGCGGCCGGCAAGCGGGACTATCTGGTGGAGGTCCTGGACGGCGCGGGGACCCCGCTGGTGCGGCTGGCCCAAACCGGCAAGGCCGACAAAGACCACGTGGCGGTGCGCCTCGAGCGGGGGGGGAGGCAGGAAGGCGCCTGGCTGGCCAAAGCGGCCTTTGAGCAGTGGCAGGCGGATATCGCCCGCCTGACCCAGGCGTCCGCCGCCGATCCGAAGGAGGCTCCGAAACCGGAGGCGCCCCAAAAATGAAGCCATTCCCCTTCGCCAGCGGCTCGGGGCCGGACGGGTCAGCATCCCGGGGCCTCCTCCGCCGAGCCCCGGGTCTCAGGAGCAAGCTGAATCCCCGCGGGTTGTCATGAAAATCCTGGTAACCAACGACGACGGTATCTTCGCTCCCGGGTTGACCGCCTTGTACCGGGAACTGCGCTACCTGGGGGAAGTGGCGGTGGTGGCCCCGGATAGTGAACAGAGCGCGGTGGGGCACGCCATCACCTTGAACTATCCCCTGCGGGTGAAGGAGGTCCTGCTTCAGGGAGGGGTGCGGGGCTGGGCGGTGACCGGCACCCCCGCGGACTGCGTGAAAATCGCCCTGGCCGAGCTCCTGCCCGGTCCCCCGGACCTGGTGGTTTCCGGCATCAACTTAGGGCCCAATGTGGGGATCAACGTCCTTTATTCCGGCACGGTCTCCGCAGCCACCGAGGCCACCATCCTGGGAGTTCGGGCTTTGGCCCTGTCCCTCAACACTTACCGGGACGCGGACTTCTGCAGCGCCGCCCGTCTGGCCCGCCGGCTGGTGGCCAGACTGAAAGACTGGGCCGGCTGGTCCCACAAGGTCTGCCTGAACATCAATCTCCCGGCCCTGCCGGAAGACCAGGTCCGGGGCGTGAAAGTCACCCGCCAGGACATCAACCAACTGGTGGAGCACTTCGAGCGCCGGGTGGATCCCCGGGAGCGGGTCTATTACTGGCTGGCAGAGATCAACGAGCGCCAGGACCTGGACCTTGCCACCGATTACGGCGCCCTCCAGGCGGGCTACGTTTCCGTCACGCCCATCAGCTTTGATCTGACCCACTACCCCAGCCTCTCCTCTTTGCATGACCTGGATCTGGGGCCGCTCCCCTGAGGCAGGCTGATGGCCTCATTCGTGGCGAAAGGGGTTTGGACCGGGCCAGGGCTTAGGCCGCTTTGCGCCGGGCCCTGAGCCAGCTGCTGCACCAAAAAACCGGGAGGCCGGCGGTTGGCCGACTCCCGGTTTTTTCCGGCTCAGATGGTCTGGTGGGGGCCGGGGCGCCGGAAAATCCCGGTCACCACTGGGCGTCAAACAGGTTGGTGATAAAGTTGCCCCGTTTCTTTTCCGGGGTGGCGATCTTGGCCTGGCACTTGTCGATGTAGCCCTTCACCGCACCGGACTTGAACTCCGGATACTCCTGGGCCAAGGTCTGGAAGCGTTCCAAGGCCGCGGGGTAGCGCTTGGTGCGGTAGTAAAACTCTCCCACATAAAATTCATGCTCCGCCAGGTCCTGGCGGCACTTGGCGATGTTGGCCTCCGCCTTGGGCGTGTATTCCGACTCTGGGTATTTCTGCTTCAGGCGCTTGAATTCCGCCAGCGCTTTGGTGGTGAAGGTCTGGTCCCGGTCGATGGTGGAGCGCTGCCGGTAGTAACACAGCCCCTGGCGGTAAATGCAGTAGGGTACGGCCTTGTTGGTGGGATGGAGTTTTTCGAATTCCTTGTAGGCCTGAAGGGCTTCGTCGTACTTTTTCTTGTAAAAGTAGGCGTCGGCCACCTTGATCTGGGCCAACATCGCCTGTTCGCTGTAGGGGTAGCGGTCTTTCAGCTTTTCGAAGGTTTCAATGGCGTCTTCATACTTCTTCTTTTTGAGCTGTTTGATGCCTTCCTCCGCCATGATGTCCGGCGGGCGCTCCGGCTTCTTCTTGACAAACCAGCCCTTCACCGTGCCGCAGCCGGTCAACACCAGGAGCCCGGCCGCCGCCAGCGCCATCAGGGTCCAGCGGTTCTGAGACATGGAGATCACCTCCTGTGCAGGGTGTGGAGGTAATTTTCCACGGAATTGGCGGCAATGGCGCCGTCGCCCACCGCGGTGGCTATCTGCCACAGATTCTTGGAACGGACATCCCCCGCGGCAAAGATTCCGGGGATCTGGGTGGCCATGTCCGGGTCGGTAAACAGGAAGCCCCACTCGTCCAAGGGTAGGAGGTTCTTGAGGAAGCCGGTATTGGGAGTGATGCCGATGGCCACAAAGCAGCCGCTTACCGGCAGATCGGATACTTCCCCGGTCTGCACGTTCTTCAGCCGCACCGCCTCCAGGGCCGACTCGCCCAGGAAGGCCTCCACCACCGAGTTCCAGTGCACCTGGACCTTTTCCAGGGCCAGCACCTGCTCCTGGAGATATTTGGCTCCCCGGAAGGCATCCCGCCGGTGAATCAAATGGATCTTCTTGACGAAGCGGGTCAGGAAAATGGCCTCGGTGAGGGCGGTGTCGCCGCCGCCCACCAGGGCGATTTCCTGGTCCCGGTAGAGGGCGCCGTCGCAGGTGGCGCAAAAGCTCACCCCCCGGCCGGTGAGCTCTTCCTCCCCGGGCACGCCCAGGTGCTTATAGCGGGCGCCGGTGGCGATGATCAGGGCCGGGGCGGTCAGCTCCCCGTCCTCCAGGACCACGGTGTGCACGGGCTGGCGGGGTCTGATTTCCGTAACTTCGCCGGTTTTGATCTCCAACCCAAAGCGCTCCGCCTGCCGCCGCATGCGGTCGCTCAACTCCGGACCGGAAATGCCCTCGGGAAAACCCGGATAGTTTTCCACCAGGTCGGTGGTCATCATCTGCCCGCCGTGGATGAGCTTCTCCACCATGAGGGCCTTGAGGCGGGCCCGCCCGGCGTAGAGGCCGGCCGTCAGGCCAGCCGGGCCGCCGCCGATGATGATCACGTCATAATCCCATGCGGTCATGGAAGTCTGGGGATTTACAGGGCCTTCTTGAGGGCCGTCTCAATGACATTCTTGGAGACCGCGCCGGTGATCTGCTCCACCACCTGGCCGCCCTTGAAGATGATGAGGGTGGGGATGGCCCGAATGCCGTATTTGGCCGGGGTCTTGGCATTTTCGTCCACGTTCATCTTGGCCACCTTCACCTTGCCGGCATAATCCCGGGCCAACTCCTCCACCACCGGGGCCACGGCCCGGCAGGGACCGCACCAGGCCGCCCAAAAGTCCACCAGGGCAGGAATGTCCGACTTGAGGATGTCCTCCTCAAAGCTGGCGTCGCTCACTTCCAACGGTTCACCCGCCATGTTTGTCCCCTCCATGAAATTGTGCGCGATGCTCTATTTCTTACTTTTCCCCAGACGGCTTGTCAATCCTTTTTGGCCGGCCCCCGTCTGGGCTCTCCGGCGGCGAAAGGCGATGGCGGGAGGGGCGGGGTTGGCAACCTCTGGCGCCCCTCCCCAAACCGGCCCTCAACTCCGGCTGTCCAGCCCCAGGGCCTGGCGCTTGCCTTCGATGTGGCGGATCATCAGGGCCGCAGCCTTGGCCGGGTCGGGCTCCACCGCAAAGCAGGCCCCCAGGTGTTGGTTGAGACCGTCCAGCAGCAGGCTGGTGACGTTTTTGCTGCCCAGGACCGGCGGCGTCACCCCCAGGACGGTGAAGACGCCGGTGGCCACCGCATAGCAGCCGATGGCCGCGGCCTTCTCCGAATAC
>FWPV01005317.1_pt1 | contig 15318 bp, 14 predicted proteins | sample 2228371 | NCBI WGS metagenome assembly FWPV01 (sample SAMEA103939776, study PRJEB20133) | metagenome | reverse complement strand
GGCCCTGGCAGAGGCACCTGAAATCGATCTGATCGGGGCTGTAGCGTCGGCAGCCGATCTGATCCCGCGGTGGAAATCTTCCAGGGAAAACCGTTCGTTGGGAGAATGTGCTCCGTCGTCCGGACTTCCCCAGCCCATAAGCAGGATACTGTCCAATCCCAGAACTTCCTTAAAGAGATTCACTATCGGGATCGATCCTCCCTCGCGAATGAAAACCGGTGCCTTGCCGAAACCGGTCTCAATGGCTCGGGCGGCGGCTTTGACACTGACCTGATCGCGCGTTACCAGCACCGGTTCGGCGCCGTGCAGTTCGGTGATCTGAACTCGTACTCCGGAAGGGGTCAGCGATCGGATGTAGTCCTTGAAGAGCGCGTTTATGACGTTTGGCTTCTGATCGGGCACCAGCCGCATGCTGACCTTGGCTCCCGCCCTCGCAGGTATGACGGTTTTGGCTCCCTCGCCGGAGAACCCACCCCATATGCCGTTGACGTCGAGCGTGGGGCGAGCGGTCTTCCGCTCCATGGGTGAGTAATCCCCTTCTCCCACCAATTCTTCGACTCCCAGGTATTCCTTCAGCTGGTTTTCGTCGAATGAGAGCGACGCCATTTCTTCCCGTTCCCACTGCTCGAGAGGCAGCACGTCGGCATAGAAATTGGGGATGGCGATGCTGCCGTCCGGCTTCTTCAATGCGGAGATCATCGTGCAAAGGGCCTGCAGGGGGTTGGCCACCAGCCCGCCAAAGCTTCCCGAGTGCAAATCGATTCTGGGTCCCTGCAGATCCAATTGCAGATAGGAGAGACCTCGCAACCCGTAGGTTATGGCGGGGGTACCCTGGGCGAACTGGGAGCTGTCGGATACGGCCACGGCGTTGGCCTTGAGCTGATCCTGGTGTGACTTGAGAAAGGCACCGAGGTTGGGACTGCCGATTTCCTCCTCGCCTTCAACCAGCACCTTGACGTTGATGGGCAGTTTCCCCGACACGGCCAAGACCGCCTCGATGGCCTTGAGGTAGGTGAAAAACTGCCCCTTGTCGTCACTGGCCCCACGCGCGTACACATAACCTTCGCGGATCGATGGAGTGAATGGTGGAGTGGTCCATTCCTCCAGCGGCTCCGGGGGCTGCACGTCATAGTGGCCGTAAATGAGCAGGGTGGGGCCGTCGGGGTAGGGGCAATGCTCGCCGTAAACCACCGGATGACGTTCGGTTTCAGTCAGTTTGGTATGGAACTCGAGGCGCTTTAGGTGATTGAAAACCCACTCGGCCGCCCGTCGCACATCAACGGCGTGCCGGCTGTAGGTGCTGACGCTCGGTATGCGAAGAAACTCCAGGAGCTCCTCGACGTAGCGTTTTCGATTGCCGTCAATTTTGCCAAGCGTTTCCTTTGGAATCATGCAATACTCTCCTTGGTTTATATCTTTCTGTTGGAGGCCATGATAGCATAAAATTCAGCGAACATGGCACAAGGAAAATGACTAATGCCCCCGCAGGGGGTGTGCTTTGTCTCCGCAGGTCGTTATGCTGCAGGCGGGAGTGTGGCCCGCCGGTGCGAGATGATGTACAATGGCATTGGCCGAGATGATATGCGCGGATGCGGTGCAAGGGTAATTGTCGATCATGGGAGTGCATTTCGAAATCTTTTCCAGCGTTGAAGACATTGACCGGCGGTTGTGGAATCAGCTGGCCGTCACTGCGAACCCGATGATGGAATGGGAATATTTTTACTGCCTGGAAAAGTCGGCTTCGGTTTCCCGCCAGAGGGGCTACCAGCCCAGCCACATCGTGGCCTATGACGGGCGCCGCCCGGTGGCGCTGGCACCGCTCTACGAGCGTGATCGCGCGTGGGTGGAGTTCGGCGACGGGGGGTTGATCGAATTTTTAGGAGAACTGACCGGTCTCCCGTTTCAGCGCGGTCTGGTGGGTACCATTCCGTTCACTCCGGTTCCGGGGTACCAGTTTCTGCATCACCCGGAAGTGTCCTATGCCGATGCCTGCAATATGCTGCTGGACTACATCGATTTCCGATGTGAGACACAGAATCTTTCCACCGCCAGGATCTATTTCTTGAACCAGGCGGCGCCTGTGCTCCACTCACTCCTTTCGCAACGGGGATACATCCGCCTGAGCAGCGACTATTGCGCATGGTTCAATCACGCCTACACGAGTTTTGACGACTATCTCGGCTCCTTCAAATCGAGCCGAAGAACCAAAATCAAAAGGGAGATTCGCACCATTCGAGAAAGCGGAATTGAAGTGGAGATGCTGCCCGGCACCACAGCACCCGGAGAATATTTCAATGAAATGTACCAGCTCTACGAGCAGACATGGGAAAAACATATGGGACCGGCGCTGCGCCCGTTTTTAAATGCGACGTTTTTTCGCCTCCTGGGACAAGTCTTTTCCCACAGGAGCAGCTTTTCCGTTGCGCGTCGTGGGAATCAGAATATCGCTTTGGCCATTTTCTATCACAAGGCAGGCAGTCTATACGGCCGTTACTGGGGATGCCACCAAGAGGTCCCCTTCCTGCATTTCGTCACTTGTTACTACCATCCCATTGAGTTTGCCATAAAAAATGGATTCGACATGATGGATCCCGGTTTCGGGGGAGAGCACAAAACCATCCGCGGCTATGAACCGGTGCCGGTCTATCACTACATAAAATTTTACGGAGAACAGCAGCGGCGCATTGCCGGTTTGATCCTCAAACAGGTCGGGGTTCCCTTTGGCAAGCCGTATCGACGCACTTGATGCGGTGCGGCAGTCGATCAGCCGGCGCGATTTCGACCCGGGTCAAAACCCCGCCCCCAGTGTGTGCAGCGCAGCCCTAAAAGCCAAAGAAAAATGAAAATCCCGGAGCAAAAAACGGTTGGCAACCGGGATACCAGCACGAATAGGGTGCGTAATAGTAGGGTTGGTAATAGTAGGGGCTGCCCCAGCCATAGTAACCGTAATAGGGATACCGATAATACGGTCGGTAGTAGCCTCTCGCGTAGGGCCTGTAATATGGTCTGTAGTACCTGTCATGACGGTGTCTGTCGTAAGGTTTATAGTAGTGCCCCTTGTAGGAACCGGATCGATGACCGTAGTAGCGGTTGTTGGGTGCGCCCCGATAGTGGCCGCTGCTTGATCCGTAGTAGCGGTTGTCGTATCGTCCCTGCTGCATGGCGGACGGCCGTGCGTAGCTCCCCCTTGGTCCCTGACCATGACTGCGGTAGCTTGGCCGGCCTCCTGCTCCCTTGGAATGGTTGCGTGCATACGTCGGCACTGCCAGAAGGAGCATGCACAGCACCGCAATGATTGCCGCCAAAGGTTTGAAAGTTTTAGTGCCCATGGTCTTGCCTCCCTGTTTAGGTCTGCATCTTTAGTATAATCAGCTCCTGCAAAATACGAAAGAGCAAAACGACACCGTCCAATACTCCCATGCCGTATTCGATGGACCTGTTCCAGAGGCTCTCACATTGTTTTTGCTTGACATTTTACGCATATTGCTGTTTTGAATATTTGCTGTGACTTTTATAAGTCATACTTTCAGGGGCTTAGTAACTTTTCCACTTTTTCAAGAGTCTGATTCAAGAGCCGTTCCCTCGTTCATGTTCGTGTGGGTCTGAATGCGTCATTTGACGGCCGATGTGTATTTCCGGTCATTCCCGTGCAGCCGTGTACCTTTTGGGGCAGCTCCAGGGATGCATTTTAAAAGCCCGTGGGTGATAACATTTCAACAGTGAAAAAAGGAGGATTTGACCATGACAAAGGCGGAGCTTGTAGCAAAACTGGCACAAGAGGTCGAGATCAGCAAGAAGAAGGCGAGCGAAGCGGTCGATGCCGCCCTCGCCTCCATCAAAGATGCTGTTCGGGCCGGGGAAACCGTCAATTTTATCGGCTTTGGCAGCTTCAAGATGGTTGAGCGGGCCGCGCGGGAAGGGCGCGATCCGCGAAGCGGCAGGCCCTTGAAGATTCCCGCCAGGAAAACGGTAAAATTCAGCGCCGGCAAAGCATTCAAGGAAATGCTCAACGACGGGAAAAAGAAAAAGAAGTAGGAGCCCGATTCTTGTGATCACAACGTTGGCAGCTCTGATGGATCCAGTAAATTAAGAAAAAGGGAGGGTTTTATGAGAAAAGTTAACTTAACAGTCATTTTGCTTCTTGCGTTGTTCTTGGTGTTAAACACGATCGCTTTCGCGAAGAATCCGGTAGAGATTGTTACGCCGAATGCTCCCGCTCCCCTTGGTGATTACTCCCAGGGTATCCGGTATGGGCAACTTTTGTTCACAGCCGGTCAGATAGGGATAAATCCCCTTACTGGTACATTGCATGATGGCTTGTACACTCAGTCTGTGCAAGTAATGGAAAACCTCAAAGCCATCCTGGAAGAGGCTCAGTTAGACTTTTGTGACGTGGTGTCGACAACAGTCTATCTTGCACCAGGGGTAACCTCCTCTGATTTTACAAGTGTTTATGGCGGATATTTTATTGATAAGAAGGGAAAACCGTGTCCTCACTTCCCTGCTCGGTCAACCATTACTGCTGCTGGTATACCTTTGGGGGCACTCGTCGAAGTCCAAATGATTGCTGGGAAGTAGAAGCGAATTCGACCATTGTTGAGTTTCGTCGGGCGCTGGCGTGGCGAAACCCAACAAGGCCGTTTTCCACAGTTGGTAAGATTCAGCCGTCGCTGCTCACCCTCAACATTTTGGCGGTGCCAAGCTTCGGTTTTTGATTATATCTGTTAAGGAAAGCATCATTCATCTTTATGCCCGCAGCTACTGATGGGTTTCGTTATCGCCTCACCTATCCTTGCCCCCAATCACTGATAAAGGGATGGATGGAGCGAAGCGAAACCCGTCAACCAGGTCTGCGGGCAACGGCACATCTAATGCATAACCGGTACACAACGCGGCCTGGTGGATACGTTTCCTGGTCGATAGGGCTGTGAAGTGACGACCCCATGCGGAAGTCAAATTTCATTGCCTCAGGCCGGAATTGCTGTTAGCATGGCTTAACTTTAACTCTGACATAATTTGAACCGATCTGACCGGAAACAACCAATCTCCATGGGGTGGCCATTGTGGTGCTGCCGGATTAGGGGACCCGAGTCCCACGCAAAGCGTAATCCTGGCAGCCGTTGCCAAGAGCGACCACAAAAGGTATTGCCCGAAAAGGTTCCTGCTCCTCAGGAGGGCGCCGTGCAAATAAAAAAACTATCATATTTGCCGTTCTGGGTCACTTTCATTGCCTTGGCGGCTGTGCTTGGATTTCCGCAATTTTTCGGCCGGGGCCTGTGCAACGACCTGGATACGGTGAAAAAGACAGGAAAGCTGAGGCATCTCGGCATTCCATATGCCAATTTTGTTTTGGAAAATGGTCGGGACGGCCTCGATGTCGAGCTGATGCAGCTCTTTGCCGAGCACCTGGGGGTGACCTACGAGTATGTCGATACTTCCTGGGAGAATGCCATCGGAGATCTCACCGGCAAGAAGTTCGTCACCGAGGGAGACAGCGTCACGGTGGTCGGTGAAGTGCCCGTCAAAGGGGATGTCATCGCCAATGGTTTTACCGTACTGCCCACGCGCCAGAAGATGGTGGCTTACTCGACCCCCACTTTTCCGACGCAGATCTGGCTGGTCGCACGATCCGACTGCCCCGTCAGGCCCATCAAGCCTTCCGGCGATATCGACCAAGACATCGCCAATGTCCGAGCACTTCTCAAGGGGCAGCGCCTGCTGGGCAAGCCCAACACCTGTCTTGATCCGGCTTTGTATGATTTGAACGAAAGCGGGGCGGATATTATTCTGTTCCATGGCAATCCGGAAGAACTGGTGCCCGCCATCATCAAGGGCCAGGCGGACCTTTCGCTGCTGGATATGCCCGATGCGCTGATCGCGCTTGACCGGTGGCCGGGTGTCATCAAGGTGATCGGACCTCTTTCCCACATTCAAAGCATGGCCTGCGCCTTCGCCAGGGAAGACTCTGCCCTGCGGGAGAGCTTCAACGCATTCTTCAATACCCTCGTCAAGAACGGGACCTATCTGAAGCTGGTCAATAAGTATTATCCCAGCTTCGGGGTTTACTATCCTGAGTATTTCAGCAACTAATCGCCATGCCCCCGCTGCAGTCATGTTACAGGCATGCAGGGGAACATTGACGCTGTAGCGGATACTAAGCCGTTTTAATCCCCTTTCCCTTGTTCTTCCGGTTTTTCTGGCTCTCGGGTTGTCCCCAGATCACCTCATAGCTCCCAAGGGACCTCACTGGACATGTGTTCGGTCGTGCTGGAGGCAATTGACAGGTATGCAGCACTTCGCCGGCGACTCTTTTTACGGTTCAACTGCAATCAGGTCGGTCCGACTTGCTCGGCGGATCCCGTTGGCGTCCTGGTGAATCAGCTTCATTTGATACTTCATTCCGGGGTGAAGCGGTTTGCCGGAGGCAAATTTCAACGGGATCGCGGCCTCCAGGATATAGCCTCCAGCCTTCGGCCTCAGGGAGACTTTCGATGGCAGCGGCCGATATCCTTCGGGGACGCGCCACTCGATGACCCGGGGTTCATTACCCGCAGCGCCGCCGCCGGTGGGGTGGATGTAGAACAGAGCATAATCGGTCGTGCCGTTCTTCCGTCCGACGCTGGGCCTCAGGTAGAGCGAAAGATAGTCCGCCTGCCAGAGAGAATCTGCGCCGGGATAGTCCATGCGCGAATCCGCAATATCGCCTGCGACAAACAAAAGATTGCCATCCCAGGACAGGTAGAAGCGTTGTTCGGTGTCGTCACCGTCCAACAAGCGAGCTGTCTCTTGAGGGAGAAACAGATGCCTTTGGTCCCATTCGGAGAGGTCACCATCGATGCCTGCGGCAAAACGGTGGAGCAGTCTGAGCCCCAGGGGCCTTTTGGCCTGTTCCGGTGTGACAGCCGTTCGATGCGCTGCGTTGACCGCGTTGTTGGTCTCTTTTATCCGCCCCTCGAGTTGGCTGTAAATCTCTGTTTCGTCACTCGAGACCAGCCCGACATTGATATCGGGCGGATAGTCCCAATTTCCGGCGTAGTCCCTCCACATGAACCAGTGCATTCCCACCATGTAGGGGGCCCTGGCAGCGGACAGCACATATTTGCTGTAGCCAATGCTCCGATTTTCCTGAGAATATACGTCGATGAACAATTGCGACGCATGCCCCGGGTGGGGATAGCCCGAAAAAGAAAATTCGGTGATCAGCAGAGGTTTGCCGGAAATCCTGTAAAACTCTGAGTAGCGGGCATCCAGCTGTGCGTATCGATTGTAATGGTTGATGGAATTGACGTCGAAATAGGGTGCCAGTAGTTGAAATAGGGGAAGCTCGGGGATTCCTTTGTAGCGTATACCGAGGATCAAATGATGCGGATCGAGGCGGCGCAATAGGCGGCAGTAGTTTTCGTAGTAATGGGCGGCAACCCGGTTTCTCCAGGGTTTAAACAGTTTCTCCAACAACACGCTGCCGCATTTTGGAGCGCTGCTGCCGGCAATATCCTCAAAGGACCGGAAGGAAGCATTCCAGTTCCTGTTGAGCAGTTTGATCTTGCCTTCATACAGGTCCTGCAAAAATTCCATAAGCGCACGGCTGCCCGGCGCGTCTCTGTGCAACTGCAGATAGAACTGCAGGACGGCGCAAGGGTCCCATTTCCTCTCGTTATCAAGAAAGTAGCCCATGAAGTCGGCATTGCCGGCAAACGGTTGGATTTCCTTTGTCAGGTGCCGCTCGAATTCCGCCCAGAAGGATTCATCAAAGACGTCGTTGGCGGATTCCACAAAGCCGGTGTAAATCTGGTCCGCAAAATAAAAATCCTTCCAGACGGAGGGGCTGCTCCAGGCGCCTGCCGTGTTGAAGCCCATTGCACGCAGCTGCCGGACGATCCGGCCCTTTCTCGCTTCACCCGGAGGCCTTTCTTCACAATGGCCGAAGCATCCGCCAACGCAGTTGACTCCGAGGGAAAAGAATTTTTCCCCGGCGGCATCCTGAAACCACCAGACATCGCCGTCCCGGACCAGTTGGATGTATCCGTTCCGGTGTGCCGGGGCTGCAGCGCAGGCAACCGCCGGAGGCAACGCCGCCGTTGTCAGTATCAGCACTGCAATCAGGAGTTTCATGCGGGCAGCCTGGAAAAAAATTGCGGCAAGTTAGATCTCGGGTCGTCCATCCTCAATGTATGCCCCTATCAAAAGACCGTTGCACAGTAAGCAGTGCTCGTGCACCTCTGGGCCCAGGATTTTGGGTAAGGGAACAGGTTACCGATTGAGGGCAAAAGATTACATTTTTTCCAGGAATTGTCGATGGGTTTCACTTCGCTCGATCCATCCTTGCACGGCCAGGGCGGCAGCCGATGCATCCATATGAAAGGAATCGATTCCCGTTTGAATGGCGTTTTCGATCACCGCCTTCTGCACACAGCGTGCGACGGCTTTGCAGCGCCTCGGGCTTTCCTTTTCACCAAAAAAGGCTATACTCCAACCAGTTCCGTTCATAAGCTTCACAAATTTGATCCATGTCGATCCGGTCTTTAGCCTTTGAGAACTGACCGACAGGTGGCCTATAAGCGGTGCAGTGAATTTTCCAACGCCTGTTTTGGGATTGCAGTTAACATTTCAGCCACTGCGGGGTCTACCCGTGTATCCTGGAGTTAAAATATGGCTCAAAGACCAAAGCTTACCTTTAAGAAGCGGGAAAGAGAAAGAGCGCAACAGCAAAAACAAAGAGACAAAGAAGCGCGCCGGTTGGAAGCCAGGCAGAACAGGGTCAAGCAGCAGTCATCAGACAGTCAGGAGGATCCGGACATCGCCGGCATAAAACCCGGCCCACAGCCACTCGCCGACCAATGGGAGCAGACTGGAGGAGAGGACGGCTGAGTCAGGCGCACCGGCAATTTATCGTTCCGGGGTCGTTTCCCACCGCACGTTCCCTTTTACACAAGGTGGGGCCATTATTGTGGCTATAGCCCCGTTGACCTCTTTTCAGCATCAATTTGTTGCAGAAACAAAGGGAGCGAACAAGCAATGAGACAATTCAGATCCTCACCATACAAGAGGTTTGAAAAAATTAACCGGCCGCTTGATCCGCCCAGGAAAATCACAGGGGGCAGGGTTGTTAAAATCAATGACCGGGTTGAAACCGCTCATGGATTAGGAACGGTGATTGAGATATCCGAAGACCGCTACCTGATTGCCCTGGATGACCAGTTGGGGAGGGTGTGGGAGAGGCTCAGGTCGCTTACGGTCATCCCGGCCAAATAGTTTTTCTCGAACATCCGATCGCCGCCTGTGGCATCATGCAAGACACAAACGGGCCGAAATCAGAGGGAGTCAGCAATGACAGACAGTGCACAGGTGTTAGTAAAGGATTTGCGCTCGACCGGATACTTTTTTGAGGAGTTAAAAGACTACTCGAGATCGGCCGAGATGAACATTCACACCTACAGCAGAAATTATGTGATTCCCTACCTCATCAGACTGGCGGAATCTCACAGGGAATCCGGACATCCTGAGAGAAGCAGGATACTCGATTCTGCAGCTGAGTTGCTGTCCGATGCCGGTGATGACGAGCTCATTGAGTCTCTTTTTGCCATCAAGAAAATAGCGAACTCCGAGATTGAGATCAATGAAAGGTTACTCTCTGAAATTGGTCGACACAACAAATCCCAAGTGCTGACCTGCTACCAGAAGTCTGAGTCGGCTAAACGCGTTCTCAAGCTGATGGTGAACATCATAAAGATGTTCAGGCTGCCCGAAGTGACTGCCAAACGGGACAAATCGAGGGCAGACGCGCAGCCCGTCGAAAGCCAACGAGGAACCGGACTTAAAAAAACAAGTGATTGTGAGGACAACAGCGATCAGGGAACAACTAATGAATGCAAGTGACGCCGCCTCCAACCGACTGTGTGTTCTGATTGATGCGGACAATGCGCAACCCGCCATCACCGAGGGGCTCCTTTCGGAAGTTGCCAAGTACGGCGTTGCAAGCGTGAAGCGTATTTATGGCGACTGGACTACGCCCAGCCTGAGCGGTTGGAAGTCCGTTCTGCTGGAGTACTCAATCCAGCCGGTTCAGCAATTCCGCTACACCGTGGGTAAGAACGCGACGGACAGTGCGATGATCATAGACGCAATGGACTTACTCTATACCCAGCGTTTTGACGGATTCTGCCTGGTCTCGAGTGACAGCGATTTCACTCGGCTCGCCTCGCGCATAAGAGAGGAAGGCCTGCTGGTGTATGGATTTGGCGAAAAGAAGACTCCCAAAGCGTTTGTATCCGCCTGTGACAAATTCATATTCACCGAGGTTCTTCGCTTCCAGGAGAATGCCGAACCGGTCGTTAAGCCCAAGACTGCCAATGAATTAAAGAGAGACACCAAGCTGGTCGCTCTTCTTCGAAACGCTCTTGAGGCGGCTTCCGATGAGAGTGGGTGGGCGCATTTAGGAGCCGTCGGGAGCAACATCGCCAAACAGGCCCCGGAGTTTGATCCGCGCAACTACGGATTCGGCAAACTTGGGCAACTTGCCGCAGCGACAAAACTTTTCGATATGGATGAGAGAGTGCAGAGCGACGGTCGTTCCAAATCAATTTACATTCGCGACAAGCGCAATAAGCCCAAGAAATAAAATAACGTTGTCCGGCAAATGAAGCTGAGCGGATTTTGATTGCGCTATGGCGCGTTTCGTCTTGCCGACCGGCCTCCCTCTTTTATACCATACTCTCCTCCGCATTACAGTCATGAGGGTGCATCAAATACCGACTGAGCTCAATTGAATGAAAGGACAAGCCGCGAAGGCTTTCGGTCATGAAGACTGAACAGGACTTGCGGGGCCGTAGGCGGTAGGTTGGGTTGAGCGCAGCGAAACCCACCAACGTTACCCCGCAAGCCCATGTTGGGTTTCGCTGCGCTCAACCCAACCTACATCTACCCCATCGAATCAAGTGGCCGAATCCCGCAGCATTTACGCCCTGGCTTTAATGATTGTGGGTGTGGGCCTCCGTCTCGTGGCCGGGATGATCATGGTCGTGCGCACCGTGATCGCCGGCGTGGTCATGGTCGTGCACATGGGCGGCCGCCCCATGGGAATGCTCATGACTGTGCTCATGCAGGTGTTCATGGGCGTGGCTATGGGTGTGTTCATGGGTGTGTTTCTGGTCTCCGTGAACATGCTCATGACTATGTTGGTGAGTGTGCTCGTGGGCGTGCAAATGCCGGTGTTCGTGTTTTCCTTCCATTGTGACTACTCCTTTCGTTGGATTTAAGAGTCCTTCATGAACTCGTTGCCGATGCTTTAAAACTAAGCCCGCAAATCGCAACCTTCAAGATGCAATGCAGATCAAACCGGCGGGACGCGCTGTGGGCATGAGGCAGGAGTACGGGGCGAAGCTGCGGACTTCCCGTTCGTCCCCGATTGAAATGCAGGCAAGCAGCCCGGGAAAGACGAATTCCCTCTTGAACGGTCTCCATTCCATCAGCCCCCCTCCACAACACAACGCAGGATGATCACCCCTTATCATCCATGACCACACACGGCTCGGGGGTGGTCAAAATTCGGTTATCACAGATGGTCAATTTTCGTTTGTCGTTACGAGCATAACTCAGAGCTTTTCCGAGAAGCCCCTTAGGAGGGGTCTCCAGGTAGCGCTTGTCCATCCAAACCTTGAACTCTTTTAAGATCGGCTCGGCTTTGTCTTTTCTCAGTGCCAAAATCTCTTCCGGACTGAGGTCCTGCTCGCGGGCGATCTTTTCAATAAGGTAGAACTTGCGGATGTATTCGAGAGCGACCTCGGCGCTCCCGTTCTTTTTGGCTCCCTTTCCCCGAGCATCGATGACTTTGACAAGGTTTCTGCGCACATGCGCCATGCATCCGACCAGAATAATCGGAGATCCCTTCTTCTCGAACTGCTCACAGGCCGAGTAGGCATCCGTTTGCAAATATCCCTGGTAGCCCGCGAGGGTTTCCTTTGGGACCCCACCGGACCTTGTGGGGGCATAATGGAAGAGCACGACCGGCTTCTCAGGATCTCCTCCTCTAAAAACCCACATGCAGGAGTTGGCGGTGTTGGCACGGCCGGGTTCGTTTAGAACCTGTACGGGAGTCTCGTCGGCATTGATGAGGATTCCTGATTTAAGCATGCCTTGAAAAAATTCCATGATCAGGCGGCACCGATCCGAGACCATCACCATCCAGGAGGCCATGGTGGAGCGGGGAATCCGGATCCCATAGCGATCGAGGATCTTAGACAGACGGTAGAGTGGGGTTCCGTCTGCATATTTTGCCGTGGCGACATAGGCAAGAGTGCCATCGGTGGCGAGGCCCTTGGGGATCATCTCGGCAGGAGGCTCGGCGATTTTAACCGCTCCTCCTTCGCTTTCCACCCCCCTCGCAGCCCTTGCACGCGTACTTGGGGCGAATGGTGCGAAAAACTTGGACCTTGGCGGGGATGATATCGAGCTTTTCCGATACTTCCTCCCCGATCCTGGAAAGAGGAGTCCCGCAGCCACACACTTTCTCCTCCTCGGCAATATTCACAATGACTTCCACTCGAGGCAGGTGGTCGGGAAGAGGTTTTCGTTCGGGCTTTTGCCGGGTGTGGGCGGGGACGGCGATCTCTTCTCTTGCCGGTTCTTCCGAGGCGGCTACTTCGGCTTCATTGAAAAGGTGGAATGTACGGTGCCTGCCCTGCGGAAAACCATATTTTCATATCAATGGGGTCAGCGTAAACAACATCGAAAGCCTGCTCCAGTAACCCCTCCGCATCGAAGTCTTCAACTGGGTCAAATGAATGGTCGGTTATTTCCAGGTCTTGGATCTGTTCTGCCTCAGACGGAATTGGAATTTTCTATCACCTCATCGTGCTGCTGTGCGTGGTGCTGGGCGGCAAGGGATCTGCCCGGGGGCCGCTTTTGGGGGCCTGCCTGGTGGTGTTTTTCCAGGAATCGCTGCGCTTTCCGCCCATCCCGGGAGACCTCGGCCGCTACGTCGCGCCTCTCCAGGGAATGCTGTTCGGGCTCGTCCCGGTTTTGCTCATGTTGAAGCGCCCCGAGGGGCTCGTTGCCGAATTTCGCAGGAGGCAAGGTGCTTAGAGTCGAAAACGTGAGCAAAAGCTTCGGCGGCCTGACGGCGGTTGCCGGCGTGAGCCTCGATCTGGGGGACAATCAGGTGGCCGGACTGGTGGGACGGAACGGTTCCGGCAAGTCTACCCTGCTTCACATCATAACCGGCTTCTATAAGGAGGACAGCGGCTGGGTGCTGTTTCAGGACAAGCCGATTCAAGACTTGCCGCACGATGCGATAAGCCGCCTGGGCCTGCCCCGCACTTTTCAGCAGGTCCGGGTGTTGCCTTTTCTATCGATGCGGGAGAATCTTCTGGCGGTGGCCCCGGACCAGCAGGGAGAAAATATTCTGTCGGTTTTCTTCCGCCCGCGGCTGATCGGCCGGCAGGAACGGGAAAACCGCCGGCGGGCCGATGAAATTTTGCAGCTGATGAAGCTCGAACACCTGGCGGAGCGGCCCGCCGATGAGCTGAGCTACGGCTGGGAACGGCTGCTGGAGCTCGGCCGGGTGCTGATGTGCCGGCCGCAGCTGGTGCTCCTCGATGAGCCGTCGCCGGGACTGGCCCCGCTCATGGTGGAAGAAATATTCGACCGCATCCTCGAAATGAATCGGCGTAAGGTCTCCTTTCTCTTGGTGGAACAAAACGCCCGCAAGGGCCTCTCCGTTTCCCACCGCGGCTACGTGCTGGAACAGGGCATGAACCGGCTCGAGGGCACCGGCCGCTAAGCTCCTCAACAACCCCGCGGTGCAAAAGCTCTATCTCGGCGGCTGATCGACCGCTGTGAAGCTCGCCTGCAGAACCATACGCCGTCCCCATCATAGCTGAGCGCCGCGCACTCTTCTTCGCTGTACACCTATCCGGTCTTAGGGTGAAAAGCCTCATTTCACGGTCCGTCCCGCCCTCCGTCATTCCCGCAATCCTTAAGCGGGAATCCAGAAGACAGAAATAAAGGGATCCGTCCTTAATAGATATGGCACTCTTCATGACGTCTTGCACGCCGTTTCCACTTGACGCGGGGTCCTCTTCTTAGGTAAGGGTGTTCTTAATCGCCCTTCTCCTCTCACAAACGGGAGGTCACTCATGATGAGCTCTTGTCAATCCGCCGATCGGGATCACCAGCAGCCGCGCCTGCTCGATCAGGTGCGGGCGGCCATCAGACTGCGCCACTACAGCATACGAACCGAGGAAGCCTACATTCAGTGGATCAGGCGATATATCCTGTTCCACAAGAAACGCCACCCCATTGAAATGGGAAGCTCTGAAATCAACCACTTCCTGTCCCATCTTGCTTCCGCAAAGAACGTGGCTTCCTCCACTCAGAACCAGGCCCTGTGTGCGCTGGTTTTTCTCTACAAGGTAGTCCTTCACAAGGACCCTGGAGAGCTTGGAGACGTCATTTGGGCAAAGAAGCCGAAAAAACTTCCTGTTGTTTTGACTCGAACTGAAGTGAAGGCCCTGCTCAATGGGCTGCAAGATGAAAAATGGATCATGGCCAAACTCCTCTACGGGGCCGGACTGCGATTGATGGAGTGCATTCGACTTAGAGTCAAGGACGTGGATTTTGGTTACAGACAAATCCTTGTCAGGGACGGCAAAGGGGAGAAGGATCGGGTCACCATGCTGCCGACTTGTGTGATCGAGCCTTTGCAGAGGCATCTCGTGGGAGTCAAGGCACTTCATGAGCAGGACTTGAGGGAAGGGTTTGGGAACGTTTACCTTCCGTTTGCACTGGTGAGAAAATACCCTCATGCCGACCGGGACTGGGCATGGCAGTATGTCTTTCCTTCCAGGAAGCGCTCGATTGACCCCAGAACGAGGATCGAGAGGCGGCACCACATAGATGAGACTGTCTTGCAGAGGGCGGTCAAGGAAGCGGCGAAAAGGGCGAGGATCAACAAGGTCGTCGGCCCTCATGTGCTTCGCCACTCCTTTGCCACACATTTATTGGAGGCGGGCCACGACATCCGCACTGTCCAAGAGCTCTTGGGCCACCAGGACGTGAAGACCACTATGATTTACACCCATGTTCTGAACAAAGGCGGAATGGGAGTCCAGAGTCCTGCCGACAGGCTCTGATTAGGCGGTATATGCGGCTGCGGGCCGCTGTGTATGCCCCTTGCCAGAAAGTGGAATATTGCTGTTAAGGCAGCAATTCCACTAATAATTCAATCGGATTACAGATCGTAGCTGGGAGAGTATATACGGCTCATCGAGCCGCATTTTCCAATTTCATTTAGGCAGTCTAATATTATGTTGGGACAAAAAC
>FWPV01010359.1_pt1 | contig 15319 bp, 15 predicted proteins | sample 2228371 | NCBI WGS metagenome assembly FWPV01 (sample SAMEA103939776, study PRJEB20133) | metagenome | reverse complement strand
CGACGAGCAGATCGGGGACCTGATCGCCTACCTGCTGTCGCTGACCGGCTAAAGTCACCCTGCAGTTGCGATTGTTGTCGCCGGAGGCGTAGCGTTGTGCTGCGCCTCTGGTGTTGATCCAGGGAGCATGTAAAGCGGGCTGCCCGCAAACCGGTCAATGCTACCCCTTGACATTGACGTAACGTGATCGTTTAGGATAGGTGGCATGGCCACTGAAACGCGCTACACCGTCAGACAACTTGCTGCCCTGGCCGGGATCAGTCGGCGCACGCTGCACCATTACGACGCGATCGGCCTGCTGCGGCCCGTTCGCCACCCGGCTAACGGCTACCGTCTCTACAGCCGGGAGGATGCCCTGCGCCTGCAGCAGATCCTGTTCCTGCGGGAGATGGGGTTGAGTCTGGAGGAGATTCGGGCGGCGCTTGACCGGCCCGACTTTGACCTTTTGCGGGCGCTGGAGCAGCAGCGGAAGGCATTGCGCGAGCGTCAGGCGCGCCTGACCCGCCTGTTGCAGACGGTGGAACGCACGATTGCCCACCTGAGCGGGGAGATCACCATGACAGACAACGAGCTTTTTGCCGGCTTTAGCGAGGAACAGCAGGCGCAGTACGAGGAAGAGATCGAGCGTCGCTACGGCGACCACTATCTGAATGAATCGCGGCGGCGCTGGGGCAGCTATTCCCCGGAGAAAAAGCGCCAGATTCAGGAGGAGGGCGGGGCGATCTACCTGGACATGGTGGCCGCCATGCCCTACGGCCCGGCCAGCCCGCAGGCCCAGGCCTGTGTCGCCCGCTGGCACCAGCACCTCCGTTACTTTTACGAGCCGACGACGGAGATTCTGCTTGGCCTGGCGGATGGCTACAACGACGATCCGCGCTTCGCCGCTTTCTTCCAGCGCATTCACCCCGACCTGGCCCCGTTCCTGCGCAGCGCCATCCAGATTTATTGCCGGGGGCTGTAGCCACCGCCCTGCAACACGACGGCGGCCCGCTACCGACTGGCAGCAGGCCGCCTTCTTCCGCCTGCGGGCACCCGTCTAGCCGCCGGTTGTTGTGATGCGGTGGACGACCACCTCCCCGCCGAAGGGGGCGCGGACCGTCCGCCGCTCGATACCCGCGATCTCCAGTTCGCCCGGATCGCCCAGCGTGGTGAAGTGGCGCTGCAGGGACATGCCCAGCGCCGGGGCGAAGATCAGGGTGGCGATCACCATCAGCAGAATCGTGGGGAAGCGCTCTGCCCGCCGTTCGGCGCTGTCCTCTGCGCCGGCCAGCCCGGCCATCGCGGCCAGCGTCGCCAGCGTGCCGGTGGTCAGCAAGTTCGTCCCGCAGTTGGGGTGAAGCGCCAGTTCGTGCTGGCCGCCGCGCATCCGCCGCAGGGCTTCTTCTGCTGCTCGCACCACTTCCCCGGTCGCGACATCGCCATACAGGAAGAAGCCCGCGCTATCGCTGCGTCCGGCGATGCGCAGGTTGCGCCGTCCCTGAGCCAGCATGTGAATCGTCGCGTGTTCCAGACCGTGGTTGCGCCGGATGCGCCGGATCACCGGCAGGCTCAGCAGCGGCTCGGCCAGGACGGCCAGTTGTTCGATCGGTCCCATCGGCTGTGTCTCCCCGCTCGATCATCGTTCCTGTACCACAACGTTCCACCCAATAGTAACGGCGGAATGCCTCTGCCGCCACAAACCGTTCTGATGGCACATGGCCGGCGGAAGAAGGGGCAAGAGGGAAGACCGGACGGGAATCTCACCGGCTGGCCGGAAAGAAGATTTCCTCCAGCCAGGCCGCCAGTTCGTCCCGAACGCGCCGGAAGGCCGCCGTCTGAGACTCCGGGGGGAGGGCTGGCGGATCGGTGAAGTCGCGGTGATGGCGCTCCGCTCGACCAGGGAAGAAGGGGCAGGTCTCCGCCGCGCTGTCGCAGACGGTTAGCACGTAATCGAACTGCTGGCCCAGAAACTGGCTGAGGGGTTTGGGACGCTGACCGCTGATGTCCAGCCCGATCTCGGCCATCGCCTGCACTGCCCCTGGATGCACCTGGGCGGCTGGCCGGCTGCCAGCGCTGTATACCTCGAAGCGATCGCCGCCCCGCGCCCGTAGCAGCCCTTCGGCCATCTGCGACCGCGCCGAGTTGCCTGTGCACAGGATAAGGACACGCACCCTGCCGGTCATGGTCTGCCCTCCGTATGGCCTTTCATGGCGATGGCATCCCAGTGTAGCGACCAGACATTAAATTCCGGCTGCAACAGTCTTAAAAGCAGGTTAAGCGCTTCTATCCCGTGCGGAATGCAGCCAGTCCTCGGCGCAGGACTTCCTTGAGGACGGGCACGTCATGCGGGGGGACGATCACCCGCGTCCGGCCTGTCGACCCATCGCGATGGGCATAACCGCTGGCAAACCAGTAGGCAGCGGTGGTCACCTCGGCATCGGCGGAACCGCCGGGGTCCTGGGGCGGAATGGGGCCGACCAGCGCCCCATAGGGCAGGCGGTGGTAGACATACAGGCGCAGGGCCAGGGCGAAGTGCGTGATCTGGTTGCCCCCGCCACCCCGCACGAAGCTGGGATGGAACCCGCCCCGGTTGCCCCAGCCACCGGGCTGCGGTGGGTTGCCATCCGGATTGCCGCATTCCAGACGCAGCAACTCACGCACGCTCCACGTGCTCCAGTTATTGAACTGGGCGCCGGGCCGTCCACCACCTTCCCCCAGCTGCGTTTCCCCGCGCAGACCAACCAGCGGGCGAGGCGGGATGGTGATCAGCGTCTTCTCGCTGCCGATGGCGATCCCGGTGTCGACCACCCGCACGTCACCGCTGAGGGCTTCCTGCCAGTCGGCAACCGCCGCGCCAACGTCCCCGCCCGAAGCATCCATGGCTGCCTGCAGCAGATCGAGCAACTCGTGGATGCCGCCGCCCGCATGATAGACCCGGTATACGTCATTGAGCAGCTTCAGGTAATCCGGCGCGTCGACCAGGCGGGCCGTCCGTTCTGCGCCATGTGCGGCCAGGTAAGCCGCCCAGAGAGAGACCGGTACGTCCGGCGCTGCCTCCGCAAAGCGATCCAGGACATCGGTATCGGCCATGCGCCCCCTCCTGCTGTGAGTTGCCGCGCCCGCTCAATGATCCGCCGGGCGGGGCCAGCTGTCAATCACGGCTGGCGACCGGCTGGAAATACGCCGATAATCACCGGTGAAGAGACGCGCAGGATGAGAGGAGGCCCGTATGAATACCCCCGGACGCCGCCTGGATACCTCCAACCGCACCGTGTTTGTTGTCATCGTTGCCCTGGCGGCTGCCCTGATCATGTGCAGCCTGCTGACCCGCACGATCGGCTGGATGCGTCTGTGCGGCGGCGGGCTGATCCTGATCGGCGCGTTCTTTCTGCTCCTGGCGGAGCACAAGGGGTGGCCAGCGGCGATCTTGCTGGTCGGGCTGGCCCTGTTCTTCTGGGATACACTGATCGCGCTGACTGCCGGTAGCTGAGTGGCCGTAGCCCTCTGGCTTCTTCTGCCCGGCTGTGCAACCCGCCGCCCCTGTCGTGCGTACTGACAGGACAGAGGGTATGGATCGCTGTCAGGCGTTGAAGATAAAGTCCAAATGGACGAGAGGGGAAAACGATGAAACTGGTCGCTACTTACATTGAACGGCGGGCCGCAACGGTTGATCTGCCATATCCGGAGGTCGCTCCGGCCCATCTGAAGCTGGAAGTTCCGCTGGGCCGCCTGAACCTGCAACCCGGCGGTGGCACGTCGCTGATCAGCGGCAAGGTCACCTACAACGTGGCTGAACTGAAGCCAGCCTATAGCGTGCGCAACCGAACGGTGACTATCCGCCAGAAGTTCCAGGTACTGATCCCGACCGGCCAGGTGATCAACGACTGGGAATTCCTGCTGGGAACGGCCCATCCTTACAGCATGGATGTGAGCGTCGGCGCGGCGGAAGCAGATATTGATCTGGGCGGCGTGCCGCTAACCGGCGTCAAGCTATCTTCCGGGGCGGGCGATATGACCGTTGACTTTTCTTCATCCAACCCTGCCCGCCTGATCGATGGCCGGATCAACACTGGCGCCGGGCGCACCACACTCAAGAATCTGCTCAATGCCAACGCGGAGTACCTCAAGATCGGCGCGGGCGTCGGCCAGGTTGTGGCCCGCTTCACCGGTGATGGCTTGAGCGCCAGCGGGCGAGTCAGAATCGAGGGCGGTGTGGGCGAGATCGTCCTTATCCTGGAGGAAGACGCCCCGATCCGCGTCAATGCCAGTGTCGGTCTGGGCGGCATCAACGCCGATGACGACCTGATCAGGATGGGCAAGAGTTACCAGACCGCCGCCTACGCCGATTCCAGTGTCCATCTGGATATCGATGTCAGCGGTGGTGTGGGCGCGATCCGCATCGCGCTGGCCTGAGCCGGGCCACGGTAAAAGGTGAGGGTCCTGCGCAGCCCGGCGGGAACCTCCCGTCCCCATGATGGCTGACGTAGCGCCGGGTAAGGCTCGGCGCTACATCCTTTTTTGCTGGCGGCGCTGCTGATCTTGCCCCTCAGCAGATGGTCTCTGGCGATCGCAGGTCGTTTAATCTCCCCATTGTCCATCAAAATAATCTTGATTTTAGATAGACAGGCCACTATAATAGGACGGGTAACAATTTCGTGAAGGGTTGGCTGACGCCCGGCAACCAGTCAGCTGCCCGGCTGCCCTCTGTGAGCAGCGGCGCTGTGGCAGGGGGAAACGAAAAAGAGGGGAACAATCGATGTCTCATCATTATTGGTTGTGCCTGGCCCTGCTGGGGGCATTGCTGATCCTCAGCGCAGCCTGCACGCCACAATCGTTGCCGCTGTCTGTGCAGGATCTGCCTGCTACCCGCAGCGCAGCGCACGGCGGCGAACTCTTCACCAGCCCGATCAGCGATGCACCGGCCTGTATCACCTGCCACCGGCTGGATGCCACAGCCGGTCGCGGTCCCGGCCTGGGTGGCTATGGCGCCCGCGCCGGTGTACAGGTGGCCGGGGAATCCGCCGAGGTCTACACGTTTTACAGCATCGCCGATCCAGCCCGTCATCTCGTCTCCGGTTACTCCAACATCATGTTCGCCGACTACGCCAACCGGCTGAGCGCCCAGGAGATCGCCGATCTCATCGCTTTTCTGCTGGGGTTGTAGTCACTGCTGCCTGAAGAATCTTGCAGAGGGAAGAAACCAATGGATCTCTACATGGTTATCCTGCGCATTTTGCACATTGGCGCGGGGATTCTGTGGGTTGGTTTTGCCGTGTTCATGCTGTACTTCGGGTCGCCCGCTGCCCGTAGCATGCAGGATCGCGGGCTGCGTTACACCCATGCCCTGCTGAGCGTCACGCCGTTCAGCACCGTGATGTCCACCGTGGCCCTGGTGACGGTTATTGCCGGGTTTCTGCTGTATCTCCGCGTTTCGGGCACTTTTAACAGCGCCTGGCTGACCTCGCCGGGCGGGATCGTGCTGACGATCGGCAGCGTGGCCGGGTTGCTGGCTGCTGGCCATGGCTTCACAGGTATCCGGGGCGCACTCCTGAATCAGAAGGCGATCGTGAACGCGGTCATTGCTCAGTCTGGCCCGCCGACGCCGGAGCAGGCCGCGCAGCTCCAGGCCGCCGGGCAGCGCATGGGCCGCAATTCCCAGATCGGCGTGATCCTGATGATCATCGCTGTGCTGGGGATGGCTAGCGCACGCTATCTGTAGCAGCCTCCAGCGCGCCCATCGACGGCCTGCCGGGCGACTGTCGATGGGCGCGTCGATCGGAGCGCGGGCTGGCGAAAGTGAAGATCGGCTGGGCAGGGGGTTGGGGGGCAGGCAGACCGCTGCACGAGCGCGGTTACCAGATCGTCGGCTCCCACCGTCGTTGACGAAGCTTCTCTGGCAGGGTATGCTTGCCGGTGGGGGTGGATGTGTCCCGGTGGATGCCCCAGTCTTCAAAACTGGTGGCGGGCTGCGCTGAGCAGTCCGCGGTGGGTTCGACTCCCATCCGCTCCCGCCTCCTGTCGCCGCTGCCGGCGATTCGTCCCGGCGGCGGCGTATCGTTTCCGTCGCCGCCCGGCCATTACCCGGCCACCAGCCGCCGCAGCAGACTCAGCCCAGCATGCCACAGATGGTCCAGCAGCCCTTCGCGCAACTGGCGCGGAAGCTGGCGGGTCACATCCCGCACGGGCATCCGCCGCCCGTAACGCTCCTCCAGCTCGCGCTGGTGCTTCATGATCCAGACGAAGAAGTCCGCCGGGGTACGATCCGGGAACAGGTCAAGTACCCCTTCCTCCTTGATGAACTGGACGACTGTCTCGTAGATCATGTCGTACCAGGCGGTGACCGCTTCCTCATAAGAGATAGGCACACCGTCGATCTTGCTGAGCGCGGCCTGGTAGGAGGCGATCTGCTGGAGCATATCCAGGTAGCCGCCGGGGGCGGTCAGACGGATGTCGTGGCCGGGACGCAGCCTGTCCAGCTGTGTCCGCTCCAGGAACTCTTTGCGCTCAGCTTCCAGCAGGAGGGTATCGATATCGGCTTCCGGGTCGACACCGGGCACCGGGGCAGGAAATTCCCAGACATAGGCCTCGATAGCGCCCATATTGAGCTGGTTGGCCACCGATACGCGGTGGTTGCCGTCCTTGACGAAGTAGGCGTCACCCACTTTGTAAACCTCGATAGGCGGGACGCCACCGCTGGTCGGATCCAGGTAAAGGACGGCCACCCGCTGCCAGCGCTCGCGCATATCCGCACTCACCGGCAGGAACGCGCCGGTGAAGTCCCGGTAACGGCCCACACTGCCGACGATCTTGTCCAGCGGGATGGTCTGCACACCGCGGTAGATGGCCGTCCGCAGCCCCAGATGCTGGGAGACTTCATTGAAGTCCAGCAATTCCGGCGGTCGCCTGCCCTGCAGGCGCGTCAGGAAGCGGTTCCAGAAGGCCTTGCGGGAGGCCTGCTCAAACTTATGGCGCGCTTCCTGGGAATATACCTCGGCCATCTGCCCTGGCATGTCGCCCCCTCTCAGCATTCCGGCGCCCCCCTCAGGCGTTGCTTCTGTGCGCCAGATTGATTATAGCAGTTTTGGGATAAGGCAGGTTTGCCTGGCAGGGTACGGCAGCCCGGCAGGGGATCAGGCGAGGTAGGAGAGCAGCCAGCGGAAGAGCGCGCGTAACAACCGCCCCGGATGCCAGGGCCGGTTACGCCTGCTGAAGTCACGGGCCGCTTCGATCAGTTTGACACGCCGCCCGTAACGTTCCTCCAGTTGACGCTGATGCTGGCGTACCCATACGTAGAAGTCCGCCCGTGTGCGCCCCGGAAAGAGCGACATCACACCGGCCCGCTCGATTGCCTGAACCGAGGTCTCGTAGATCAGGTCGTACCAGCCGGTGACCGCTTCTGGCCACGGGACTTCGACTCCGTCGATCTGGCTGAGCGCCTGCTGGAAAGCCTCGATCTGGGCCAGCAGGGCGGGGTAGCCGCCGGGGGCGGTCAGTTCAATGCCATGGCCGGGGCGCAGGTCGTCCAGCCGGGTCTTCTCCAGGAATTCCTGGCGCTCGGCGGCGATGATGAGCGTGTCCAGGTCGGCATCCGGATCAAGATCGGGAACCGGCCCCGGATACTCCCAGACATACGCCTCGATGTCCTCCAGCCCCAGCTGGCGGGCCACCGACACGCGATGATTGCCATCCTTGACGAAGTACGCCGCACCGACCTTATACAGCTCCACCGGCGGCACGCCGCCGCTGGTGGGATCAAGGTACAGCGTGGCGATGTTCTGCCAGCGCGTTTTGAGGCCGTCATCAGCTGGCAGAAAGGCGCTGGTGAAGTCCTTATAGCGCCCCACGCTGCCCACGATCGCTTCCAGCGGGACGTTCTGCACGCCCCGGTAGAGGGGATGGCGGAGCTTAAGCCGCTCTTCGATTTCATTGAAGTCCAGCAATCCGGCCTGCTGGCCGGGGAACGCCGGGGTGAACCGGAACTGGTGGATGCGGGCCTTGCGACGCGCCCGCGCCCACTCCAACCGGGCCTCCGAGCGGTACTGTGGTGATTGCTCAGCAACCATTGTCTCGATCATTGCTCCAACTCGATAACCGGTAAACCACTCAACTCAGTCGCATTATAATGTCCTCTCAAAGCTTTAGATAGCACAAAATGTACAAGATTTCATTAGGATATTGTGATACTTTTGTTTATTCTTAACAGGCGGATAGGGTAGAAATGGCCGAGGCTCCGGTGCACTATTGCCACCGTACGCCTCCCGTCCGGCCTGTGCTATAATCGCCCCCGCGCGGCACCCCGCCTCCGCTCCGGGGCCGCCTGGAATCCCTAGATCGAGGTTATCACCATGGCGTCGCTTTCCTTCCAAGATGTGATCATGAAGCTCCACCGGTTCTGGGCTGACCAGGGCTGTGTGCTATGGCAACCGTACAACATCCAGCTCGGCGCGGGCACCGGCAACCCGGCCACCCTCCTACGCGTTCTCGGCCCGGAGCCGTGGAACGTCGCCTATGTGGAGCCGTCCGTCCGCCCGGATGATGGCCGCTACGCCGAGAATCCCAACCGCATGCAGTATTTTTACCAGTACCAGGTCATCCTCAAGCCCGATCCCGGCAACCCGCAGGAATTGTACCTGCAGTCGCTGGCCGCCCTGGGCATCAATCCCCGCGAGCATGACATCCGCTTTGTGGAGGACAACTGGGAGTCCCCGGCCCTGGGCGCCTGGGGGCTGGGCTGGGAGGTCTGGCTGGACGGCCAGGAGATCACCCAGTTCACTTACTTGCAGCAGGCCGGCGGGATCAACCTGGAGCCGGTGTCGGTGGAAATCACCTACGGCCTGGAGCGTATCGCCCTGGCCCTGCAGGATAAGGATCAGGTCTGGGATATTGACTGGTTGCCGGGTGTCCGGCTCTCTTACGGGGATATCTTCCGCCGCCAGGAAGTCGAGCATTGCACGTACTATTTTGAGGTCGCCGATGTCGAGGGCCTCAAGCAGACTTACGATGTCTACGAGCGGGAAAGCGCACGGGCGCTGGAGCGCGGGCTGGTCATCCCGGCCTATGACTACGTGCTCAAGTGCTCCCACCTGTTCAACGTCCTGGATGCGCGGGGCGCGATCGGCGTCACCGAACGGGCCAAGTTCTTCCACCGGATGCGCAACATGACTCGCCGGGTAGCTCAGGCTTTTGCCGAGCAGCGCCAGGCAATGGAATATCCGCTGCTCAATACTGGTTGGGCAGAACCGGCGCTGGCCACGCCCGCCCCTCTGCCGGATACCCTGCCTGCTGAAGCTGCTGACTTCCTGCTGGAGATCGGCGTGGAGGAGATGCCCTCCGGCGACGTGGCTGATGCGCTGGCCCAGCTGGAGCAGGCCGCGCCGGCGCTCTTTGAATCCCTGCGCCTGAGCCATGACACGCTCAGGGTCTACGCCACACCGCGCCGTCTGGTGGTTTACGCTCACCGGCTGGCTGCCCGCCAGCCTGACCTGGAGACCGAGATCAAGGGGCCGCCGGCCCGCGCCGCCTTCGACGCCAACGGCAACCCGACCCCGGCTGCGATCGGTTTCGCCCGCAGCCGGGGCGTCGACCCCGTCGATCTGCGCCGGGCGACTATCGACGGCGGCGAGTATGTGGTCGCCCGCGTCCGGGAGCCGGGTCGTCATGCCATCGAAGTGCTGGCGGAGGCGCTGCCGGGCTTCATCGCTGGCCTCAAGTTCGGCAAATCGATGCGCTGGAATGCCAGCGGCGTCAGCTTCAGCCGTCCCATCCGCTGGCTGGTGGCACTGTTCGGGGATGTGGTGGTTCCCTTCACCTATGCCGGGCTGGTCAGCGGCAACGTGACGCGCGGCCTGCGCCCGTACGATTCGCCGGAAGCGACCGTTAGCGACGCCGCTGCGTACTTCGGATCGCTGGCCCAGCAGGGCATCATCCTGGATACCGCCGAGCGGCGGACCCTGATCATGGAACAGGTGCACCGCCTGGCAGCGGAAGTCGGCGGGCGCGTCCCTGCTGACGCTGACTTGCTGGCCGAGGTCACCAACCTGGTCGAACGCCCGACCGCCCTGCGCGGCGCGTTTGACCCGGCTCATCTGGTGCTGCCCCGCGAGGTGCTGGTCACCGTCATGCGTAAGCACCAGCGTTATTTCGCCGTGGAAGATGAGACGGGCCGGTTGCTGCCGTATTTCATCGCCGTGCGCAACGGCGACCGCGAGCATCTGGACAAGGTCATTCATGGCAACGAGCATGTCCTGCGTGCCCGCTTTGCCGACGCAGCTTACTTCTATGCCAAGGATACGGCCAAGCCGCTGGCTGATTTCCTGCCCCGTCTGAGCACGCTGACCTTCCAGGAAAAGCTGGGCAGTATGCTGGACAAAAACAACCGCGTGGCCGGACTGGTGCCGGTGATGGCCGACCTGTTAAACCTGGGGGCGGCGGACCGGGCGGTCGCGGCGCGTGCTGCTGCGCTGGCCAAGGCTGATCTGGCGACCCAGATGGTCGTGGAGATGACCTCCCTGCAGGGCGTGATGGGCCGCATTTACGCTCTGGCTTCAGGCGAACCGGAGCCGGTGGCGCAGGCGATCTTTGAGCACTGGCTGCCACGTGGTGCGGGCGACCGCTTGCCGGAGACTCCGGCGGGCATCGCCCTGGCCCTGCTCGACCGGCTGGACTCCCTGGCGGGGTTGTTTGCGGCGGGACTGGCTCCCCGCGCCACCGCTGACCCGTACGGTCTGCGTCGAGCCGCGCTGGGCGTCGTCCAGATTCTGATCGAGCGCGGGATCGATCTCGATCTGACAGACGCACTGCGGCCGGTCGCCGCCGCCCAACCGATCCCGGTGGACGAGGCGACAATCGCCGCCGTGCTGGACTTCATCGCCGGGCGGTTACGTGTCTACCTGCAGGGTGACGAGCGCGGCGCGCATCTGATCGAAGCCGTGCTGGCCGAGCAAAGCCGCAATCCTTACCGCGCTGCGCTGGGCGTCGGCGAACTGGCGCTGTGGACGGCCCGCGCCGACTGGGCGCCGATCCTGGACAGCTTCGCCCGCTGTGTGCGCATCACCCGCGGCCAGCCGCGCTACAGCCTCAACCCCGAACTGCTGCGGGAGGAGGCTGAGATCGCGCTGTTTGAAGCCTACGAAGCCGCCGCCGCACTGCTCAGCCCGCGCGATAACGTCGGGGCGATGCTGACCGCCTTTGAGACCATGATCCCGGCGGTGACCCGCTTCTTCAACGAGGTCCTGGTCATGGACGAGGATGCGGCGCTACGGGAGAATCGCCTGGCGCTATTGCAGGCCATCGCCGGGCTGGCGGCAGGCCGCGCCGACTTCAGCCAGTTGCAGGGGTTCTAGGCGGGCAAAACAGGAGGCAGTGGCAAGGGCCAGATGTCGGGAGGCCGGGCAGCCGGGAAGAAGCACGGGGAGATCGCGTTGTAGCGCCCTGTAACCCGTGCTGCCTTTCCCATGCCGCTCTGCTTCCTGCTGTCTGTTTTCTTTTTGCGCCCCGCTTTGCGTCCCGCGCCGCTCAGCCCTACACTTACGGCTATCGCGCGATCGCGCCGGGAGGAGGGGAATCCGCATGAAGTTCAGTATTTGCTCCTACAGCTTTCACCGCCTGCTGGAGAGTGGTAAGCAGGACATCTTCAAGTACATCACAGACTGCAAGGAACTGGGCGCAGCGGAGCTTGACGCCTGGAACGGGCACTTTGGCCCGATCCGCGCCCGTGATGACGTCATCAAGGCCAGTGGCGATCCGGCCAGCGCCGCCCTGACCGCCGACGAAATCGCCTTCCTGGCGCGGGTCAAAGCGGCGGCGGAGCAGGCTGGAATGCCCTTTGGCTGCGTGGCCGTTGATGGCGCGCATATCTACGAGCCGACGCCGGAAGCGCGGGCCATGAACCGCGCCATCGCCTACCGCTACCTGGATGCGGCGGCCCGGCTGGGCGCCCGCCAGATCCGTATCGACTCCGGCGGCACCCCGGACTTCCCCGACGAACAATTCCAGATCGTCGTGGAGGGCTACAACGACCTGATCCCGCGTGCCCGCGCCCTGGGCATCGAGTTGCTGATCGAGAATCACTGGGGCGCTTCCAATGTGCCGGAGAATGTCGTCCGCATGCTGGAGGCCATCGACGGCCTGGGCCTGCTCTTTGACACCAACAACTGGGCGGCAGGGATGCGGGACCGCGGCTGGGCGCTATGCGCCCGTTACGCCAGGGCCACGCATATCAAGACCTTTGCTTTTGACGAAGCCGGGAACGAAACGACCGCCGACCTTCCCCACGTTATCCGCCTGCTGCGGGAGAGCGGCTACCGCGGCGTGTGGGGGATCGAAAGCGTCCCACGTGATGGCGATGAGTATGCGGGCGTGCGCAAGACCAGCGCCCTGATCGCCCGTGTCCTGGGCGAATAGGTTCCTCGCCACTGCGTTCGACCGGGCCTGTCCCGGTCAGGAGGGTAAGCTGTGACCACCAGCAGTTCTGCAGCGGAGCCGATCCGCCTGGGGATCATCGGTGTGGGGCAGATCGGCAAGCATCACATCCGCGAATACGCCAAAATCCCCGGCGCCCGGATCGTCGCTGTGGCCGATATCAATGAGGCGGAAGCGCAGCGCGTGGCCGCCGAGCATAACATTCCCGCCGTCTACACCGATTTCCGCGCTCTACTGGCGCGGGACGACATCCAGGCCGTCGATGTCTGCCTGCACAACAACCTGCACATGCCAGTGACGGTGGCCGCGCTGGAGGCCGGTAAAGACGTCTACTGCGAAAAGCCGATGGCCGGGGCGTATATCGATGCGCTGCGGATGTACGAAGCCGCCCGGCAGACCGGGCGGCGGTTGAGCATCCAGCTCAATACCCTGTTCCGGGACGAAACGCTGGCTGCGCGCCGTCTGATCGACGCCGGCGAGCTGGGTAAGCTTTACCATGCCCGCTCGACCGGCCACCGTCGCCGGGGACGGCCTTATGTCGACGGCTACGGCACACCCGCCTTTGTGCAGAAGGCGCAGGCCAGCGGCGGCGCACTCTATGACATGGGCGTCTACCATATTGCCCGCATGCTCTTCTTGCTGGGCAATCCGGATGTGCTGACCATCACCGGCAAGACCTACCAGGAGACGCCGATGGATCCCCGGCGGCAGGCCATCAGCGGCTATGACGTGGAGGAACTGGGGCTGGGTTTTGTGCGGCTGGCGGGCGGAGTGACGCTGGACATCATCGAGGCCTGGGCGGTGCACCTGGATCGCTTTGACGGCTCGGTCATCCTGGGATCGCATGGCGGCATCCGCCTGGAACCGTTCGGGTTCTTCCGCAATGCGGGCGACCTGCAGCTGGACTGCACGGCGGACATGGGCGCGTTCAACTGGCGGCGGCACAACGTCTACCCCGACGGCGATGTCTACGACAGTCCGCAACACCACTGGATCGCCGCGCTGCAGGGGCGTGTCGACCTGCTGCCCACCGACGCGCTGGCGCTCAATACCATGCTGATCTCGGAGGGCATTTACCTCTCGGAGCAACTGGGCCGCGAGGTCAGCGCGGAGGAAGTGCGCGCTATGTCGGTTTCCACGGCGGTAACGGTCTGAGATGGCCGCGCCCGGCGGGGCAACCGGATAACGAAGGCGGCGGAGCGTCAACTGCTCCGCCGTCGCGTTTTACCGGGCCAGCAACTCTGCAACTACCGGAGACTCGGGGTTACCCCCTGTAAACGTCAGGCCTTCCTTGCCAGGAAGATCAGTTCACCGGGGTACTTGGAGCCGTACGGACTGCGGTCGTAGTCCGCGTAGACGGCCTCCACCGTGAACCCCGCCCGCACCAGCAGATGCTCCGCCTCGAAGCGGAACAGGTAGCGCATCGGAAAGTGATCCAGGTAGCGCTCGGTATGCCCGTCCGGATAGGTGATGTCGTAGATCATCTCGACGTCCTGCACCTGCTGGAGCAGATCACGGGAGAGGATGCGTGCTCGCCGGACGACTTTCCGCCCGTCGGGCATGGTGAAGGCCGGTTCCTCGCCAAACTCCCCCAGACGGTTTTCATCCACCAGGTAGGCCAGCGAAGGATTGAACAGGTCCAGCACCAGGCGCCCACCATCAACCAGATGACGGTGCATACAGGCCAGGCTGGTCAGTTGATCCTCGACGGTGATCATGTGCTGGAAGGAACGGAAAGGGGTGGTGATCAGGGCGAACTGCTGGCCCAGGTCAAAGTCGCGCATATCATACTGCACCAGGGTCACGCGGGCCTGTACGTCAGCGGCTTCGTTGGCCAGGCGGGTGCGGCACACGTCCAGCATGGGCCGGGAGACATCCAGACCGGTGATATTCACGCCGGCGCGGGCGGTCGGGATCAGCACGCGCCCGGTTCCGCAGCCCACTTCCAGCACTGGCCCGCCCGCCTGCTGGGCCAGTTCCACGAAAAAGCTCACATCGGCGCGGGTGCGGTAAGGCACGACATAATCATAAAGCTCGGCAATGTAAGCATTGGTCTGGTAGTTGTCTGTTCCCGGCATGGCAGGCATCCTTGTCCGTAGGCACTCATCTGACCTGTATAACGATATCCCTACCCTCCCCGGTCCGCAATCGCCCTCTTCCGCTGTTTTCGTCTTGCCGCTCACCTGAATATGCGATAATGTAACCAGTCAACCTGCTTTCCTGCACCGGACTCCTCACCATGATCAGCGGCACGGTTTTCGATATCAGGCGTTTCTCCCTGCACGATGGGCCGGGCATCCGCACCACAGTCTTTCTCAAAGGCTGCAGCCTGCGCTGCTGGTGGTGCCACAACCCGGAGAGTCAGCGTCTCCAGCCGGAGTTGATCCTGCGACCGGAGCGCTGCATCGCCTGCGGGGCCTGCGCCGAGGTCTGTCCGACCGGGGCGATTCATCCCAACGGTCAGGGCTACACCACTGATCGTACCCGCTGCGACGACTGCGGCGCATGTGTTGCTCCCTGCTACGCCGACGCGCGGGAGATGGTTGGCCGGGTTATGACCGTTGCCGACGTGATGGCCGAATTGCTGCGCGACACCGACTTCTACCAGGGCGGTGGTGGTGTGACCTTCTCCGGTGGCGAGCCGTTGCTCCAGCCGGACTTCCTGCTGGCGCTGCTGCAGGCGTGCCAGGCTCATGAAGTGCATACCGCCCTGGACACCTGTGGCTATGCACCGCTGGAGACGCTTGAGCGTGTCCGCGAACATGTCGACCTCTTCCTGTATGACCTCAAGCTGATGGATGCGGAGCGTCACCGGCGCTTCACCGGTGCCTCCAACGAACTCATCCTGCGCAACCTGGAGCGGCTGGCAGCTACCGGGAGCCGCATCATCGTGCGTGTGCCGGTTATCCCTGGCCTCAAC
>FWPV01010358.1_pt1 | contig 15320 bp, 19 predicted proteins | sample 2228371 | NCBI WGS metagenome assembly FWPV01 (sample SAMEA103939776, study PRJEB20133) | metagenome | reverse complement strand
CTATGAACACTCATTCCTGGGGCTCATATACCTGGCCTGTGCCCTAATGATCTGGAGGGTTTTGGGATGACCTCCTGAATATAGATAGCATCCAGCCCCAGCTTGTCTTCCTTGATGATGCCATCGATGCCGCCATCCCCGCTCTTTCCGATAGCTTCTCCGGCATCCTTATGTGAGCCACCATACCCCATCTTAACGAGCAAGTCGATCACAAGCTGTTCAAAGAAGGATGGTGAACACCCCTTTACACGCTCCAGAATATCTTGCGTCAATTGCAGCCGTAATTCGCTATATGCCGCTTCCAGCATCTCTTCCGGGGTGCTTCTTTTATCACCTTTATCCACGATGGACTTCTTATCCCCACCCCTTCCTGAAGGTCTGTAGTATTCCACGAACTCCGGAAAGCGCAGGAGATACTCAGCATCTATCCTCTTCGGTTTATCCTTGAGTACGTCCAGCCCTCGTGCAGTGATGCGATATCTCCCCTTTCCTGTTATTTGGAGCAACCCTGCTTTCATCAGATAGGTACGAGCCCAATGCACCCGGCTATTGTAGGTCTTCTGCCTTCCGCTGGGTAACAAGGTCTTCCGCTCATCTTCGGTGAGATGAAAGACCGTATTCGCAAGAACCTCCCGATCTTCAGAAATTTGGTGTTCCTTCTGATCTCTCGTTACGGTGAGAAGTGGGAGCATCACCGTTTCGTGGTCAGGGATTGGCAAAATATCACCTGAATAGGCTATCAACGCAAGGGAATATAAATGGCAAGCAATTGCAGGAGCCTCATCAGTCAGACCCTATAACCATAAGAGCCCCTTATCCAATTCTTATTGATAGCCTGAATGGATGAGTGGAAAAATTGAGCGTTTAAGATATCTCCTCAAGGTCTACTCTGGGAAAGACCTCTAACATCTCCTCTAACATCTTCCTGTATATTCTGTAGGCTTCCTTCCCCTTCTCTGTGCGGTTGTGAATAGGCTTTCAGCAGCAATGCGAAACGCACAAGTGCTCTTCTTTCGTATCGTCCCTATAAGGGGCCGGTCTTTATGGTTGATCTCAAACAAATAGCCGAAGATAGTCTGAGAGCCATTGTGAACGATTATGAGAAACGAGAGCGTGCTTATCTTACCGAGGGTGATGTAGTCTCTCATCTCTTCTATGCTCTTGATAGTAGGTTAATAGATACGAACTACTCTGTTCATGCAGAACTGAGACCCTGTAAAAAATTAAATGGAAAAAATTGTCTCTTTATTAACAAAGAATGGATAGAGCCTGATAGAATAACCAAGGGATGTCGAATTGACCTATCAATTATTAGTAATGATGGAAAATACTGGGAAGAAGCTTCGAATTTTGTTTTGAATAACCGTGGAAAACAAAGAAAAAAGCCTCGATTCTGGCGGTTCTTAACCTATCCTTTTGACGCGTTTCGTGTCGCCATTGAGGTTAAGGTGCGGGCTAACGTCAAGCACTTAAAAATGGATAAGGATCTTCAAATTTTGACTGCAATGAGTGAAAACAATCCTCAATGTTGTGGATATCTGCTTGTTTTGGATAGATATGGCTTGGATAAAAGGATGGAAGAAATTGTCAAGGCTGGAGCTTCCACGAATATCACGTGCGTTACGTACGGTGAAAAAGGGAGAGACATATCAAGCCTATGTAGGAAAGACCTGCAAAACACTCTCAAGCATCTCTCGATACGCTTTATAGGCCTCCTTCCCCTTCTCTGTGAGGCATACCAGTGTATAGGGGCGTTTGTTCGCAAACAGTTTCTCCGAGGCAACATACCCTTTCTTCTCTAGTGTGGAGAGATGCACGGATAAGTTGCCCTGGGTTGTCCCGGTTACCCGTTGCAAGAACGTGAACTCAGCTTCCCCCAGAAAGTTGAGCGCCATCATTACCTTCAGGCGGGCTGGTTTTTGCCTGTCGGGAACTTGTACCATTCAATCTCCGGTAGGAGATATGCCGGGAAAAAGATGTAATAGGTACCTTTCGTCCCTTTAGCAAGGTGCGCTGTCGGATACCGGGCTATCTGTCCCTCTACGATAACCTTCGAGGGATCATACTCCCGAATCATCTCGTACAGGTGTTCGGTCCTGGCTCCAGATAAGCACTTCAACTTGTAGAAGGTCCGATATTCGGGGAGTACCTGCGTATAAGCTTCAAGGATATCCTGATCGGCTGCCTCTTTCTGCCGGGCTACTGCCTGCTCGATTTTGATGAGTTTCAACCATCGGTCTGTTCGCGTGCCTAAGGGGTATTCCATGCCTTTCACATCGTCAAGATACTGGAGAAACTTTCGCAGTCCTCTCGACTGTTCGCGGGTGCGTTTCAGCGGTATCAGTTCGTCAGGGCTGGCAAAGTCCGGGAATCGTCGGAGGGCGCTGAGTTCGCCCTTAATGGTATCCGGGGTGTTTTTCCTGATGTTCTTTAAATACTCCCTATATTCCTTCATATATCGTTTGAATAACGATTTGAAGGTCTGTATACCGTCCGATACTCCTGCGGCAAATTGGGGCGCTTTCTCAATTTCACGCCTCTGTATGCGTTCTTTTTCTATTTCGGGCCTGTCACGCCGACGACTCGGATTCAAATTCCGACCTGGGCGTTCCGTTACACCGTTTTTTCAGATCGGTTCTGCCGGTCCGCGCATCTGTGCCGAGCGAGATCCGAAGGATCGATTCTGCCTGATCCCCGATGCCGTTATCCCCCGCGGAAAGGGCGGATTTTCGATGGGTGCCGATCAAATCCGCCCACAGAGGATCGGGGATCGAGCCTCTCTACGGCGATGGATGCGACCCAGTGTACGACCATAGTCAGAAGGATTCCCGGTGTTGTCTCACCGCTTCGCCGCCGTGAACGCGTCGTACATGCTGTAGAGCCAGATCAGCACGAAGAAGGGGATGCCGATGACGAAGGTCGAGAGCGCGCCGAACACGACCGCTGCAGCGAACAGGAGTGCCGCCTTCAGGAGCTGGCCGGTGTAGAACTGCCCCAGCCCCGGGATGAAGAACGACAGGGCCAGTGCAATGAATGGCGAGGCCATAACCAATAATTGGCTGCCTATTCGGATAAATCCTGTTCTGAGGCTCCGTGGGATAATCCATAAAAATATCCGGTTATGCCTGAAATACGGCCATTGAATGTATTCTGCTGCTCTATCACGCAGAATAAAAATGACGGCTTTCATATAGCCCGGCACAGATGGTACTGCATATGCCTCGGCTGCCTGCGATCCTGATCAGCCTCGGTATCCTCCTGTGCGTTCTCTCTGCGGGCTGCTCCACGGACCGGGGGATCCCGGCTCCGCACACCTCTGCGCCCACGCTGAATGGCGCGCCGCCTCAGGGAATCGCCCCCAAGGAGACGGTCATGGCCGAAGTGCTCGAGCTCAAACGGTTCTATACCCCCGGGGGCGGATGCTACTACGAATCGCGCGTTGAGGTGAGGAACACCGGTGAATCCACACAGCAGAGCCTCGTCCTGCGCCTGAATTTCGTGCATGCCCGCGATGGGAGCGTCATCGATACGCGGAACATCCCCGTAGGGCCCATGAAGGCGGGAGAGAGCAAGATCTTCGGTGAAAAAGAGAGATTCGCGGGTGATTGCAATATCGATTACAGTATCATTCCCTACGTGCTGTAGGGTGCATCTCCCCAAGATCCGGGCGGAGTTCGCCGGCAGGACGCTTTCCGTTTCTGCTGCTGATGAGCTGCCGATCTCCTCCGGAAAATCCGATCCCTGATTCACCCCGTGGGCGACCCCGGGGAGATGTCAGCCGCCCCACGAACCAGAAACGGGGGGGATTCGCGTGAAGATTTTTGCTGCAGCATCTGCGCAGCGGAAACGTCAGGTCTGGCTGCAATTCTTCGGATTTCCCGGACAAGCGAATCCAGCCCTGCCCGCCTCGCTTGAGAGCGGCGCACACGGGTTGAAGTTCAGACTGCCGTCATCGCTGCGGGTTCTCCCTCACCCGCGATCCTTACAGGGGGGCGAAGCGGCGAAACGCTCGGGAACAACCACCGCTCTCCAGCTATTCTCCTTCGCCGCACCCGGACAGATTAGTATCCGGTGGCGACCGTCTGCGCTCTGGCCGGGATCTTGCGGATCCCTGCGGTGGCTGGCACCGTCAGAGGAACTCGATGCTGGGCCCCCCGCTGCTCTCGTCTGCCGGAGGCGGTCGATATTCTGCGCTTTCCCGCACCGAACCGTCGGATGCCATGCAAGGCAGGCCGGAAGCGTACCCAACCGCTTCGTTGCGCTCCTCCCCGATCTGCTTCAGGGAGGTGTATATCCTCCCCCAGCGGATGAGGATGACGAGCGCCAGGATATCCGGTACCCCCAGATGGTGCGCCTGCGAGAGCTCCGAGATCTGTCTGAGGGTGATGCTCTCGGGATCCGGATACCTCCTCTCGATCTCGTTCAGCACCTGCGCAAGAGTGCGAAACTCGTCGATCTCCTTCCTCTCCATACCATCTCTACCGTATGTGCCTGGTCCCCTTCAACCCAGCGATCGGGATCCGGCCTCGCGAACTCCGATTCCGGGTTTCCCGGGCAGGTGCACAGGTTAATCGGCTCAGGAAAGGGATCGGGGGATCGGATGGCGGCGGCGATTCGGTACGTCGTCGGCATCGTCATCCAGCCCGGGCGGGCGCAACCTCGTCCGGAACATCCTCTACGATGGTCCGATCCTGGCAGGCTGGGCATATGCGGACTTCAAACCTCTCCAGCAGGTCCAGCTGGAGGCGGGCTCCGGTCTTCACCGCACGGCTGCCGTTCGCTGACGATCTGGCTGTCGAGAGCGCCGATCACACTGCCCTCGATCATCGTACCCTTCAGCGGCATCGCGAGCAGATCCCTCCGGGCGGTCCTGTGGGGGTTCCCGCGCTCTCCCGTCGAACCCGGGACATGCTGATCCTGCATTCGATCTCCCCGGATCGGGAGGGTCAGCCTACCTTATCGCAATGCCCGCGGCCTGCATCCCGGGGAGAAGCTTCCTCAGGCCCGTGACGGCCGGTGCACGGAACCGCAGGGGGAAACATCCGCGGAGCCCTCGCGGTCGCCGTGGCAGCCGTGGACGAGGCGATGGAGGTCATCCCCCTCGTCCCGGGAACGGTCTGGGGTGCTCGCGGCCGATCTCTCCCTCTGCTCGAACATTGCGGGAGCGGGGATTCATGTCTGCCGTATCCTCGGCCTGCATCGCACCAGCATGCGTCCTCGAGCGGTGCATCGATCCACGATCCGGCATCATCGCGATGGTGCACGTGTGCAGGACTTTTTATCCGCGGGCGCCCCACCAGATGTGGGAGATCCTAATGAACCGCGACACCGAAGCGGACGAAGATCCGCAGACCGGAGAGCGGGATCGCCATGTTGCCGCACTGCTGCAGTCCGCCGACCCTGCCGACAGGATCGCTGCCGCCCGCGTTCTGGGTGCGAGCGGGGATACGGAGGCGATCCCCCACCTCCTGGCCGCGTTTTACGACCCCGTAAAAGAGGTCAGAGCGCATGCATCCGCGGCGGTTGCTATGCTGGGCGCGGCGGCCGTGGGCCCTCTGATCGGCATGCTGCAGGAGCCGAACTGGATGGCGCGCTACCGGGCCGCCGAAGCCCTCTCGCGGATCGGGGACATCTCCGCAGTAGAGCCGCTGCTTCGTGCGCTCGACGATCCCATCGATCACGTGCGGTACATGTCGGCGAAGGCGCTCGGGATCATCGGAGATGCCCGTGCCTTCGAACCGCTCCAGAGAGTTCTCCGGGACGAGAATGAGTTCGTCCGCCGTAGCGCTGCTATCGCCCTCTGGGCGATCGGGGGCGGGAAAGCCCGTCCGGCACTCGCGGAAGCGCTCCGTTGCGAGGAGTGTGAGGAAGTGCGGCAGACGCTTGCAGAAATCCTTGACGTTCGAGGATCGGGGAGATAGCGCTCTCTTTTTGCCCATCCGCCAGTCCGTCCCGTTGCGCTGCACGGCATCCCCCTCCCGGCCGGTCTGCCGCCCCTCTCCTGCAGTCCTCCGTTCGAATCGGCATCCGGACGGTGGGCGTGGGCGGCTGCCTGTTGCGAGACGCGCATCGCACCTCGGTGGATCGTGACACATCAATGACCCCCGCCAGCGGATGGCAGGGTATGTGCTTTGGCAGACGGTGATCGGGGGCATCTACTTTATATTAATCGCATCGATGAATCTGCATGGTCGGAATGAATATCTACGGCAGCGATGAAAATTTCTCTATACGATAATCGAGAGTTCCGGTGCTCCCCCGTGTCCTGTTCGAGAGATCGCACGATGGCAATTCCGCAACCGCATCGCCATGGGTCCAACACACGGATCGGAAGGGTTCCATGGACTCGACGGTAAGCCTGGTTGTGACACTGTCTTTCGTATACGGCTGTACGAGTGGCGGTATCACGGCGATGCTGAACGATATTCGCTGGAAAGCCGCTGATATCCTCTGCCTCGCTGCATTTCTGGTCCTGCTGGACATCCATAACCCCTTCGCGGAGGGTGGCGTGATTCTTCCTCTGTTCGATACCCTCGCCCTGTATCTCTCCAACAGCATCCTGCCGTACCTCCTGGGAGACGCCCTCGTAACTCTTGCGCTCGTGCTTCCCCGGAAGGATGGACGTCCCGGATGAGAGCAGACCCGATCGGCGGGACGACTCCTAGCGGATCGGGGGAGCGGTGTTTTCAGTCAGCAAAACGGTGCAGCCCGTAGCGTCTCGCGCAGTCCATGGCGTACAGGTACTCTGCTGCCGTGATGGGCCGCTGGATCTGCGCCAGGTAGGGATTGCGCCGCAGCTCCTCTTCGGATACCGGGCGGACGACGCGATACTGGGCCATGACGTTCACGTAGGAGTCCCTCGATATCTCCTCGGCGATGAACCGCATCACGAGTTCGCTCCCGGCCAGATTGGCCGGGAGCACCAGGTGGCGGATGATGAGGCCCCGCACTGCCAGTCCGCTCTTGATAACGAGATCCCCCACCTGGCGGTGCATCTCTTTCAGGGCTGACTGCATCCGTTCCGTATAGTCCCGCGCCCGTGAGAGTGCCCATGCCACATCGTCACGACCGTATTTCGCATCCGGCATGTAGATGTCGAAAACACCATCCAGGAGCTTCAGGGTTTCCACGGAATCGTATCCCCCGCTGTTGTAGACCAGGGGCACGGACAGCCCCCTGGATGCGGCGATGTCGATCGCCCGCAGGATCTGTGGCACGTAGTGTGTGGGGGAGACGAAGTTGATGTTGTGGCAGCCCCGGTTCTGGAGATGGAGCATGATATCGGCGAGTTCTTCGCAGGATATCTCGAAACCCCCGCCGCACTGGCTGATCTCGTAGTTCTGGCAGAAAATGCATCGCATGTTGCAGTTCGTCAAAAAGATCGTGCCGGACCCGAATCTTCCCACGAGGGGAGGCTCCTCCCCGAAGTGAGGGCCGTAACTCGAGACCGTGGGACGGGCCCCGCTGCGGCAGAACCCGAGCTGGCCCTCCCTGCGGTTCACGTGGCAGAGCTGAGGGCAGACGGTGCAGTCCCGCAGCATCTCCCAGGCAGCATCGGCACGCTCCTTCAGTTCTCCGCCGGCATGCAGGTCGGCATACCCGGGCATCGTCTCCTCCGGCATCGGCAGACACCTCGTCCCGAAACGGAAATATACTTTCTCATTTCTGGAATAGAAGAGAGCAAACCCCCGCGCAGGATCCGCGAGGGTTCTCCCCGAATGCGGGACCGCCCGCTCCTCACTTTTTACGGCACACAATATCCAGGATTCCACGATGGATATTGTACATGCTCCGGTCAGGATCGATCTCGCAGTCGATATCGATGATCGTCTCTCCGTCCTTCTCCCGAATCGTGATCGACCTCGGTCCTATCTCCACGCAGGCATCTCCGTCGTCGGGATCGATCTCCGTAGTGATGTAGATGCACTCGTCGGTCTCAATCGTCTCGTAGGGAACCTCGCTGTCCTCCCCTTCCTGCGGTGGCTGGAACACACGCGGTGCTTCTCCCGGCCTGGCGATGATCGTATAGTGAACCACGTGGGACGATGCCTGGGCAGGGATGTTTTTGAGGATATCCTCCATCATCCTGGTCAGGTTCCTGAATATCTCGTCGTAAGGATTATCTGGCATGGATACCACGTACGCGATAGTGTGTGCCTCTTCTCTCCACTATGCCCCGGTGGATGAGTCTCTCCAGCGCTTCCTGCAGTTCCGGCGGCGATATTCCGGTGCATGCCAGAAGTTCGTCCTCGGTGAGATCGTACTGGGCAAGGGCGAATATCAGGTCGAGCTCTCTCTCATTCACCAGTACATCGTTACTTGACCTGATGATATCATTAATTTTCAGTTCGATCTCCCGCTCCAGCCTGTCCAGCATGGAGATCATCTCCTCCCGTGCGGCAGACATCCTGCGGAGCGTGGCCAGAGAGCGCATGAATTCGAGTTCCAGCGCCGTCTCCTCCGGCTGCGCTCCCCCATCGCTGCGGCTCTGGAGATTGACCACCACCTCGATATCGGTGAGCAAGTAGTAATACTTCCTCCTTCTGGCATCGGATCGGCAGGAGATGATCCTCTCCTGTTCCATCAGGTGCAGGTGCTCGATGACCGCCTTTGGGCTGAGCGTGAGCTGCTCGCAGATCTCGGTGACAAAACAGGGTTTCTGCCTCAGCAGCTCCAGGATCCGCCGCCTGTTGCGATTCCCCAGGATATCCAGCAGGCGGGACTTTTCCACCCCGTTTAACATCTTTACCTAATGTTAGTGTTTTGTATATAATAGTATTATCCTGATGGGTTCTGGTGCGTCCTAGTGACTTTTGATAGACGCACCGGCGTTAATGCGTGGCGAGACTAAAAAAAATCGGACACAGATTGAGGGAGTTCGGGAAGAGGGGGAATAGGTATCAATCGCCCGTCTCGGCTCAAGCACTTTTTTTTGGGAGGCATTACAGGATAGAATATCGCTCCCCTTGTGCTCACGGAATGTCCCATGCCGTGTTCTTCCCCTTCACCTCTATCAGGATTGGAGAATTGCTACCAGACGATCTTTTCCGCCTTCAATATAGGCCGACACAAGATTATAGCTCTTTTTACAAGGAGAAAAATAGTCTGAAACCCCGATTATGGTGTCTGTGAAGGTAATTCCACTAGATGGTATCAAGGGTCATATGGTCAATGCGTCTGAAGAACGGCTCCGGATAGCGCATTCCCCTCGCAAATACACCCCTTATGGGAATAAAAATTGCGTAGGAACGGCTCTGTCGAACTTCTCAACAGAAGGAGCCTGTGTACGGATCTCGGGTGTTCTCCGAGGAAGGGCCTCTCTCCCCCGCCCCATCGGAAGGCTCCCGGGGTGTTCCGCGGTTATCCAGACACGGAAGGGAGCCCCTTTGACCCCAAATTATATATATGCCGCCGGTTCAAATCCCCTCCGATAAATAGGAGATGCATCGGATGGCATTACGGGAAGAGGTCATTGAAAAGATGTCTGCACTCATCACCGCAGCCTTCGGACTGGTGGCGGCTCTCGCCTGGAACGAGGCGATACAGGCGATCTTCACCGAGGTCTTCGGGGAGGCGGGGAACATTCCCGCCCAGCTGGGGTACGCGATTCTCGTCACCATCATCGCAGTCATCGCGACGATCTGGATCGGGAGAGCTGCTGCCAGAGCAAAGGGATGATACGGGAGCGGTTGCCTCAGGGCCGACTGCATCGAAGGCCCGTGCGGCATGTATGCCCTATTGGAAGAGGCGGTAGTTGGGTGCCTCGTCGGTGATCAGAATATTGTGCGGGTGGCTCTCGCTCACCCCTGCACTGGTGACGCGCAGGAATCGGGCCCTGCTGCGGAGTTCCCCGATGGACGAAGAGCCGGTATAGCCCATCGCCGATTTCAACCCGCCGATGAGCTGGTAGACAACATCGGATACGGGGCCGACGTAGGGCGTGATCCCCTCCACGCCCTCGGGAACGAATTTTGTTCTCCCGATCTCCTTTCTCTGGAAGTAGCGATCCCCGCTCACCCCGCCGCTGATGACCCCTAGCGATCCCATGCCGCGGTACTGCTTGTAGCGCCGCCCCTGCATGATCACGAAGCGCCCCGGTGACTCGTCCGTGCCGGCGAACAGGCTGCCGATCATCACGGACTCGGCGCCGGCCGCCAGCGCTTTCGCCACGTCCCCGCTGTAGCGGATGCCGCCATCCGCGATGATCGGCACGTCGAACCCGGCAGCCACATCGGCCACGCAGGCGATCGCCGTTATCTGCGGCACGCCCACCCCAGCCACGATCCGCGTGGTGCAGATCGACCCGGGACCGATTCCCACCTTCAGACCGTCGGACTCCGGCAGCAGCGCCTCCGCCGCCTCCCGGGTGGCGATGTTGCCGGCGATCACGTCGGCCTTCGCACTCTCCTTGATGTCCCGCACCGCCTTCACGACACGTATGTTGTGCCCGTGGGCGCTGTCCACGACGAGCGCGTCGACCCCGGCCTCGTCGAGCGCCATTGCCCGCTGGAAGTCGTGAGGGCCCACCGCTGCGGCAACGCGCAGATTCCCCTTCGAATCGCGGTTTGCCAGCGGGTAGCGCCGAATCTCCAGGATGTCCTGCATGGTGATGATGCCGATGAGCCGTGACTCTCTGTCCACCACAGGCAGCCGCTCGATCTTGTGTGCGTACATTGTCTCGAGAGCGTTCTCCATCGTGATGCTCGGATCTGCCGTGATCGGGTCACGGGTCATCACCTTGCGGATACTCTCGCGCTCCCGTTTCGGCGATATGGGGCGGACGTCCCGTCGGCTGACAATCCCGACGATCTTGCCGTGCTCGATGACGGGCACGCCACTGATTCCGTGCTCGTCCATCAGACGCTGGACGTCGGCAACGGTCGCTTCCGGACCGACGGTGAGCACGTTCTTCTCAATGAGATTCTCGGCCTGCTTGACGTACTTCACCTCCTGTACCTCCCTCTCGGCCGTCATGTTGCGGTGGATCACGCCGATCCCGCCCTGGCGGGCCAGCGCGATTGCCATGGGGGATTCGGTCACGGTGTCCATCGCTGCGCTCACGAGGGGGATGTTGAGCCAGATGTTCCGGGAGAAACGGCTGCGCACGTCCGCCTCGTTCGGCTCCAGATGCGATTCGGCTGGCTGCAGGAGGATGTCGTCGAAGGTGATGGCAACGGGGGCGTTCAATTTTTCTGTAAACATGATTCACCTGATCATTTTCCTGATTTGTTCTACCAGTTCGCCCCGAATCGTGGCATTCCGGTCTCCTCCGCAGACCATGCCCCGCGCACCGACGATATCGGGGCATATGCGATTCAGGGCGGGTATGTTCTCGATCTTGAAACCGCCTGCAAGAGCGGTCTTCAAGCCCAGTTCGCGGTTCTTCTCCACGAAAGCGGTGAAGGTGGCCTCGTCCATGAACTCGAACGCGCTCCTGCCGTCTTTTATGCCGGTATCCGTCATGGCCACGTCGGCTCCGCCCTCCGCGGCGAGCGCGGAGATCTCCATGGGCGAGATGGTCCCAAGCCTGGCGTAATCGGCATAGCCGGCAATAACCACGAGTTTCTCGGGATATTCCTCCTTGACCGCCCGCACCACGGCCTGGATCACCTCGCGGGCCCGGTCCTGCCCGTCGAACATCAGGCCGATCTTGATATAGTCGGCGCCGGCGCATGCGGCTCCGTACGCTGCAAGCGCTGCCCCGCCTGGTTTGTAGTCGAAGTCGCCGATGGCGGCGCTCACCGGTTTCGATGTCAGAGACTTGATGGACCTGATCACCCAGGGAAAGTTGGCACCAAGAGACCCCTCGGAGGGTTTTTTTACGTCGATGATGTCTGCAGAAAGAGATTGGTGCGCTTCTTCGATACTGCGCGGGCTGACCAGCAACTTCATGCATCATGTATGGTTCTTTAGACTGATTAGGATTACGGTATCGGACAATTCACCCTCATTTCTCCATTCTGCCGGAGCATGAGGGATGGTTTGGGAGAATTCCATTCGCCCGAGGCTCTCAATAGGATTCGATGTGGATTCAGGGTCCCACGGCATGCGGGCAACCTGCGGCGGCTGGGGATCCGGATCCATGGGGTCCCGTTTGTGCGGTATTTATCCCTCCGCAGGAGGGATCTGGTACCATGGATCTGATCCTGGCGATGGATCTCATGCAGGGAAAAGTGGTGCATGGGGTGCGGGGCGAACGGTCCACCTACCGTCCCCTGACCTGGGGTCTGGTCTCCACCGCCGATCCGATCGCCCACGTCCGCCATATCGCGCCGCGGTTCCTGTACATCGCCGACCTGGATCGCATCATGGGAACGGGGAGCCACGACAGGGAGATCGAGTCCTGCGTGCGGCTGGTAGAGCGGTGCTTTCTGGATCGAGGAGTTCGCTCGACAGCGGATTGTCTCCAGATGGCAGGTGTGATCAACGTCGTCGGGACCGAGACGGGAGGACGGGATCTCGGTCGGTACACCGGAGGCTACCTGAGCATCGATCACCGGGACGGCAGGGTGATCCCCTGCGGCTGGACACCGGCCGCTGTGCTGGGCCGTGCAGGAGCCTGGGCGTTCGATGGCTGCATCCTCCTGAACATCGGGGCTGTCGGAACGGAGCGCGGCCTGGACCGTGCTGAGCTCGGGGAGCTGCGGTCGGCCTATCGGGGGCGGCTGATTTACGGGGGAGGTGTCAGGGCGGAGCGCGATCTCGATCTGCTGGAGGATCTGGGATTCGATGGGGCGATCGTCGCCACTGCGGTGCACCGCGGCGCGATCCCGCTGGCATCGATCCGGAGAGGAATATGGTCCTGATCACCATCGAAGGCATCGACGGGAGCGGCAAGAGTACGCTTCTCGCATCGCTGCGTCGATCCCTGGCTGACCTCGATCCGGTATTCACCCGCGAACCCGGTGCCACCTGGGTGGGCGATGCGGTGCGGAGGGCCGTCGCCGAGAAGCTGGATCCGATGACCGAGGCGCTTCTCTTCGCCGCCGACCATGCGGCCCACGTGGCGGAAATCGTGCGACCGGCCCTCCGGGAGAGGAGGGTGATCATCTCCGACCGGTACACCGACAGCCGCTACGCCTACCAGTCCGTCACGCTGGAGGGGGTGATACCGCGGCCCCTCCGATGGCTGCAGAACCTGCACGAGGGCTGGACGATCCCCCCGGACAGGACTTTCCTCCTCGTCCTCCCCGTCGAAGCCGCACTCTCCCGCCTGAAAGATCCCGGGGAGCGGGAGCACTTCGAGATGCGTGAAGTCCTCGAACGTGTCCAGCGTAACTACATCGCGCTCGCCGAAGAGGAGCCGGCACGATTCGTCGTCGTCGATGCCTGCAAGGGGATGGAGGAGATCCACGATTTCGTAGCAGAGGAGATCCGAAGGATCGCCGTGCGGGGTAAATAGGGCACCCTCGTTGGACGATGGGGGGTCAAACAGGGAGCGCGGGCCGTCAGCCGCTCGTCTCCGCGTCCCAGCAGAGCCCCTGCAGCCGGTCTTCAGCCCGCTTCATGGCGTCGTGGCTCTCTGCAACGAGAGCGATCACCTCCTCGAGGTCGTCGCACCTCTCCTCCACCAGCCGGGCCAGGAGCTCGCTGATCAGTCTGCGGACGTTCTCCGCGCTCTCCCTGTAGAATCGGTTCATGCCGGGAGGCTCCCCGTAATGTAATATAAAAGTATCCGGGTCTCCCGGGGACGGCGGGAGATCTGCGTTCTCTCCCCACCGCAACCGATCGACTGGTTCGGGAGTGGGCGATCCCCGGCACCGGGAGCCCATCTCCCCCGTGTTATGCAATCCGCACCCCCTGGTTGTGCCGACGGTTGCAGGAATCGGAATCCGGTCTGGGCTGCAGGAATGCGAATATCGCGGGAGATAGCAAAGCCTGACGGGGGAGCGATTGCCTTCCTTCGGTTCGGGGATGCGTCGCGGGCATCGCCATCGCCTTCGCGTCGCTGCATCGAAGTCTTCCCTCTTGCGGGGAAAATGTCGTATCGATGGATGCGTTCCCTCCTCGTCGGATCTCCCCTCGGCCACCTAGCGCAGGGACGGGGGCACGGGTTCTCCAGTGGTATGGCATGACGGGCAGTGATCTCTTCCATGCCGTGAGCAGGGCTATACCACCAGCATGTGCCCCAATTGGGGAACAGGATCGGAACAGCGGTCGGAAAGACGCCATTCACCCGGCAGGGGAATGCTATGCTCCGATAACGATTACCACGGGTACGGGTTGCAGGGAATTCGGCCGCACCGAAACTCCCCATCGATCAACCCCACTCTAGAAATGCTGCGGGAATTCTTGCGACGTGAAGCGGAACGGTCCTGGAGTCTTCGCATCCAGCGATACAGCGCTCTTCCGCTCCTCTCCTCCGTGTCTCTACCCCCTCTCCACCGTGACGATGATGCCGTCCAGGGTGAGTACGTCCACGCGCTTCCCCTCCACCTGGTAGGTGAACTCCGGTGCGAAGGCGTCGGGGGGGATCGGCACATCTTCGCCGTCCAGGCTGACTGTCTCGGGCGGACTGAGCAGCTGTTCGGGCGGAAGAGCCCGAATCGCCTGCATGAATGCCGGAGCTTTCTTCCGGAGGGTTTTGCCCACGACCGCCATATTGAACCTGACGTCGCCGACCGTCCGTTCCAGCCGCGGTTCTCCGCTGCGGAACTGCACCTCCGCGTTCAGCGCACGGGAGGCGTCGCCGCCGTCATCGATAACGCCAGGCGCATACACAGTCACTCGCCCGAGCGGGGCGTTCAGTGCCATGCCCCGGTCGTGTTTGAAACGGCGGATCTCCGAGACCACCTTTGCCAGGATCTCACCGTCGCGGGCGGCATCGTGATCGTCAAAGGAGAGGTTCACCCAGGACTGGGCGTGGACGCTCCCGCTGCCCCCCTCCCGGAGGTGATGGTAGCTCTCCTCGGCGAAGTGGGGCATGAAGGGGGCGAGCATGCGGAAGAGGGCGTCAAGCGTGATGTCGAGAGCGCGGCAGGCGCTGTCCCGCCCCCCGCCATCCCCGTAGAGCCGTCCCTTCACGAGCTCGATGTAGTTGTCGGCGAGCACGTTCCAGGCGAAGTCCCTCAGTTCGCGGAGCGCCAGATCGAACTGGTAGGTGTCCATTGCCAGCGTCACGCGGTCCACCGTATTCGAGAGCCGCACAAGCAGCCATCGATCCGCCAGATCAGTCACCCGGGCATCCCGGTTCCACTCCCGCGCCAGCTGCTGCAGCGAGAATCGGGTGATGTTCCAGAGCTTGGTCTGGAAGCGCGAGGCCGCGACCACGTCGTTCCAGTTGAACATGATGTCGGAACCCGTCGCCGCCCCGAGGGCTG
>FWPV01010354.1_pt1 | contig 15321 bp, 12 predicted proteins | sample 2228371 | NCBI WGS metagenome assembly FWPV01 (sample SAMEA103939776, study PRJEB20133) | metagenome | reverse complement strand
AGAAAGTCGTTCGGAATGGTTGGAGCGTGCGAGAGACGGAGCGCGCCGCCCGCGCAGTGAGCAGGGACAGTGAGACACGCGAGCCGGATGTTTCACGTGAAACAGTGCCCACAGACCCGAACGTACTTGCACTGGAAGACCGCCTGCGCACCGCCTTAGCCACGCGCGTGAGCATTCGGATGTCCGGTCAGCGTGGGCGCATCGAAATCGAGTTCTACGACATGGATGACCTGACACGCATCGTTGACGCTATCGTCGGCGCATCCACGGGCGACATGCTGTATCCTATCGGTGGGAGGTGAGACATGAGCGAACTCTGGGCGGAGCAGATGTTCGTGCTCCTGTTGATTCTCGCCGCAGGATGCTGGCTCGGGCAGCTTTCGGTGCGCGGCATATCGCTGGGTTCAGCAGGCGTGCTGTTCGTAGCGCTGGCGTTCGGACACCTCGGCTTCAAAGTCCCCAAAGAGGTGCGCGACCTTGGGCTCCTCCTGTTTGTGTATGCAGTCGGTCTGCAGGCTGGTCCCCGATTCTTCCGCGCGTTTCGCAGGCAGGGTGCGCCGTTTGTGCTGGTCGGCACGGTGAGCGTCATCGCCGCCGCGCTCAGCACGCTGGCGGTTGCCCGCATCTGGAGCCTCACGCCGGAGCTGGCGACGGGGCTGTATACCGGAGCCATTACAAACACCCCGGCACTCGCCGCGGCGATTGACGTGGTCGAGCGGGTGGCAGCGGACAAAGTGTCCGTGGTCAGCGTGGGCTACGGTATCGCTTACCCGTTCAGCATGGTCGGAACTGTTCTCCTCATCCAGCTGCTGCCGCGCCTGCTCCGGCGTGACCTCCGGGACGAAGAGGCTGTGTGGAAAGCACAACAGCAGAAGGAAACGCCGCGCCTGGAGGCAAAGCAATTCGTCATCACCAACCCGAACTGCGACGGCAGGTCCATCCGAGAGGTGAACCCGCATCGAATGAGCGTTGCCAACATCTCGCGTGTGCGTCGAGGGGATACGGTGTATCCCGCCTCGCCCGACTTTATCCTTCACGTGGGCGACGTGGTGATGGCGGTGGGACCGGAGGAGGAGCTGGAAAAACTGCGCCTGCTACTTGGTGAGGAGACGCAGGTAGCCATGGATGTGAACCCAAACGTCGTGGCTGCGGATGTGGACGTGACGGATGGCAGGATCGCGGGTAAACGCATCGGCGAGATGAAGGTCTGGGAGCAGTACGGCGTGGTGATCACGCGCATCCGGCGTCAGGGCGTAGAGATTACGCCGATGGGCAGTACGGCGCTGGAGATGGGCGACACGATACGCATAGTTGGTGAGCGAAATGCTGTAGAACGATTCGCGAAATTGGTCGGCACGGGTGCACACAAGGACGAGACGAATATGGTCACGTTCCTGATGGGGCTGATGGTCGGCGTTGCGGTGGGGTCGATACCATTGCATCTCGGCGGTGACCTGCAGGTGAAGATGGGCGCGGCTGGCGGTGCGTTTGTGGTCAGTCTGTTGATGGGGCACTTTGGGAGGATAGGACCGCTTGCACTGTATGTGCCGGCGGCTGGCAGGAACCTGATGCGCGAACTGGGGTTGATGCTGTTCCTTGCCGGGGCAGGCACGAGCGCCGGCGCCGATTTCGTGCGGGTGCTTCAACAGCAGGGTCCGAGTCTGTTCGTTGCCGGCGCGGTCATCACGGTGTGCACCCTTCTGCTGGTGCTGGTGCTGACCCTCGCGATGTATCGCATGAGCCTGCTGGCGTCTATGGGGGCGCTGGCGGCGTGTATGACCAATCCACCCGCGCTGGGAGCCGCAACAGCACAGTCCGAGACCGACCTGCCGACCCTCGCATACGCCAGCGTCTACCCGGTGGCGTTAATCTTCAAGATTATCGTCGCTCAGGTGATGCTGAAAGTGCTTGGCTGGATACTGTAAGCCTCGGGCATTGCGTCTGGTGCTCACCACGATGCGCCGACGATCTCTCCGTTCTCGTTCACGTCCATGCGAAGGGCGGAAGGCTCCGCTGGCAAGCCGGGCATGGTCATGATGTCGCCGCAGAACACCCGCACGAACCCAGCGCCCGCCGCCAGCTGCACGTCGGTAACCGGCAAGGTGAACCCGGTGGGCGCGCCCTTCAAAGCCGGATCGTGCGATAACGAGAACTGCGTTTTGGCGAGGCAGATGGGCAGGTGGCGATAGCCCCACCGTTCATACTGCTTTATCTGCGTGCGAACGCCAGCCTCGTAGCGCACGTCTTTTGCCCCGTATACCTGCTGAGCGATGGTCTCGATTTTCTGCTGGAGAGGCACGTCGCAGGTGTACAGCGGACTAAACCGGGACTCCACGTTATTGCAGACATCCTGCACCGCCTGTGCGAGCGCCACTCCCCCCTCGGGCCCCCGTGCGAAAGTTTCGGATACCGCTACCGCCTCTGCCCCGGCGGCAGTAGCCAGTTCACGCAGAAGGTTGACCTCTGCCTCGGTGTCGGTCGGGAAGCGGTTGATGGCAACCACTGCGGGCACACCCAGCCGGTGCACGATATCGATGTGTGCCTTCAGGTTGGCACTGCCCTGCTCCAGCGCTGAGAGGTCTTCGGTGTCCAGCTCCGCCGGAAGTGGCTTGCCGGTGACGACACGAAACTTGCCGCTATGCACCTTTAGCGCACGCACGGTGGCTACCAGCACGGCGACATCGGGCGCCTTGCCGAGCACGGGCACCACAATGTGGCAGAACTTCTCGAAGCCCAGGTCTGCCCCAAAGCCCGCTTCGGTGACCACGTAATCGCTGGTCTGAAGGGCAAGGCGGTCTGCCAGCACCGAGTTGCACCCCGTGGCGATATTGCCGAACGGTCCGGTGTGCACAAACAGGGGAGTGCCTTCCAGCGTCTGCACCAGATTGGGCAGGAGAGCATCACGCAACAGCACTGCCAGCGCGCCTGCCACGCCGAGGTCGTCAGCCGTAATGGGGTTGCCGTCGGAGGTTACCCCGACCACCAGCCTCCCCAATCGCTCGCGCATGTCATACAGGCTGGTGCTCAGCGACAGTAACGCCATGATTTCGGACGCGGCGGTGATTTCGAAACCGGTCTCGCGGGGGACACCGCTGGATTTGCCTCCGATGCCCGTAATGACACGCCGCAGGGAGCGGTCGGGGGCGTCCACCACACGGTTCCACCACACGCCATGCGCGTCAAATCCTGCCTTATTGCCGTGGAAGATATGCGCCTCGATGAGCGCCATCAGCAGGTTGTGCGCGGCAGAAACGGCGTGAGAGTCGCCCGTGAAGTGCAGGTTGATGTCATCAGCCGGATACGCCTGCGCCCGCCCGCCGCCGGTTCCCCCACCTTTGACGCCGAAAACGGGTCCAAGAGATGGTTCGCGGATGCAGACGGACACCCGCTCGCCGAGGCGGCGCAACGAATCTCCCAGTCCGATAGTGGTTACCGTCTTGCCTTCGCCTGCGGGCGTGGGGGTGATCGCTGTGACCAGAATCAACTTTCCGGACGGACGAGAAGCCAGCCGTTCCAGTGCGCTCAGGCGGACTTTAGCTTTAATGTCTCCAAAGGGAATCAGCTCTTCGTTGAGCAAGCCGAGCTGCGTCGCTACGTCGCGAATGGAGTATGGCATATCGTCCTCCTGTTGGTAAATGCCCTCTGTTACTTCACCGTATGGCAAACAGGTTCCTGTTGCTACGGCGATGGCAGCGGCAAGTCGCCGGGGCTGGGCAGGGGGAAGTTCAGGAAGTTGTATCCTGCCCCGCAACACTCCGGGCAGAAGAGTACCAAGAACCGTCCGGGACGCTCGGGATGCGGGGTACGCACGACACCGGGCAAGGTGTAATCCACCGGAGACTGCAGGAAAGCCATCTCGATATGCGGATGCAGGGCGCAGAAATAGCGGATTTTCAGCGGTTCCTCCTCGCGTGAAGTGCGCCGCTGGTACAGCGTGCGGGTGCGCCAGCGGTGTCCATTGGGAAGCAGGTACACCAGATGCACGCGCGTCCAGCGAAACACTCGCCGTCGCACTTCGCGTCGGGATATGGGTTCCTCGTGAGGTTCTCGCATCGGCTATGCCCCGTTAATAAGTATCGGCAGGGGGAGGTGATGTTTCGAGTCCGGGACATGGCGACAGCGGTCACAACGCCCGGAACAGCGATATGCGCCCAAACCGCCCGTGTAGAACGCCCTGTGAGTCGGTGTCTAACCACTGTTCCAGTACCGTGGCGTACACCGAACGGAAATCAATATGGTGGCGCAGGTCGCCGTCCTGCAGGTCACGCAGGCTGGGATGCTCGCCGATCAAGCCTGCCTGTACCCGACTGCCTATCGCAAACATCGGTGCGGCGGCGCCATGGTCTGTGCCCTGACTGCCGTTTTCTGCCACTCTTCTGCCAAATTCGGAGAATACCAGCACAAGCACTTTGTCCGCCTTGCCCATTGCCTGCACATCTTGCCAGAACGCCGAAAGCCCCTCCGCAACGCTTTGCAGGAGAGTGGCATGGGTGCGCGCCTGCTGGGCGTGCGTGTCGAATCCGCCAGTAGAGCAATAAAACACCCGCGTACCGGTGTCGGCGGCAAGCAGTTGTGCGATCTGGCGCATCGCGCTGGCAAACGGTGTGCCGGGATACTGGACGGTGGAACGATAGTTCTCCAGTTTCGCCTGCACCATCTCGGCAGCGTCCAGCGCTTTCAGTGCAGACGTGCGTACGGGGTCGGTCGTCGGCTGGGGCAGAGCATACAGTTTGCGCAAAGCCTCCGCTTGCTCGCCGATCAACGCCCTGAACTCTTCCAGGCTCGCCACACACGGCACGGAGACTTTTCTGCCAGTCATGGCGACGGGATTTTCCCGCCCCAGACTCAGCCCAATCAGCGGGTTGCGCGCGGCCTCCGGCAGGGTATCCATGTATCTTCCGAGCCAGCCTGTAGGTTCCACGGCGTCCGGGTTGGCGGTCTGCCAGATTTCCATCGAGCGAAAGTGCGACCGGTTGGGATTGGGATAGCCAACCCCCTGCACAATGGCGAATTGCCCGGCGTCGACCATCTGCTTGACCTTCGCGAGCGACGGATGCAGTCCGATATGCTCCGTCATCACGACCACATCCTGTTCAGGTATGGCAAGCGTAGGGCGCAGATGGTGATAAAGCGGCTCAGTATACGGAATGATCGTATTCAGCCCGTCGTTGCCTCCGGTCAGCTGTACGACCACCAGCACCCTGTCATTGGGCAGACGTTTGCCGCGCTGACGCAGGCGATCATCTGCAGAAGCCAGCGAAGACAACCACGCGGGCGCCGCCATTCCGACGGCGACAAAGGTCACTCCTTCGCGCAGGAAATCACGTCGCGTTATACGCCATGACATCTCTCTGTCCTCCTTCACATCCGCTGATACTCGGCGCTGGCGCAAACAAGCTTCAGCATCAGGGGAAGCTGTGTGCGAAGGTCGCTGCCAGCGGGTACCGCCTGCAGAATGGCGCGGCGGGTGGAATCGCCCAATTGCACGTCGAGCACATCACACAGGCGGTGCAGTAACTGCTCTGAGGTTTGCGCCTGCCTCACCGCAGCGGCGATGGTCGATTCTAAGCTCCGCATGCCAGCGATGGCGCCGGCGAAGCGCACTCGTTCGGTCATCGTGGCGGAGTTGATCCATGCGGTGCCCCAGTCCCACCCTTTGACCGATGGTGGATAGAACAGGCTCATGCCCATCCTCTGCATACTCTGGTCGGCAAAGCGCAGGATTGCCAGCACCGGTGCAGGGATGTTGTCATGCTCCAGCGCCGACTGCACCATCTGCCCGACCCCCAGCGCCCGCAGTGTGCCGACCACAAAGTCCATTGGGCTCTTGACCATGCTGTGCAGGGCACGCGACGACCGGAACGCCCCAGAAAGCAGAATCTGCCGAACCACCGCACGAATGCTGTATCTGCTGTCGAAATAGGTCTTCGTCAACGCCCGAACTACATTTGGCTCTGGATTGTCGTAGGCGAAGAAACGGAACAGCTTCGCGCAGAGGTGCTCGGCGGTTTTGGGGTGCTTTACTAAGATGTCGATGATGTCGGCGCCGTCAAAGTGACCGCGTTGACCAAGAAACTCTTTTTCGCCGTCGTCATGCCATGCTGGCACGAACTGGAAACCCACGCGCTGGCGCAGGGTCCAGCCCGTGAAAGCGCGCGCCGCTTCCTTCACATCCTGCTCGGTGTAGTTGCCGATGCCCAGCGTGAACAGCTCCAGCAGTTCGCGGGCGTAGTTCTCATTGGGCTTGCCCTTCCGGTTCAGGTAATTGTCGAGCCACAAGAGCATCGCCGGATCGCGCGAGACCGCCAGCAGGATGTCGCGAAAACTGCCCAGCGCCAGCCTGCGAAAGGTTTCGTTCTGCTGAATCATCAGCTCGGCGCGGGGCACTTTGGAGGCGGAGGTGGCAAAGTGGTTATGCCAGAACAACACCATTCGCTCCTGCAGGGGACGGCGTGTGGTCAGCAGGCGTGCAACCCACCACATTTTGGCGTGAGGCATCCGCAGTTGCGGGGCGTCCGCCTGCAAGCGCGGGAGCAGAGATGAGTACTCCTCCGGCACACTGTCGTAAGCGAGCAGAGCCTCCACCGCGCCCTGATAGCCCAGACGGGTGTAGTGGTCCAGCTCTGCGGTGCTGGCGCCCAGCCCAGCCCTTCGCAGAAGATGGGCGATGTGCTCTGTCTCATTCAACAGCATCATCTCCGGTTGCCGAGTTGATTTAATCGTATAGACGCAGAGCTTGTCGAAAGGTTCAGAGGGCCGGGACAGGGAATATGCTATTGGTGCTGGTATCCCATCATTGGGAACAGATGCAGTTGAGGCAGTACCCGGACGCCAGAGCGAGGGATCTGCCGCTGTTGCTTTGATGGATGGCTGACGACGGAGGGACATGATGAAAGGCACTGCAATATTCGCCCTGTTATGGCTCATGACACCATGGGCGTTGGGAGCGGTTTACGTGGTGGACGGGCAAGCACCCAACGCTTCGGACACCAACCCCGGAACACCCGATGCGCCTCTCAAAACCATCAACCGCGCTGCTGAAATCGTACAGCCGGGCGATACCGTCATCGTGAAAGCGGGAGTGTATCGAGAGCATGTACGCCTCACCCGCAGCGGAAAGCCCGGGGCACCCGTTACCTTCGTGGCGGACCCGCCGCACTCCGTCGTCATTACGGGCGCTGACATCATGACTGGGTGGGAGCGAGTGCCCGGAGAAGAGCCTGTCTATCGTATCCCATGGAAGCATCGGTTTATCATCAACACCCGTCCCGATGGTTCCCTCGTGGAGCAACACCCGGATGACGAAGAGCACCGCCTGTGGGGGCGTGCCGAGCTGGTGCTGTCTGACGGGCAGATGTGCCTGCCCATGCTCAGGCTGGAGGAACTGCGAAGTGCATGGCGTCGCCATGCCGAAGCGCTCAAGGCGGGCAAACCCTCGCCCGTTCTTCAGCCACCTTTGCCCAACCTGGCACGACCATTTGCGGGTGCATTTTGCGTTGCCCCCAAAGACGAAGCGCCGCAAGCGCAGGAGCGATGGCTCTACGTGTGGCTGGCGGACGGCTCCGACCCGAACCAGCATCAGATAGAAGCCGCCACGCGCGGCGCGCTATTTGGTCTTAGCCCGTGGGAAAATGCTGAAGGCGTGCATTTCGTCCATGTGCGGGGGTTTATCTTCCGCCATGCTGGCACCTTTCCCCAGCGTGCGGCTGTGTGGCTTCAGGGGAGTAATAACCTGCTGGAAGACTGCATTGTGGAGGAGATGGCTGGGGGCGGTGTGCTGGTGAACGGCACGATGCGTCGTTGCGTGATTCGCCGATGCGGGCATACCGGTGGGGGCGCAGGAGGCGAAAACTTCGTCAACGAAGATTGTCTCTGGGAGGGCAACTCGTGGAAACCCATCCATCGAGGCTGGGATGCCGGTGGGTTCAAACTGACATGGGCGAAAGGCGGGTTCTTCCGTCGTTGTCGCTTTGTGCGCAACGGGGGACCCGGGCTGTGGTTTGACATCCATGTACGTCAGGTGGTCGTCACCGAGTGCGTGTTCTGGGAAAACGAGCATCATGGGCTGTTCATCGAAATCAGCCGCGACATCACCGCCGTTCACAATCTTTTCGTGCGCAACGGTGTGGGCGCGGTGGGCAAGGTGGAGTGGCCCGATTGGGGGATCGCGGGGTTGACCGTTGCCGAAAGCCAGAACTGCGTTATCGCCTTCAACACGCTCGTGGGCAACAAAGAGGGCATCGCCCTGCGTGAACAGGGTCCGCGCCCATTGGAGACCGATGATTACGGGATTATTCCCTACCACAATCGCGGGCTGGTCATCGTCGGCAACGTGTGCGCTTTCAACCGCGGCTACCAGATGGCTCTGTGGTACGACAACGGCAGTTTCGGCTGGCATCCGGCGGAGCGGGAAAAGTTCCAGACGGAATCCTCGTATGAGGCGTGGCTGAAGGAAAACCGTGACCGCGTTTATGACCCGACCGGAGTGGGGTTGACCATCGACCGCAACCTGTACTTCGCCTTGCCCGAGCAAAAACTGTTCCTGTATGGCGCGCCGTGGCGCCCGAAGCATCGCGAGTTCACCGCCCTCGAAGAGTGGTCAGGGCACACCGGCTTTGACAGTCACGGGGTTGTTGCCGACCCCCTGTTTGTAAGCCCAGCATCCGACGATTACCGCTTTCGGCTCGAAAGCCCGGCGTGGGTTCAACAGCTGGGCTGGTTGACGGTGCCTGTAAAGCCGCAAGAGACAGGCAGGTAGGTTCAGAGGCTCTCTCTGGAGACGTGGAAGAACACCCGGCAGATTTTTCCGGAAAATCTTCAAATTTCTCCCTAAAATCACTTGACATCAGCGCACTCAAGTGATATAATAATGCACGGAAAAACCGAACGAGAAACATCCCGACGAAGCACTCATCGGAGCGGAGGACAGATATGGGCAAGACAGTAGGTATCGACCTGGGAACGACCAACTCGGTAGTGGCGGTGATGGAGGGTGGCGAGCCTGTCGTCATCCCGAACGCCGAAGGTAGCCGCCTGACGCCGTCGGTCGTCGCCTTCACGAAGACGGGCGAGCGACTGGTAGGCGCCGCGGCGAAGCGACAGGCGATCATCAACCCGGACCGCACCGTTATCTCGATCAAGCGCAAGATGGGTACGCGCGAGCGCATCCGCATTGACGATAAGGAGTACACACCGGAAGAGATTTCGGCGATGATCCTGCAGAAGTTGAAGGCGGATGCGGAGGCGTACCTTGGCGAGAAGGTAGATGCTGCGGTCATCACCGTGCCAGCGTACTTCAACGACGCTCAGCGCACGGCGACCAAGAACGCGGGCGAAATTGCCGGTCTGAAGGTTCTGCGAATCATCAACGAGCCGACCGCTGCGTCGCTCGCTTACGGGCTGGACAAGAAGTCCAACGAGACCATCCTGGTCTTTGACCTGGGTGGTGGTACATTCGACGTGTCCATCCTGGAGGTGGGCGACGGCGTGTTCGAGGTCAAAGCCACCTCGGGCGACACCCATCTGGGTGGTGATGACTTCGACATGCGCATCGTGAACTGGGCGGCGGACGAGTTCAAGAAAGAGACCGGCATCGACCTGCGCAAGGACCCGCAGGCGCTTCAGCGTTTGCGCGAGGCGGCGGAGAAGGCGAAGATCGAGCTCTCCAGCATGGTGGAGACCGAGATCAACCTGCCGTTCATCACCGCCGACGCCGAGGGTCCGAAGCACCTGCTGTACCGAATCACACGCGCCAAGTTCGAGGAGCTCACTGCCGACCTGGTGGAGCGGCTGAAGGGTCCGTTCTATCAGGCTCTGCAGGACGCCAAGCTGGACGTGAAGGACCTGGATGAGGTCATTCTGGTCGGTGGGGCGACGCGCATGCCCTGTGTGCAGGAGCTGGTGCGCAAGCTCACCGGCAAGGAGCCGAACAAGGGTGTGAACCCGGATGAGGTGGTCGCCATCGGCGCGGCGATTCAGGCTGGCGTGCTGGGCGGCGAGGTGAAGGACGTCGTCCTGCTGGATGTGACGCCGCTGTCGCTGGGTATCGAGACGCTGGGTGGGGTGTTCACCAAGCTCATCGAGCGCAACACCACCATCCCGACTCGCAAGAGCGAGATCTTCACGACGGCTGCCGATGGGCAGACCGAGGTGGAGATCCACGTCCTGCAGGGCGAGCGCGAGATGGCTCGCGACAACAAGACGCTGGGCCGGTTCCATCTGACGGGCATTCCGCCTGCGCCGCGAGGCGTGCCCAAGATCGAGGTGACCTTCGACATCGACGCGAACGGCATCCTGCACGTGTCGGCGAAGGACCTGGGCACGGGCAAACAGCAGGCGATCACCATCACCGGTTCCAGCAACCTGACGCGCGAGGAGATCGACCGCATGATCAAAGAGGCGCAGGCGCACGCGGAGGAAGACCGCCGACGCCGCGAGGAGGCGGAGGTGCGCAACCAGGCGGACTCGCTGGCATACCAGACCGAGCGCATGTTGCGCGACCTGGGCGACCGCGTGCCGTCGGACGAGAAGCTGCGCATCGAGCAGGCGATCTCCGACCTGCGCGACGCGATTAACAAGAACGACATCAGCCTCATCCGCCAGCGGATGGAGGCGCTTCAGCAGGCGTCCTACCAGCTGTCGCAGAGGCTGTATGAGCAGGCGTCGCAGACCTACGCGGGCACCGGAGCCCAGACCGGCGGAAGTAGCAGTGGGTCCTCCGGTGACGGCGAGGTGATCGACGCTGAGTTCAAGCCCGAGTAATCGGAAACAACCTGCCCGTGGTTCGCCCACGGGCGGGAAACCATAGCACCAAAAACACTTCAACGACGAAGGAGGTGACCGACGATGGCATTGGTGCGCTGGGAGGATCCTGTCGACATGCTCAATCGCTTTGAGCGCGAGATGAGCGCGTTGATGAACCAGTTCTTCGGCAACGCGGCGGCGCGCCGCACCGAGCCGACTCTGCCTCGCGTGTGGGCGCCGGCTGTGGATGTGCGCGAGGACGATAACGAGATCACCATCAATATGGAACTGCCCGGCGTGAAGCCCGAGGAGGTGGAGATCGAGCTGACGGGCGACACGCTGTGCGTGAAGGGCGAGCGCAAGTTCCAGGATGAGGAGCGCCGCAAGGATTACGTGCGCATCGAGCGCGCGTACGGCACGTTCCAGCGCTCGTTCACGCTCGGCACGCCGATTGATGCCGAGAAGGTGACGGCGCACTACAAGGACGGCGTGCTGACCATCACCCTGCCCAAGGCGGAGCAGGTGCGACCGAAGAAGGTGCAGGTGAAGGCTGGGTAATTCCCGCCGCAACCTGATGCCGTTGAGGGGCAGGGCGGAACCTTCTGCCCTGCCCTTTTGCTAAGAGTCTGTCATCGTGAGATGCTTCGTTGGCGCTCAGCATGACAATTCGGGTTGCGGCATTGCAAACTTGCCTGTCATTCTGAGCGAAGCGAAGAATCTCAACTGTGGCAAGAACGAGATGCTTCGCTGGCGCTCAGCATGACAGGGCTGGCGACTGAACCGTCATTCTGTAAACCGTCATTCTGAGCGGAGCGAAGAATCTGAAGAACAGAAAGGTGGCGAGCCAGGGATGAACTTCAAATACAAGGACTACTATGCCATATTAGGTGTGCCGCGCAACGCCACCGAGAAGGAGATCAAACAGGCGTATCGCCGACTGGCGCGCAAATACCACCCGGACGTGAACCCGGGCGACAAAAGCGCAGAGGAGAAGTTCAAAGAGATCAGCGAGGCGTACGAAGTGCTCTCCGACCCGGAGAAGCGCGCCAAGTACGACCAGTACGGCGAGATGTGGAAGTACTACAGCGAGCAACAGCAACAACAGCCTGGCGGGTTCTCCGGCGGTGGCAGGTGGCAGGACCTGCGCGATTTCGGTTTCGGCGGGCTGGGTGACCTGTTCGCCACGCTGTTTGGCGATGCGTTCGGGCGACAGGGCACCACCGTCGAGACGGAGTTCGGCTCGCCGTTCGGCGCGTCGCTGGACGTGGAGTATCCGATCGAGGTATCGCTGGAGGAGGCATACTCCGGCGCGACGCGCACCCTGTCGGTCGCCTTGCAGGATACCTGCCCGCAGTGCGGGGGCACCGGGGCATCGCGCACACGCAGTGGGTTCTACACGCTCGGACAGCCCTGCTCCAACTGCAACGGGCGCGGTACCGTGCCTCGCAACAGGCGGCTGGAGGTGCGTATCCCCGCCGGCGTGCATGAAGGCTCCAGAATCCGCCTCGCGGGCGAGGGGCTGACCGGCGCCAGAGGTCAACGCGGTGACCTCTATCTGATAGTGCATATGCGCCCGCACCCGATATTCGAGCGCAAGGGTGACGACCTGTATGTGGATGTGGACGTGCCCTATACCGTCGCCGCGCTGGGTGGCGAGGTGCGCGTGCCCACACTCAAAGGCAGTGTGACCATGAAAGTGCCTGCTGGCACCCAAAGTGGGCAGGTGTTTCGTCTGGCGGGACAGGGAATGCCCCGTCTGAAGGGCGGAGGTTACGGTGACCTGTACGCGCGGGCGCGAATCACGGTACCGCGCACGCTGACGGCGCGGGAGCGCGAGCTGTTGCAACAGCTGGCTCAACTGCACAGCTCCGCGACCAGTTCTCGGGTGTAATCACGGTCAGGGGGGATGAGCAATGGCGGACAGCATCAGGGATAAACATGAGCCGGTCTATCTGATCAGCGTGGCGGCGCGGCTGTGCGATATGCATCCGCAGACCCTGCGCATGTACGAGAGGATGGGTCTGGTGCGCCCGCAACGCATCAATCGCAAGAACCGGCTCTATTCGGAAGCGGATATCGAGCGACTGCGCCAGATCCAGCGACTGACCCGCGACCTGGGCGTAAACCTCGCAGGCGTCGAGATCATTCTCGACCTGCTGGACAAGGTGGAGAAGCTCCAGCAGGAAGTAGAGACCCTGCGCGGGCAGATGGAGCAGATGGTGCAGGAGCGGGTGGAGCAGATACTCGCCGAGCGGCAGACCCTGCCTGCACGGGTGCTGCGGGAGCTGTAGTCCGCACGCTTCTGCAGTACCCCGCACATCCAGCCCTTGTGCAGAGTCGCTTGCTCTACCGCCTGCCGTTCGCACCCGTTCGCGTTGGCAACTGTCCCACACTTCGTTCCCCTGTGGAGGGCGAACCTCCCGGTGAGCAGACCCCTCACCCGGCCTCCGACGCGGGGAGAGGCGTTTCCCCATTCCCTCGCAGGGAAGGGGGACAGGGGGTTAGGTTTTCTCCACACGGCTCGCCAGGAGTTCCTCACCCTCCAGACAAGCGTTGTGGAGAGGCTTCCCCTTTTTGCCTGATGGTGATACAATAGTCACACAGTTGCACGGAAGCATGGTGACTGTTGCCTATATTTGCAGCACATAGTAAGCGACACCTTGACAACCGAGGCGTTTGGGGTGGTGGTGTCGCAGAGTGGCTCCAGTGGCAACCCGTATCGCTTTGCGGGTGCGTGGCGCTACCGCGACGACGGCGATGCGGGCTTATTGCACGTGGGAGCGCGGTATTACGACCCGCAGGTAGGTCGGTTTATCAGTCGGGACCCGGTGCTTAGCGAGCATCCGTATCTGTATTGCCAGCACGAGCCGGTCAATAGGGTGGACCCGAGTGGGCACCTTCCGAAGTGGCTGGAAGAGAAGTGGGAGCAGGTGAAGGAGGGGGCGAAAAAAGTCTGGGAGTGGTATGAGAGAGCCGAATACGCCGCGGAATTGATCGATCTCTGGAGCAAATGGTACCAGTCGGTGGTGGATATGGAGACTTCGAACTCGATGCGAAAAATGATCCGTAGTTGGAATCCGGACGACGATATCGATCCATCCGCCTGGTACAACGCATGGCTCGAGCATCTGCGCCAAGGTGTTCAGCACACTGATGAGACGGCAGGTGACACAGCGAGGTTCTACTACAACCACTTCTACCCACCAAAAGCTCCGTGGTGACGCGAGGTGAACGCTTATGCAACCGACACGAACGCAAACGACAGAAGGTCACTCTTACAAGGTAATGTGGAAAGCCACCCTCATCGGTGTGCTATTTGGGCTGTTGTTGCCAGCCGTATTTGCTCTCGCATCGATAGGTGGAAGCTTCGCGATCTGGGCTGTCCCTGCTGGAAGATTAGCGCTGTGGGCAGTCCCTCATGGGGCTATAGGTGGGCTGACAGTTGGACTTGTCATCTTGTTCATGAAGGGGCGCAGACCGTTTCTCTATGGCAGTATCAGTGGCGTGCTCTACGGTACGATTGTTGACTTGCTGACATGGGGGCATATCCAAGGGGCGATTCCCATCCTGAGCGCTCTGGCAGGTACAGTGATTGCATTGTTCGTTAAGGTCCCAGGATCAACAAGCACTCAACACGAAGACAGTGGCTCAACCTGACGATGTGCTTTAAGGACTTCCTCCTGTCGAATTATAGCGGATGAGCATCTTGGTTACGCTATCGTTCTTTGCGGGCCTTGCAGTTGGATGGTTGATCCTGGCCATCGTGCTAGGCGAGAGCATCCCACCGATTATACGGGGTACTATAAGCATCGTCTCTGGGTTTCTGTTCGTTCTCGGTATGCTGAGATGGACTCAGATGTTGTTCAGTGGCTACAATTCACACTATGACAGCCGGTTTGTAGCTCGAATGCTATTCGGGTTCCTGTGCGGCATCGTTGCTGGAGCAGCGAGTGCTATCAGTGAACGGTTCAGGGGTAAATAGAGCGCCTCTAAAACTGAACAACTTGCTCCTGCTGTCATAGCAGGTTTAACCTGGCACAGGCGTCACCGCATCACATAGATCGGGTGTTCTAGCGGAGGAAATGCGATGGACGACAGCATCTTCCAGATTATTGCCGGCGTCGTAATCATCGCGTGCGCTCTGCAATTTCTCAGAGAAGGGCCCCGAGGATTGCGGGAGTTGCCTCAATATGCGTGGGCAGAACGGTGTAGCGAGATACCCGGCCACGGCTACCTGCTGTCTTGTCTTCTGCTGATATGGGTGACAGCGGTTGTGGTCGGCGTGCTGTACGAATTCATTCACGGACGCCTGTCTGCAGTAGTCTATATCGGTGCCATGGCGTTGGTGCTAGCGATAGGATGGAGACTACTGCCACTGCTCAACCGGCATTACAGGCAGTTAGTGCAGGAGGTGCTGGATGCAGATGAGTCGCTGGTGCGTGCCATAGGCATCAGTTGGATCGTATCAGGAATTGAGCACTCCTGTAACGGAGAGGTACCGATGAATTCGCAAGCGCCTTGGGGAATGCCAACCGACCCTCAGCATATGCAGGAGAAAAGGCAACTGCTCCTCCTGCG
>FWPV01010350.1_pt1 | contig 15322 bp, 10 predicted proteins | sample 2228371 | NCBI WGS metagenome assembly FWPV01 (sample SAMEA103939776, study PRJEB20133) | metagenome | reverse complement strand
GATAGGATTTCAAGAACTTTTTCAAGTTGGGTACCAAAAAGATCTCTCCTGGAGAGATCTTTTTAGAGTAGGTACCATGTCCGGATACTGTACATGAGACCCTTGACAGAAAGGAAAAAATTTTGTATAATTGAGAACAAGGGCTAGTGCCCGAGACTAGTGGGAAAAGATTTCGGTTCGGTTGAGGAAGGGCTGAACCGGATAAAGAAAAACCTTCCTGGTGGCACCGACCAATGGTAAGAAAGGTCCCTCGGTGCTGGGGACCAACTAAGGAGGAGATGCTATGATTAGTCTAACAAAAACGCTAGCCTTATTAGGAATGGTCAGCTTACTCTTCGCCAGCGGAAAGATCTCGGTCCTCCAATCAAATGCCTCTCTCACCGCACCGGTTCAGGCGTTAAAGATTGAGGTTCCCGTGAATGCGACCGTCCTTAATTCTCCGGAGCTTCTTGACCAACAGATTGATACCTTAAAGAACGATAACGGAACTCCCTATTATTATTGGAATCCACCAACCGCAATCTTTGCCGCCCGTCTCACCCCAATCGCTCCCTGCACCCTCCAATACCTCGTATTTATGAAATACCGGAAGGTGGATACCCTTGACCCAACGGTCTGCGGTTGCTCCCTCTTCGTCTGGAAGGACACCGTGATTGGTGGACAACACCAACCCGGAAGGTTATTGCTTTACGGCTATGCCCGAGACAGTCTTCCTCGTAGCCCCTATAATGCCTATTGGATTTGGTATAATCTAAGCGCAGCCGGTTTCCGACTCGGTGCCGACCACTTCTGGACTGGTTACCGTTGGCTTCATGAGACTGGTGGTGGGGCTGACCCAACCGATACCCTTTGGGCTCTAAGCGACAATGGTGTTTCGGAACCCGACCGGAATGCGGCCGCTCTCACCTCGGCTGGTCCCTGGGAGTTATTAAGTTATGGTGACTTTATGATTCGGGCGGTGGTGAAGAGGGAACCAAGTGAGGTCCACGACATTGAAGTCCTGTGGGTTGACAATAGCCAAGGCTTCTTCCTCCCCATCCCTGGCAATGCGACCATTTCTGGTCTCATCAAGAACTCAGGGACAGTTCCCGAGAATAACTTCCCGGTTGCTTGCACCGTCTATAATTCGGCTGGGGTTGCGGTCTATAACTCAACCGTAACCGTTCCTTACCTGGATGTTAATCGGGACACGGTGATTAGCTTCACCCCGAACTGGACACCAAATACCGAAGGTCTCTATCTCATCGCGGTCCGCTCTTTATTATCCGGAGATGCCCGACCGACAAATGACCGTTGGATAAGGGAGGCCCAGGTCTGCTCCTCACCAGCGGAGTTGCGGTATGACGATGGGGAGGCGGATAATGCCTGGGCATTTTACCGAGCGGGGAATGGTTGGGCGAATAAGTTCACCCCACCCTATTACCCTTGCAAACTGACCGCGGTCAAATACTATCTCTGGGGAAGTGATTGGCCTGTTCCCGGTGGCAATCAGATGACTGTCCGAGTTTTAGACGATGATGGCGAAGATGGCTTCCCGGGAACGGTCTTATATGAAGCCACCGTGACGATTACTCGGGGTCAATACAATACGATAGACCTGCCGACACCCCTCACCTTTAACTCTGGCTCTTTCTATGTCGCCTATATCCAAGCGGATACCTGGATTAACTCCCCGGGTCTGGCCTGTGATGAGGATGCGCCATTTGCCTTTGAGAGGTATATCTTCTACCAGGATACCTGGTATTATGAGCCAGACTATGCGGACTGGATGATTCGGGCGGTAGTTGAGCGCGTTGGTGCCCCACCTGGCGCCGGTTGGGCAAGAAAAGCCGATCTTACCGGTAATACGAAGCCGGCAAAAGGTGGTGGTGGCATCACCGCCCGAGGCGACACCGTCGTCTATTGCATCCCCGGTAATAACACCTTAGACTTTATGCGCTATTCTGTCAGTGCCAACTCCTGGACCAAGATTGAGCCCGGTGTGCCGGTTGGTCCAAAGAATAAGAAGGTGAAGAAGGGCGCCTATATCGTTGATACCGATAGAGCGGACAAAGGTATAGAAGGCGAGGTCTATATCTTCAAGGGTGGTGGCACGCAGGAGTTCTATAAATACGACCCCCAGACCAAAGGATGGGAATCATTACCTCAACCTAACTTCATAAAGGGTGTGAAGGGTGGATTTGCCACATTCGTGGAACTTACCAAGGGCGAAGACTATCTCTATGTCGGCAGCGGCTCCAACACGAACGAGTGGAAGCGATACAAGATCTCAACCAGGGAGTGGGAACCGATTACCCCAAGTCTGCCGGTGGAGAAGGCAAAGGTCGGAAGTGGTCTCGCCTGGGATGGTGGTAACAAAATCTATTTCCTCCTGGGTGGGGGCAAAACAAATACCTTCCAGGTCTTTGACCTCACCAGTTCCTCCTGGACACCAAAGCCCGATTTACCACTCACAATTCCCAATACCACAAGGAAGAAGAAGGTTAAGGAAGGCGGTGCTATTGAGTTCTTTGACGGCAAGGTCTATGCGGTGAAGGGTGGCAATACGAAACAGTTCTGGTTCTATGAACCGAATGGCGACTCCTGGCATTACGTTGGTGAAGTTGGCGATGGTTGGCCAGTGCCCCCGGCGAAGGGGATAAAGTGCGGGCGCTCTCTCACTTCAACCTCAACTGGTATCTACTGTCTCATCGGCAATAACACGAATGAGTTCTGGTTCTATGGCGGGGGCAAGTCCTTTAAGACCTTAGAGCCAGCGGTAATGGGGAAGACGACACTTGCCGATAAACTCGCCTTTGCGGTCATTCCGAATCCGACAAAGGGTCTGACCCAGGTCTATTATAGCCTGCCGAAAAAAGAGATGGCAACCTTGAAGGTCTACAATACGCTCGGCGAGCTCGTCTATTCCTCTAAGACCGACAAAGGACACTTCACCATCGGAAAACTCCCAACCGGGGTCTATCTCCTACGCTTTGAGACAAAGGGCTATAAAGAAGAGAGAAAACTCATCGTTCTGAGATAGCCCTTCTCCGAAAAGGAGACCCCGCACCAGAAATGGTGCGGGGTTTTATTTTTAATTTTGGTCTTATGATAGTGATAGTTAACAGCCTCTAATTCGTGAATCTGGTCCCTTTTTGATAAGCAATTTTTACTCTTAACATTTTGATTTTACAAGATTTATTTGATTTTCGCCAAATTTTAGGGGATAGTCCCCTACGCCTTATTCGCTCACTCGGCGAGTCTTCTCAAATTAGAAACCGTCCCTTGACAATTTTCAAATTATAGTGTATAATTAATTGGTTATGGATGAAGGTATAACCGAATTGGAGTCAAGACTTTCCCAGGAGACATCCCCAAGTAAAAAAGCCGAGATCCTCTTGGAATTGGGGAAGAGATACCTCCCCTCAGACCTCTCCGGGGCAAAAAAACTCGCTCTCCAAGCCCTCGCCTTAGCGAAGCGAAGCAAGGAGAAAAAAATTTTAGGGGAGATATTTAACTTCTATGCCAATATCTGTCGTTTGAGGGGCGAGAATGAATCGGCAATCTCTTACTGTCAAAAGGCATTAAAAATTGCCGAGGTTACCAATGACCGCTCAATCAAAGCGGTCGCCTATCGCATCCTGGGGCTTCTCCACCAGGCAAAAGGCAACTTAGATACCGCCCTCTATTTCCACGAGCAGGACTTAATGCTCAGTCGGGAATTGAATGACGAGGATGGGGTCGCCCTCGCCTATAATAACCTCTCTCTGGTCTATTGGGAAAAAGGCAATCTCTCCGAGGCATTGGCTTGGCAGAAGAAGAGTTTGGCGATTAAAGAGGCAAAGGGCAAACTCGCGGCCGCGGCGGTCTCCCGAATCAATATGGGGGTAATCTACGAAGATATGGGGAAGTGGGACGAAAGTTTGGAGTGTTTCTACCGGGCGCTTGCGGAAAAGGAGAGGTTAAAAGACATCGCCGGAGTCGCCTTGTGTTATAACAATATCGGCGAGATTTATCTAAAAAGAGGTAAGTTGGCAAAAGCAATCGCCCTCTTTGAAACCGCCATCACCTTTGCCGAAAAAGCCGGTTCCCCCCTCCGAAAAGCGGAGGCGTTAGGGAATATGGGCGAGGCGAACTTTCTATCCCAAAATTTCCTCCGGGCAATGAATCTCTATGTGGAGGCGATGGAGATTGCCACCAAGATTGAGGTGAAGGATGAATTGGCTCGGACCTATCGGCGAATGGGCGAACTTTTCCTTAGGGAAAATCCGAAGGAGGCCGAAGATTTCTTAGAGAAAGCCCTCAAATTAACCCAAGAGATCGGGGTAAAGAAAGAAGAAGGGAATGTGCAAAGGGTGAGGGGGAAATTATTCGGGAAGTTAAAGAAGAGAGAAGAGGCGAAGAGTTGCTTTCAGGCGTCCTGTGAAATCTTAAAGAGTTTAGGCGCGCAGTATGAATTGGCTAAGACCTATCTTGAATTTGGCAAGTTCCTAACCGAGAATTACGGCAAGGAATTTGGTCTCTCCTATCTTCACGAGGCGGAGGGCATCTTTAAGGAGTTAGAGATATCCGCTGAAAGTGAAGATTTGGAAAAGTATCTCTATCGCTTAGAAAGGGATGAAGATAAAGGGGTGGCGTTTTTGCGGGGGCTATCCACCTTAGCCGCCAACCCTTCCCCAATCCCTGATTTCTGCCCCCGTTGTCTCGCCCTCCTCAAAGATACCCTCCTCCTTTCTGGTTGTTCCTTAAAGATTGGTAATCATCTCTTTGCCCTCGGCGAAATAAAAGAAGGGGAAGGTATCTCTCTCCCTCTCTCCTTGGGGAGAGAAGAAAGCGGCACCCTCACCCTTAAATTTCAAGTCTCCCCCCCTTTCCCCTTCCACGACCCAATCAAGGCAACTCTCACCAACATCTTATCCTTAGGCCTGGAAAAGGCACTCTCCTTAACCGCTCCCCGGTTAGAAAAATTAGAAGAAGAGAGAGGGTTGCCCTTTGACGGGATTATTGGGAAGAACGAGAAGGTTCTCTCCCTCTTTGCCCTCATAAAGAAAGTAGCCCCAACTAAGGTCTCGGTCTTAATCCAGGGGGAAAGTGGCACGGGTAAAGAACTAATCGCTCGCCTCATCCACAAACTCTCTCCCCAAGCCAAAGGACCGTTTGTCGCCATCAACTGCGCCGCTATCCCGGAGACCCTCTTAGAGAGTGAACTCTTTGGGGTGGAAAAGGGGGCTGCGACCGGGGTGACCGAAAAGGAGGGGAGGTTTCAGATGAGCGATGGTGGCACCCTCCTTTTGGATGAGATCGCCGAGATGAGCCTCTCCCTCCAAGCCAAAATCCTCCGAGTCATTCAAGAGAAGAAGTTTGAAAAGGTCGGCGGCAAGAAGACGATTGCGGTTGATGTCCGGATTATCGCCGCCACCAATCAGGACTTAGAGAAGTGTGTCCGAGAGAAGAAGTTTCGGGAGGACCTCTTCTATCGTCTGAATGTCGTCTCTCTCACCTTGCCCCCACTAAGGGAGAGAAGAGAAGACATCCCACTTTTGACTCAATATTTTCTTGAAAAGTTCAACAAAGAGTTCCAAAAGTCCTGCCGGGGGGTCTCGCCCGAGGTGATGGACAAATTCCTCACCTATCCCTGGCCCGGTAATATTCGGGAGTTAGAGAATGTGATTGAGCGCGCCCTAATTTTGGCCCAGGGGGAAGAGATTACCCTCAGCGATTTACCACCCATCTTTTCTGAACTACCAACTCCGTCCGAAGAAAAGAAACCTCTCCCCTTGAAAGAAAAGAGAAAGAGAGAGGTTGATGCGTCGGAAAGGTCTCTACTTAATGAGACCTTAAAGGCGACGGACTGGGATATCCCCGCCGCCGCCCAAAAGTTGGGGATAAGCCAACGCCACCTCTATCGCCTGATAAAAAAATACGACCTAAGGCGAATTCAGGGGTAGAGAAGGGGGTTTCTCTTTTCCAATCGCCTGCGTTTGGGAGAATCTCTCCTCTAAACGAGAGAACTTCTTGTCCGCCTCCTGATAGCGAGCGAAGGCATTGGCGATATGCCTACCCAAGAGATCAAACTCCTCCCGAAAGCGAGAGATTTCCAAGGTCAAATTGTCGAGATAAGAGAGAATCTCTTCGGTCCTCTTCTCCAGCGATAACCCGCGCAGACCCAAGATGATGACCTGGAGATAGGCGTAGAAACTATTGGGCGAGACCAGAAAGACCCGCTTTTTCCGCGAATAATTGGATAGACTCTCTTCCCCTTCCTTGGCTATCATCTCATAATAGACATTCTCGGCCGGGATATACATAAAGGCGAAGTCAAATGTCTCCTCCTCGGGACGGATATACTTCTCGGCAATCTGATCAATGTGCGTCTTCACCTGGCGAAAGAATTCCTTCCGCCTTCGCTTCCTCTCTTCTTTATCCTCGGTCTCCAATATCCTCCGAAACTCATCCAAGGGAAATTTGGCATCAATCACCAAAATTTTATTGCCGATGAAGAGAACCGCATCGCACTTCTTCCCGTCCCTAAACTGATACTGAAAACGGTAAGACTCCGCCGGAAAGCCGACTTGGGAAAGGAGTTCCTCCAAGATGAGTTCGCCCAAAATCCCTCTCGGTTTTGGCGAGCGCAAAATCTCCCAAAGCCGGGAGATGTCCTTACCAATCTCTAAGACCTGGCGGGTCCCTTCTTGCACCGCACCCAGGCTCTTACTCACATCCCGAATGACCAGCGCCGCATTATCCAACCTCGTGTTCATCTGACCGGTCGTCATCTGGAGGGAGCTTAAGAAATTGGTGAAGTTCTGATTCATCTCCGTCCGCAATGCCTTTATCTCTTCCTGGAATAATTGGAAAATTTCACCGGTCTTCATCTCTCTTCCCCTCTTTAACGAGAAGAGGTATAAGAAGAGAAGGATTAAAATTCCTACCCCAAAGAGAATTAAAAGGATAGTTGAAACCATAATTAATAATAGAGAGAAAAAGGTAAAAGGCAAGACCATTGACTTTTTGGTCAAGTTTGTTAAACTGAAAAATATTTTGGGGCCGTGGCGCAGTTGGGAGCGCGTTTGACTGGCAGTCAAAAGGTCGCGGGTTCGAATCCCGTCGGCTCCATTATAAGATGAGCGAGAAATTTCTTGTGATTTTGACTCTCTTTTCCTTAGCTCTCCTGGTCGGTTGTGCCCCAACCCAACCGACGACAAAACCTTCTTCCGAAGAAGAGAAGGCGGAGCGGAGGCGCCAGGCGGAGCAGAACTATTCCCTCGGGGCGGAATATTTCAAACAGAGAGAATACGATAAGGCTAAAGAGAAGTTTCAGACCGCCATTGACTTAGACCCTGCCTTCTACGAGGCCTATATCGCCCTGGGCAACATCTTCAAAATTAGAAAGGACTTTAGCCAAGCGGAATTCTATTTTAAGACCGCACTCAATTTAGAGCCGAAGAAGGTGAAGGGCTATGAGGCGTTAGCCGACCTCTACCTCTCCGCCAAGAGGTATTCGGTAGCGGAGAGCCTCTATCGGGCCGGCATCGCTTATGATTCAACATTTTCCGAATTGTATTTAGGCCTAGTTCAGATTTATATTGAGACCCAAGAGAAGAGGAAGGCGGACTCCCTCTTTCAGAAGACCCTTCTCCTCTTCCCCAACGATATTAGCATCTATCGCCTCTACGGCGACTTCCTATTGAGAGAAGAGAGGTATAAAGAGGCGAAAGAGATGTTTAGACCTTGTTGCCAACGCTTCCCCGACTATGTTGACCTGAGGGAGAAGTATGCGGATATCCTCTTCAACCTCAAAGAGTATGACTCCGCCCTCTTCCACCTCAACTTCATCTTAGAGAAGGAGCCGGATAACTTAGTCGCTACCTTGCGCCGGGCGGACATCTATGCCCGAAAGAATAACTTTAATAAAGCCCAAGAGGACTTAGCCAAGGCGAAGCGTCTATCCCCAAATGACGCCCGGGTCTTCGTCCACACCGCCGACTTTTATCAGGTGATTGGCAATTTAGCCAAAGCCGAAGAAGAGGCGAAGAGCGCTTTGCGGATTGACCCAAACTTAGATATCGCCTTAATCGTTTACGGTGACATCTTAAAGACCCGAGCCGGGCAACTCTATAAGGCAAAGAAGAGAGAAGAGGCCTATCGCCTCTATAAGAGCGCCTATCTCAATTATGAGAAGGTTGAGCCAAAGAGCCTCTATTATAACTATGCCCTAACCGAGATGAAGCGCTGTCGGACCTTTATGGACAAGATAAAAGAGGAACTCTGGTTTGAGGGGAAAGAGATTAAAGAGTAAATATGTCCCTTGGCTCTTTTGGCTTAAAAGAGAAGGTCCTCCTCCTCAATCAAAACTTTGAGCCCCTAACCATCACCGGGGCAAAGAGGGCAATCTGCCTCTTATACCTAAGAAAGGCGGAACTGGTTGCCAGTTATGAAGGGATTAAGATTCGGAGTGTCACCTCCTCCCTTCCCCTGCCTTCGGTCCTCCGTCTCTTTCGTTATGTGAAGGTCAACCGCCGCGAGATTCCTTTAACGAAGCGGAATATCTTCCGCCGGGACAACTACCGCTGTCAATACTGCGGTCGGGTGAATGTCCCCTTGACCACCGACCACATCATCCCTAAATCCTTAGGGGGCAGGGAGACCTGGGAGAACTTAGTTACCGCCTGCACCGATTGCAACACGAAGAAGGGGGCAAAGACTTATAAAGACTTTTCCTTAAAACTCATCCGCCGTCCCAAGAAACCGAATATCTTCACCTTCCTCTTGAACGCCATCTCGGAGGTCCCCGCCGAGTGGAAACCCTACCTCTTCCTCTCAAACTCTTAAACGAATCGTGAATGGAAAGAGAGAAAAGAAAATTCCTGCCTCATCCAATCGCTATCTTTCTCTCTTTTACCTTAGTCTCTCCGTCAATTATTGAAAGGGTTGAAATCAGGGGCAATCGTCTCTTAAAAAAAGTTTCCACCCTTTCTCTTCTCACCCGACCGGGGGTAGAACTGACCGATTCACTCCTCCAATTGGATAAAGAGAAGATATTGCGGTTTTATGCCGAAAACTGGTTTTGGAAAACCGAGGTGCAAGTAAAGAAGATAGAGAAAGGGAAGAAGGTCTGGGTCTTATTTGAGATTAAAGAGGGTAAGAGGATAAAATACAAGTGGTCGGGGGTAGGCGTCCCTTCTTCTTTACCGGTGAAGATTAGAGAAGTTGTCTCTTCCGAAAGAGAGTTAGAAGATAATATCAAGAATCTCCTGCAATTCTATGCCAACGAAGGGCGCCCTTTTGCCCGAGTTAGTCCCAAAAACTTTGTCGCCAAAGAAGACACCATCTTTTATGACCTCGCCGTCTGGGAAGGCGAGCCGGTTTGGGTTGAGAGTTTAAAATTAAAAGGCGCTTTAACTAAGGAGAAGGTCTTAAAGCGCATCCTGAAAATTCCCCTCCCCTCCCTTTTTGCCGAAAGCAAAATTATGGCGAAGATAAGGCGATTAACCCAAGACCGAGAGAACCAAACCGAATTTGAGAGATTAGAGTTAGAGGAGATCCGACCGAATTACCAGTTAACCCTGTTTCTCAAAGAGATAAGCCGACAGGAACTCGGTCTCTTCTTTACCTACCTCCCTTCGGAGAAAGAGTTAAATGGTTTCTTATCCCTCACCTTACCCAATCTCTTTTATACCCGACGGCGATTGCATCTCCAATGGCAGAGGCAGGGAAGGGCTCTCTCTTACCTCCTCTCCTATACTGAGCCATTCTTCCTTTTTGCCCAAAAGACCAACCTCACCTTCTCTCATAAGTCATCCGACACCAGCCAAGCCAAAACCAGCCTTAGAGGCAGTATGGAACTTTTAACCCTTCGGGAGTTTCTCACCTTCTCCTTCCTTACCGGCTACGAAAGGATTGTGGAGCGGGAAGGAGGCGACCTTTTGGTCTCTCAAATCGGGCAGAGATTAACTTGGGAGACAAGAGAAGGCATCCTCCCCCGGAAAGGCATCTATCTCTCCTTCTCTTCTTCCTTTGGGAGGAGGGTCGGAAAATCTTTGCGGTCAAACAAGAGTGAATGGCGCTTCGAGGGCTCTTTTTTCTTTGACCGCCAATGGGTTGTCCCGGTCCTCTCCTTCCTTGCGGAAAGAATCTTTTCCGACACCTTATCGGAATGGGAAAAGACCACCCTTGGTGGTGTAGAAAAATTAAGGGGATTTAAAGAAGAGGAACTCACTTCTTCCACGGTCTTTCTCTTTCGCCAAGACTTGAGATTTCCTTTTGGGTCTGGCTTCTTCTTCCCTTTCTTTGACTACGGCGCCCGAGAGAAAGAAGGTGGCTATGATTGGCATTTCAGTTTCGGAATCGGTCTGGAGGCATTAGCCAACAAATCCTACTTCCAGTTTCTCTATGGCGTCCCTTATCCGAGGGGTTTACTTTCCGGACGAATCCATTTTTTGACCAGGTTAGGATTCTAATGGAAAATAGTCTATTCTTCCTCATCGCGGCGGGTATCATCCAAGGACTAACCGAATTCTTACCGGTCTCCTCCTCCGCGCACTTGGCCTTAATGGAAGAGATTTTCTCTCTTGACCCAAATTGGCGCCTCACCGTGAGCGTCTTTCTCCACTTGGGCACCCTTTTGGCTCTCATCTTCTTCTTCGCCCCAAAACTCGTCTCTAAGATTAAAGAGCGCAACTATCAACTTTTGACCAAAATCACCATCGCCTCCCTTCCCCTCCTTCTCGCCATCCCCTTGCGGGAAGTCGTCGCCCTCTCCTTTGCCTCAATTGAGACAATCGGCTACTTCCTCCTCTTGACCGGTATCCTCCTTTTGAGCACCCGTTTTGGCAGAGAGAAGAGAGAAGAGATAAATTATGGCGCCGCTTTTCTCGGCGGGTTATGCCAACTCTTCTCCGTCTTTCCGGGAATCTCCCGCTCGGGGGCAACAATCTCAATCCTCCTCCTCCTTGGGGTGAAAGGAGAGACCGCCTATGAATTCTCCTTTCTCTTGGCCTTGCCGGCGGTCTTAGCCGCCAATCTCTATGAGGCAATCTCAATCGGGCGCGGTGCGGGTCTTGCCTTCCAGCCGATAATCCTTATCGGTCTCTTCTTCTCGTTTCTCACCGGTTTAATTGCCCTTCACCTCCTTCGCCGGTTAGTTCGGAAGGGAAAGTTTTACCTCTTCGCCTTCTACCTCTTTCCCTTCGGGATTTTTCTAATCCTTCGGTTTTAAGAAATCCATATTGAGCCCGGGAAAGAGCACCCTCTTTTTCCCCTCATCCCTTTTTTATCTCCGCCAGTCCAATAACCTGATTTATAAAAGCCAAAATCATCTGAATAATAAAGGTCTATTTGGATTTGCTTTTGAATAAAGCATATTTTTGATGAACCCTTTGATTAAAAGATTTCTTTCAACTCATTTTTGCTGGGCAAAGGATTTAAAAATTAACAATAAGCGCTGAATACATTTCATATCTTAACTTGCTACTAATTTTTCTTCCCCAATTTGAACCTTCTGATAGATACTTAACCCAACTTTTATCCGCACCCATTTATTGTGCTCTGCAATCCCCTTAACGAACCCAAAGTAATTCTTTCGGGAATAAATCTTTCAAAGATAAAGATGAGATCGGAGTTAATCTATTTTACCTACCGAAACATCGCCCGGGCGGTGGAACGGCGAGGGCGATTGCTGGCGGTGAGCCAGTATCACCTTGGGCGTGCCAGTTTCCCCCAGCCAATTCCATCGTCCGGGTTTATTTTATCTATTCCCCTTGACAACCGTTGTATTCTGGTTGTATATTAGAGTTAGTTTTTATTAGAGATTGTTTTTTAAGAAAATGGCTTGCCCGATAAGAGATAATGGACCTATAGATGATAACCTAATAAAAGAGGGAAGGTTATGAGTCTTTATAATGTTTTAAAATCAAAAGTGCTTGAATGGCGAAGGGATAATTATCGGTCTGATTATCCCCCTATTTCTGAAATCCTGGATTTCAATCTTGACCCAAAAACCGGAAATCTGCGGTTTTTGAGAAAGGCACAATTTGAAGCCCTTGAGACATACTGGTATTTAAGACTCGTTGAAGGCACTTCACATATCTTTAATCTTTACAAAAAATTCTATGACGACCCGGTAGAACTTTTCAAGGCTTTAAATATCTCAATCTCTCAGGAAGATTTAATAAGAATAATGAGCCGAGGAGGGATAGATTCAATATTTGAAAAAATAAGAGAGGACGACGATTTTGTTAGAGAATACCGACTGGAAGCCCTCAGAGAAACTCTTTCATTAAGTTATCCCAGCTACATATTAGCCTTAGCAATGGGGGCCGGTAAAACTATTTTAATCGGGACAATCATTGCCACGGAATTTGCGATGGCTCTTGAATATCCCGACAACACAAACTTTGTTAAGAATGCTTTGGTCTTTGCCCCTGGTAAAACTATATTGGGTGCTTTAAAGGAACTATCTGATATTCCTTATGAAAAAATACTCCCACCCAGATTGTTCAAAGAATTCATCAAATCAGTTAAATTTACCTATACCCGAGATGGCGAAAAAGATATTCCGATAATCAAGGGCAGCAGTTTTAATATAGTTGTTACAAATACCGAAAAAATAAGAATCCAAAAACAGACGATTACTAAGTCTCTGATTAAAGATTTGTTTATGGATGCATCTCAAGAAGATGCGATAAAACAGGAGGTAGCCAATAGAAGACTTCAAACGATAGCATCTCTTCCCAACCTTGCGGTATTCTCTGACGAGGCACATCATACCTACGGACAGGCACTTGGTGAAGAATTAAAAAGAGTTCGACAAACGGTTAACTACCTTGCAAAAGAAACAAACCTTTTAGTCGTTGTCAATACCACCGGGACACCTTATTATGGAAGGCAAATTCTAAAAGATGTAGTTTACTGGTATGGTCTATCACAGGGGATTAAAGATGGGATTTTGAAAGAAGTAAGGGGCAATATCGTTGCCTATCCCGAGGTAGAGGATGAAGATTTTATCAGAGATGTAATCACTGATTTCTTCGGAACCTATAAAGATATAAAGATTTACGATGGAAGCCTGGCAAAACTCGCCATTTATTTTCCCAAGATAGAAGACCTGCAAAATGCCAAACCGATTGTTGAGAGGGCATTAGTAGAAATTGGAGAAGACCCATCAATTGTCTTAGAAGTCCACAACGAATCAAAAGATGAGATAAAAGACCTATTTGATAACCGGATAAATGACCCACATTTACCCTATAGGGTTTTTCTCCTTGTCAATAAAGGAACCGAGGGCTGGAACTGCCTCTCTTTATATGCAACCGCCTTAGCAAGGGAACTCAAAGCAAGCAATAACTTCTGCCTTCAAGCTGCCTCCAGATGCTTAAGACAGACACCCGGAAATATCCACAAAGCAAAGATATACCTGTCCCAGCAGAATGTGAAAATCTTGGATTCACAACTGAAAGAGACATACGGTGAGACTCTTCAAGAGTTAAATTTAGCATCGCCGAATCTTAGAAAAGAAAGGTTGATTTTAAGAAAGACAGAAATTCCACCGGTATTACTCAAAAAGAAGATATCAAAAGTCATTCCGGTTGCTAAAAAGATAGATTTTAACCAGATAGAGATTCAAAAGCCAAAAATTACCCCTGAAGTGGGTAAGAAAATTATTTACGATTTGAAAGATATCCCAGATAGAAAAGGCGTTCTAATAACCAAGAGAAAAGAAAAATTTGTGATAGAAGAGGACTTTTTTGATGCTTATTCCTTTGCGGTTGAACTCTCGTCTTTATACAGATTACCACTTATGGGCATTTATGAAAAAATAAAGAAAATTTATCCAGATGGAGAAATCCCAGAAAGCCAGGCTTTTGAAATTAGAAAACAACTGGAAGAAAAGATTAAAAATTACACTATAAAAGAAGAAGAACTTGAAATTGCCCTTGCTTTAGTTAAACCTAAGAGTTTCACCAAAGAAGAAAAAGATGGCAAAACTATCTACACAACTGAGATTATATATCATAAAGATAAAGAAAATCTTCTTTTAAGATACGAAAGGTTTAAAGAGCAAAATAAAGATTGGTATCAGCGGGAATTTGGCTTTCATTACAGTCCATATAATTTTGATTCAAACCCAGAAAAGGATTTCTTTATTCGCCTTTTAGATATGTTAAACGAAAATCCTGCCGATGTTGAAGATATTTACTTTACTGGTGCAATAACTGACCCTAATAAGACAGATTTTATATTTGAATACAAAGGCAAAGATGGTAGATGGCATAACTATACGCCAGATTTTTTGATAAAAAAGAAGAATGGCAAGATGCTTATAGTTGAAATAAAAGCAGAACCTTTCAGAGATGAAGCAAAGGAAAAAGCTATCAAAGAGATAGAAGGCTTAAATCCTGATAGGTTAAAATATGAAATCTTAGTCACTGATAGAGATGAGATAGGGATTGAAAATATAACTAAAGTTAGAGAGGCAATTTATGGATATGGAGGCAAAGATGCGTGAGAGGAAGTTAAAGCCTCCTGATGAATGGTTTAAACAGGCAGATTATGATATAGAAACTGCTGAGGCAATGTTTAAAGCAGGAAGATATATTTATACTGTCTTTATGTGCCACCTCGCCGTAGAAAAGGCACTGAAAGGAATTTATACGAAACAATTCCAGCAAACTCCTCCTAAAACTCACAACTTACTTTATCTAATTGAAAAGGCAAAGATTGAAATTGAAGGGAAGTTGTATGATTTCATATTTACCCTTAATAGAGTGAGTGTACCTACCCGTTATCCTGACGATTTAAAACGAATGTTGCGGGATTACAACAGAGTAAAAACAGAGGATATTATCAAAAAATCAAGGGAGGTTTTAAGATGGCTAAAGACAAAGTTAAGAAAGCGATAAATTATCTTGCAAGATGTTTAATAGAAAGTGATATAAATGTCTCAAAGATTATTCTTTTTGGTTCCCAGAGTAAAGGTAAGGCAACGAAAGAAAGTGATGTAGATGTTGTTATAATTTCAGATGATTTTAAAGGAAGAGATATATTTGAAAGAGCACAACTTACAAAAGATGCTGAAATCAAGACCATTAAAAAGTTTCTTATCCCTTTTGATATAATTACAATGACACAGGATGAATGGGAAAAAGGCAATTTCTTGATTAGAGAATTTGCAAAGGAGGGGAAGGTTATCTATGGCTGAAAAACTTAAAATCACACCTGCCAAAGGAAGGCCAATGCTTAACTGGGTCGGTAAAAAGCCCTTAGATTATGTGAAGGGCTTTCCTGCTCAGTTAGTAGAGGTATTTGACCCTTTGAATACTGGTAAAGTTATTCATACCCCAAC